>Ga0256841_1001985_pt1 | contig 16850 bp, 17 predicted proteins | sample 356308metaG_FD_185971 | JGI IMG/M metagenome (GOLD analysis project Ga0256841, IMG submission 185971) | Hydrothermal vent microbial communities from Mid Atlantic Ridge, Atlantic Ocean - 356-308 | ecosystem: Environmental > Aquatic > Marine > Hydrothermal vents | place: Atlantic Ocean: Mid... | reverse complement strand
TGCATCGACAATATGCCAACGCCACACATATTGCTTTTGCTTATCGAATCCTTACAGAAAAAGGTATTATTTACCGATTTCATGATGCCGGAGAACCCAGCGGCACGGCAGGAAAACCAATATTTCTACACCTTGAAGGAAAAAATCTGATTAATGTGCTGATCGCAGTTATTCGCTATTTTGGCGGAATTAAATTAGGCGCTGGCGGATTAACAAGAGCTTATGGCAATACCGCAAAAAAAGTGCTTGAAGTGACTGAAACATGCCCTTATATTGCGCTTTCAACCATATCGGTAGAACTGAACTATAATCAACTCCAAGCATTTGAATATCAACTGGAAAAAATAAATGGCAAAATCCTTGACAAGAAATTTTCTGATACCATCAAGCTAACCATCACTCTTCCCACTGATCAGGAGGCTGCACTGAAACAAATTCTGAACTGATTTCAGTTTGAATATATAATTAGCTGCAAAAAAAATTTCAAATAATAATTTAATAATATAGTTAGGAAATCAAGTGAGAACTCAAACGAAATGTACGCTGACCCTCTGTACAATGTTTATTATTGAGATCCTGCCTATTCCCTTTACTGCTATTTACAGCATTTACGCAGTAAGGAAAAGACCGACGTGGATACCAAATACCGTTGAAAGACTTTATGTGGATAAACCAATTAATCCAAATAAAGTTAACAAGGAAATATCGGTTGATGGGCATGATCCAATGAAAACAAGAAGAAATTGTACTATTGCTTTGACTACCATGTTTCTTATCGATGTCATTGTGCCTTTTACCGTTCCTTTTGGTCTTTATATTGTTCGCCGAAGACCAATATGGTTTAAAAATGTAGTCACCAGACTTTATGCGGATCACCTGCAACAAGCGACACAGGATGAAGCGATAGACGATGATGATATATCAGAGCCATCAGAAATTTTGTCAGAAATTTTAGACCAGCGTTTTAGAGAACTGGAACAAAAAAATTTCGATTTTGCCAGAACAGTCCAAAAAAAAGGCGCTTAAGTCACATCTTCTCCTAACGCGAATTTCCCTGGCTAAAAACGACCTGACCATTTTGGATAGTATGTGCAACTTTTCCCTGTAAATTTTGCTGCCAAAAAGGGGTATTTTTGCCACTACTCAGCCAATTTTGTGTATTAATTTGCCAGATCTTGCCCGGATCGAAAATACATAAATCCGCCAATTCGCCTACTTTCAGACTCGGGGTATCCAGACCCAGAATATTCGCTGGATTAATCGTTAAAGCAACTATAGCTTGCATTAGATTCAGCTCATTTTCATTAACCAATCTTAACGTTAATGGCAATAACGTTTCCAGAGAAGAAACACCCGGCTCAGTTTCGGGAAACGCGCCTAGTTTGGCATCAATATTATGTGGTTGATGATCGCTGCAAATTGCATCTAACACCCCTTCACTGACTGCCTTCCTCAATGCCTGTCGATCCCCCTCCGTGCGAAATGGTGGATTAACATGGTAGACACCATCGAAGGGTAAAACATCATGTTCAGTTAAATGAAGCTGATGAATAGCAACATCGGCGCTTACAGGCAAACCAGCGTCTTTTGCTTGGCGAATAAAATCAATCGATCTCGCGCAACTAATTTGACCAAAATGAACCTTACATCCTGTGTGTGCCACCAGCTCCAAGCATTGTAACAAAGCCGTTGTTTCTGCAATTTCTGGTATTGCAGGCAATCCATAACGAGTGGCAATCGTACCTTCGTGAGCGCACCCTTGATGACTTAAATGATAATCTTGAGGCTGATAAATCAATAATAAATCAAAACTCGCCGCATATTCCATCGCCCGTCGTAAAATCAATAAATTATTGATGGGCATTTGGGCATTACTAACGGCTATGCAACCGGCATTTTTCAGAGCAAACATGGAGCTTAACTCCTGTCCTTGCAATTTATAGGTCAGCGCTCCAATTGGATATATCTGTCCATAACCAGCAGCCTTTGCCTTGTCATCAATCAGCTCCACCACTGCCGGATTATCTATACAAGGACTGGTATCTGGCGGAATACATAGTGCAGTCACGCCGGAAGCTGCGGCCGCTTTAACTTCACTGGCAATGGTGGCTTTCTGGGTTGCTCCCGGCTCCCTTAACCGGACACTTAAGTCAATAAATCCTGGGCAGATGACCTGACTACTGGCGTCGATGGTTATATCAGCGTCAAAACCTTCAGGTCGACCCATGATAGAGAAAATTCTATTATCTGCAATATAAATATCGCCAATACTATCAGTACCGTTTTCAGGGTCTATAATCCGCCCCTGAGAAATATGAATCCTGGTCATTTCCTGTTTCCGGTTGCCTGCATGGTCATCGACATTATCGCCATTCTAACTGCTATGCCATAACTCACCTGTTTTAATATCACTGATTTTGTCCCATCAGCAACTTCCGACGCGATTTCTACTCCCCTATTGATTGGACCAGGGTGCATAACTATGGCATCTTGCTTGGCAAATTTTAGTTTTTCTTCAGTTAAACCGTAACACTTGTAATATTCGCTTTCTGTAGGTAATAAAGCGCCGGCCATGCGTTCTTTCTGCAAACGCAGCATGATGACAACATCTACATCTTCAAGCCCTTGCTTCATATTATAAAAAACCTTCACACCCAATGATTCGGCCTTTGCGGGCAACAGTGTTTTGGGGGCAATAACGTGGACAGCCGCCACTCCGAGGATATTTAAGGCCTGAATTTGTGATCTTGCAACCCGTGAGTGCAAAATATCACCGACAATCGCAATTTTTAATTGGCTAAAATCTTTTTTGAAACGCCGAATGGTAAACATATCCAGCATGGCTTGTGTTGGATGAGCATGCTGACCATCTCCGGCATTAATAACACTAATATTTGGTGCAACATGCTCAGCAATAAAATGTGCAGCGCCACTCACTGAATGCCTAACGACAAACATATCGATATGCATGGCCTCCAGATTATGAATAGTGTCCAGCAGGGTCTCGCCTTTTGAAGTTGCCGAGGTGGAAATATCCATATTGAGTACATCAGCTGACAATCTGGTTGCCGCCAGATCAAAAGTTGTACGGGTTCGGGTGCTGTTTTCAAAAAACAAATTGATAATGGTTTTTCCCCGAAGCAGCGGAAATTTTTTTACTTGCTGCTCGGAAACACTGGCAAAAGATTCAGCAACTTCCAAAATCTCTGTCAACAGGCTTTTGCTTAAGCCCTCAATAGTTAAAAAATGCTTTAATTTTCCTTCAGAAGTAAATTGTATTCCCTGGTCATTACTCATTTAGGCCGCTTTTTCAATTGTCTCAATATGGATAGCCAGATTTTCCGGCCCGGTTAATTTGATTCTCTGCCCCGGCGGCAAAGTAATCGTTTCACCGACACAATCCGGCTTCACGGGGATCTGCCTGCCGTCACGTTCAATTAACACCCCTAAAATCACTTGCTTGGGGCGACCATAATCAAAAATCTCATTCAATGCAGCGCGAATGGTTCTTCCCGTATAAAACACATCATCGATCAAAATAATATCACGTCCTTCAATATCTATTGGTAAATGGCTGGGTTTTACCTTCGGATTAACGCCAATCTGAGAAAAATCATCCCTGTAAAACGAAATATCCAGCAACCCTAAAGGTTCGTTAATATTTAAACGCTGATGCATTTTTTTTGCAACCCAAACGCCACCGGTATGAATACCAATCATAACCGGATCTTCAATACTTCGATCAGTAATGGTTTTTTTTAATGCTTGTTCAAGCTGATTAAGCAAACCCTGAATATTAAATCTGTTTATCATTATTTTAAAGCTTGTTCATTTAACCAAGATTGCAGAATTAACTGTGCGGCCAGTTGATCCTGCACTTGCCAAAGTTTAGCAGCATTCACACCAATATCATCAAATAACAACTGTTTTGCTTCAAATGTCGATAATTTTTCATCCATAGTAAACACCGGCAATCGATATCGGCCCTCCAACTGCCGGCAGAATTTTAACATCTTCGGAGTAATCGGGTTATCTTTACCATTATCTTGATGGGAAAGTCCAACAACCATTCCACCCGGCTGCCATTCTTCCACCAAATTGGTGATTTTCTGCCAATCCGGTTTTTGATTGATTGAAAATATGGTTTGCAAAGGACTTGCTGTTCCAGTTAATAATTGGCCAACAGCAACACCTATTTTTTTATTGCCAAAATCAAATCCCAAATAAGTACTTTCCGCACTTATTTTACTGGCATTGCTGTTTTTAACCATGCCCGGCAGGCATCGTCAGAGTACTGATATCCACACCCAACTGACCCGCTGCAGCATTCCAACGCTGATCAACAGGCGTGCGAAAAATAATCTGATCATCACAGGCTGTATGCAACCAGGAATTTGCAACTATTTCTTCTTCCAACTGACCTAACCCCCATCCAGCATAACCCAGAGCCACCAGAAAACTCTTGGGACCTTCATCGCGCGCAATTGCTTCAAGAATATCTTTCGATGTGGTTAAAGAAAGCGTATCTGAAACAGCCACGGTTGAATCCCACTGACGGTGTTGTTCCCGACTATGGATGATAAAACCACGATCCTGCTGAACCGGCCCGCCATAAAAAACAGGGACATTGTTTATTTCAGCGTTGACTGGTTGTAAATCCATTTGCTGAAAAATATCTTGCAATTTTAAATTTCCAGGTCGATTAATGGTGATGCCTAAAGCACCTTCTTCATTATGCTGGCACATGAGCGTCACCGAATGAAAAAAGTTTGGATCAGCCAAATTCGGCATAGCTATCAAAAATTGATTATTTAAATAATTTATCTCATTCATCTTTATTCTTACCAGATTAACCTCACTTTGGCGAAACTAATTTTGAACTCTATCCATCATAAACCCATCCATAGAAAATAGACCTGATGGTAAAATATTGGTCAAATATTTATTTGTATCAACATCTTCAATTTAGCATTTTCTTAAGATTAAGTTGCTACAATAAATATAGACTGAATAAAAACAATAAAATTCCGGCACTTATAAAAGCCATTCAATTTTAACTACAAATATTGACAAAATGACCGTCTTATCCAGACCCGAGTTTATAGAAGCAATCAAACTAAGTTGCCGCAATGATAGTCGGCAAAGTACGCTTTTATTTGCTGAAATCAATCATGCCACCCAGGTAATCAGTCTTATCCAGGGACTTGAAGCGGAAGAAAGTCTGATAAAATCCATTGAAAAATTTATTATCAATAGTGTTTCGCAATACCAGGGATGTCAAATTGGCAGGGTCGAGAGCAATCGCTTTGGTATTATTTTACCGCTTCCGGTTGAAGACTGCCTTGATCTCGCACACCATTTAACCAGAAAATTAGATCAACAACCCTTTACCATTAATGGCAGAACACATTATCCCAAACTTATCATCGGCGTTACCCCTTTAGCACCCGTTACAACCGCACCAGAACTAGCAATTGCCGCCGCAGATGAAGCTTTATACCAAGCCAGACGTATTGGCCACAGTATTGTTCAATTAATTGAACCAGATGATCCAAGACTTAGACATTACCAGCAGTTTCTTAAATTGCTGCCTCAACTTCGCAAAGGCTTAAGAGAAAAAACCTTTATTCTTTATACTCAACCAATTATTGCAATTAATGGTAAGCAATCGATAAAAAAAGTTGAAGTATTACTCAGATATCGCGATGAAAATATTGCCATCCATCTACCCGAACGATTTCTGTCAACAGCCGGTTTGTTTCATGTAAGCCGGGAAATCGATCTTTACGTAGTCCATCATTTTTGCCGATTCATCCAGCAAAATCCAGATCAGAAAACCATGTATTCCATCAATATTTCTGGAAATACAGTTCGCTATACACCCTTTTTTACATTTGTTGAACGTGAATTCCAATTTCACGGCATTGATCCTGGCAAAGTCTGTTTTGAAATGACTGAAAATGTAGCAGACAAGGATATGTTCCATGCAACAAAACTGATGTCATTACTGAAAAAACAGCTGGGGTGTTATTTATCATTGGATGATATTGGTATTGGCTCCAGTAACCTGTCCAACCTGCCCCGCTTTAATGTTGATTATTTTAAAATTGATGGTTCATACATTAAAAAAATGCTCGACGACCCTTATTCTGAACTGGTTGTGCAATTTATTACCACCGCTGCCAAACAGCTAAAAAAAGAAGTTGTTGCTGAGTATGTTGAACAACCGGAACAATTGGAAAAATTAATTAGCATGGGTGTCGATTACGCGCAGGGATATTTATTGGGAAAACCAGAAATTTTGTTCGACCCGGCTGATCTCGAAGCTGTTGCGTAACCAATAAAATAAGGCTATCTGGTCGACATACCGGATTCATCAGAAAACTGCCAGACCCGGGTAATCACCAAAACATCCAGTTCCTTTCGCAATTCTTTGGGCAATGGCGCAAATGGCGCGCTCATGGTAACAATCCGTTTTGCTGCATCATCCAAAGCTTTATTGCCCGAGGAACGGCTGATTCGAATACTGTAAATTGAACCATCTTGCTTGACTCCAACATCCATCACCAATGAGCCTTTAAAATTCTTTTTTCGGGCAATTTCAGGATAATTCAGATTTCCGGTTCGCTCAACCTTGCGTTGCCAATCCAGAATATATTGGGCCGCTAGATATTTATGGGTACTCACCGAATTAACAAACTTTATCCGGCTTTCTTCAGCATTTTTCTGACTGTATCGGATTTTTGCTCCCAATTTGGCAATTTGCTTAACAAGCGTATCAGTCGAAAGCTGCGGCTTAATATCTTCAATCTTTGTTTGTGCTTTTTTTGCGGAATTGATTTTCACATCGGATTGGGCTTTCGTCATTACCCGCTTGGATCGCACCACCTTTTTTTGTTTTAGATTTTTTTTCAGATCTCGTTTTAGACTTTTACCTTCACTCGGTAATTGTTGCTTGGGAGGTGTCGGTTTCTGATAGGTCTCCCCAGCCCCTACCTGGTTATCGGGCGCTAAATAATGTGCTTTTTTTGGTGCATTTTTTGCCACCGTCTGAGTGATGGTTATCTCGATTGATTTGTTAATTTTTTCCGGTAAATCGACACTGAAATTAACACTCAAAATCAAAATAACATGAATAACTGCCGCCAAAAACAGTGCCACCAGCAAACTATCACTGACAGATACTGGCGGAGGTGTAATAAAAGGTGATTGGGTGGTCATACTCTATTCAAGGTTTCTTCAATATGATCCATTAATTCGCCACTGATATTCAGGCCAAACTGATTATCAAGTTCTTGAACACAAGTTGGACTAGTGACATTAATCTCAGTCAAGTAATCACCAATAACGTCAAGACCTACAAAAACCAGGCCTTTTTCTGCCAACGTTGGTCCAACATAATTTACAATCCATTGATCTCTTTTAGTTAATGGTCTGCCTTCGGCGCTACCGCCAGCGGCAAGATTCCCCCGGGTTTCCCCTGATGCTGGTATTCTGGCCAATGCATACGGAACAGCCTTGCCATTAACCAGCAAAATCCGCTTATCACCTTGCTTGATTTCAGGCAGGTATTTTTGCGCCATCACCATTCGCGTTCCATGTTGGGTCATTATTTCCAAAATCACACTTAAATTTGGATCGCCCTGATATAAATGAAAAATCGAAGCGCCGCCCATACCATCCAACGGCTTTAATATCATTTCCTGATGTTGCTGCAGAAATTCCCGTATTCTTAAACTATCGCGCGTAACCAGCGTATCAGTACAACATTTAGGAAACCATGCCGTATAAATTTTCTCGTTGGCATCTCTTAACGACTGGGGTTTATTAACAATATAACAACCCGCCAATTCAGCTCGCTCTAAAATATAGGTCGCATAAATATATTCCTGATTGAATGGAGGATCCTTACGCATGATAATAGCATCCAGAGTTTCTAATTCCAGTACTTGCTCATTTGTAAATCTAAAAAAATCTTCCGGTCGTCTTTGTACGGTTAATGTGCGGGTTCGTGCGTAAGCACTGCCATTCCGCAAAAACAGATCATTCAATTCCATGTAATGCAGTTCCCAATTCCGCTTCTGTGCTTCTAACAACATAGCGAAGCTGGTATCTTTCTTGATATTAATATCAGTAATGGGATCCATTACCATGCCAAGCTTTATTGTCACGAAATTTTTGCTCCTGAATTTGTGTCCGCCATTGAAAAAAATATTCAATTGTAGAAATATTGCTTATACTAACAGATAAATATTTTTCAGATAATGGATTTCAACACCCCATCCTGATTTTTTTATTTACCTTTATACTGAAATTTGTTATAAAGATCGGCTAAATTTGAAATAGGCAATTACTCGAGGTCAATCATGTCTAAAGTTTGTCAAGTGACTGGAAAACGCCCAATCACTGGAAATAATGTATCACATGCCCATAACAAAACCAGAAGGCGCTTTAATCCAAATCTTCATCATCACAGATTTTGGGTGGAAAGTGAAAATCGCTGGGTACGCTTAAAGGTTTCTACCAAAGGCATGCGAATTATTGATAAAAAAGGTATTGATACGGTGCTGGCTGATATCCGTAAACGCGGCGATAAAGTCTAAGGGGAATTAAAATGCGAGATAAAATAAAACTGGTTTCTAGCGAAGGCACAGGACACTTTTACACAACAACAAAAAACAAAAGAACCATGCCTGAAAAAATGGAAATCAAAAAATATGATCCTGTTGTTCGTAAACACGTCATTTACAAAGAAGCGAAAATCAAATAAACGATTTTTGGGACAAAATACACAAAAAACGGGAACCTAATTTCCCGTTTTTTTACCCGAATTCGTAAACAACCTGATTAACAGCGAATCATTCAGGTTTTGAAGTTTTAAATCTATCAAGCACTTGCTTCAATTTTTCAGTTTGCTTTAGCAAAATTCGATAATCCTTATCCAACTTCTGCTTTTCTTGCCACAAATTTTTATTTTCCATTTTTAAACGCTGGTTTTCCTCTCTTAAAATTTCAATCTCTGTAATCTGGCCGCCTGACTCGACTGTTTCATTAATTTCTGGCTCAACATCCGGCTCTTGCGCCAGAAATGTCTCCTGACCATCCTGCTCAACTTCAAAAACCGACATTTGTGTCAAAAATGATTCAGCAACAGCATTAATTCCCCCATCCAAAACCACCGCATCAAATTTGTTTTTAATCAGCAAATAAGCGGCAGTACTGCTTTCTCTTCCATCTGCACAAATTACAACAATTTTATTTTTTCGTTTCAATGTTTTCAATTGCATCCGTAGTGAAAACAAAGGAATATTCGTACTATTTTCTATATGCTTTTGTTTAAACTCGTCAAATGCACGAACATCAAGCAACAAACAATCATTGTCTGAATAAACCTGTAATTCCTGAAAGTCAATATATCTCAGAATCTCGTTTTTTATCAGCGTGACAAACCTTTCTGTATCCATCCGCAGCAACTCCATATCTGTCAGGGCGGTTACAGAAACATTACGAGGATTTCCAGAAATTATTGCATCTTCCCCAAAGGTATCATTAGCAGCAAGTTTTGCCAGCGTTATTTCTCTGGCGTTTGGCGAAGGCTTTCGTGTTAATATGCATTCCCCTGATTTAATAAAAAAATAATAATCAGCCGGCTCATCCTGTCCGACAATTTTCTCTCCTTGCTTAAATGAAACTTCTTGAAACCCCATCAGAATTTTTTGCAAATTCGCAGCTGGTAACCGTTGAAAAATTGGCGATTTTAATAACTGCCCCATCCAATCGCCATCATTCTCTTCAACTTCGTCATCAATCATAAAACTACTCTCTCCACTAAAAACATCAGCCGGCGGCTGCTTAATCAGCTCCGCTGCTATACGGATAAATCGAATATCATTTTTTGCAACCGCGTCAATTTTGCGAGGAATTTGATGAGCAAGGGCAAATTTACCGCTACTGGTATTTGCTGAGATACCTTCCACAATAAATTCATCCGATTGCAGCCAAACTTCTCCGTCAATCAGAAAAAAAAGATCAGTCGTTTGCTCACCACGTTTAAATAAAAACTCACCCGATTTCGCTTGCTGGACTGTAATTTCATTACAAATTGTTTCAAAATAGCTTCCAGGCAAGGTATTAAACGGTGTTAGCTTACGAATAGCGCTACCATCTTCAGACTTTGGGTCGACTGCCATCAAATTATGCTTGCATTAATTGATTAATCCTTTAATGATAGATGAAACTGTTTGAATTTGATTGACACTAAAGAAGTTTAGAACAATTTTATGCCAATTTTGTCGACTGTCTTTAATTTTTAATAAACAACCTAAGGATACGCTGTGAAATTCAAAGCTTTAATTTTTACGCCATTCTTCTGTCTGGTTTTGGGCATACAGGTATCACCTGCAATTGCTGCATTGCCTGCCGAAATATCCGGGCAACCCTTGCCTACCCTGGCGCCCATGCTTGAAAAAAGCATGCCGGCTGTGGTCAATATTGCAACCACAACAAACATACAAATGCGCGAAAACCCGTTAATGCGGGATCCTTTTTTCAGACACTTTTTTCAACTTCCTAACCGCCCCCTTAGACGCAAAAAAAACAGCCTGGGATCTGGTGTCATTATAGATAAGGATCAAGGCCTAGTTTTAACTAATAATCATGTCATTAAAAAAGCCGATGAAATTCTTGTCACTCTAAAAGATGGAAGACAGCTCGCTGCCAAGCTGATTGGCACTGACCCGGAAGCTGATGTTGCTGTCATTCAAATTCCCTCCAATAATCTGACCGAATTACCCATTGCCGATTCAGACCGGCTGCGTGTTGGAGATTTCGTCGTCGCAATCGGAAACCCTTTCGGCCTGGGACAAACTGTGACATCCGGCATCGTAAGCGCTCTGGGCCGGACTGGCCTTGGTATTGAAGGTTATGAAGATTTCATCCAGACAGATGCCTCCATTAATCCGGGTAACTCCGGTGGCGCTCTGGTTAATTTACGTGGCGAATTCATTGGTATGAACACCGCTATCCTGGCGCCAAGCGGAGGTAATGTTGGTATTGGATTTGCCATTCCCTCAAATATGGTGATAACCATTATGCAATCACTGGTTGAACACGGCGAAGTACGCCGTGGACTGCTAGGCGTAACCACACAGGATTTAACCAAGGAACTGGTAAAAGCTTTCGGGTTGAAATCTCGGCACGGCGCTATTATCAGTCGAGTACAGGCAAATTCACCGGCCGCCCAGGCTGGATTGGCACCGGGTGATATTATTCTGGAAGTGAATGGCCGCAAAGTCAAAAGCAGTCATGAAATACGTAACATAATCGGATTACTACAAATCGGCGACAACGTTGAAATAAAAATTTTGAGAGATGGTAAAATTGAGACTGTCAATGCAATTATCGGTAAACCTGTCCGTCCCCATCTGGCCGGCAGGCGTATCCACTATACCTTAAAAGGAACCATACTGGGCACCACAGAAAAAAATCAAATTGAAGGTATCGTTTTTGAAAAAATTGATCCTTCCAGTTATGCCTGGAGAGCAGGACTTAGACCTGGCGATGTCATTGTTTCCGCAAACCGCTACCGAACCAGAAATATTGACGAACTAAGAAGAGTGGTAGACCCCCGCAGACCATTGTTAATTAATATCCAGCGTGGTGGCGAGGCATTTTTTCTGGTGTTGAAATAATATCATGAATAAACAGAGAACTTTTTTACCCCTCAATATTGCAGTCCTGGTAGTTTCAGACACTCGCACTGAAGCGGATGACGTGTCCGGAAAAATCCTAGTTGAAAAACTACTGGGAACCGGTCACAAACTGGCAGAAAAAACCATTGTTCCGGATGATATCTACGCTATTCGTGCAGTAGTTTCAAACTGGATCGTCTCAGAAAACATTAATGTTATTTTGTCCAGCGGCGGTACCGGAGTTACTGGGCGTGACGGCACCCCAGAAGCAATAACTCCTTTACTTGACAAAGTTCTTGATGGATTTGGCGAAACTTTTAGAATGATTTCATGGCAGGATATTAAAACCTCAACCATACAATCCAGAGCCATTGCCGGAGTAGCCAATGGCACTTATGTTTTTTGCCTGCCAGGTTCATCCAGCGCCTGCCGAACTGCCTGGGACGAACTCATCAAAGAGCAACTGGATTACCGTACTCGCCCGTGTAATCTGGTGCAATTAATGCCAAGACTTCTGGAGAAATAATATGCGTTGTAATTTTTTATTTTTGGCTGCTTGTTGTGCATTTTTAGGCGTTGGTTTTGGCGCATTTGGCGCTCATGGATTAAAATCCATTTTGACTCCAGACATGCTCGCTGCATACAAAACTGGTGTAATGTATCAAATGTGGCATGCATTGGGGTTAGCTATCATTGCTATTTTACTTCATCATTCTGCACAACCAAAATTGCTTATCTGGGCAGGCTGGACAATGTTTTCAGGGATTGTTTTATTTTCTGGAAGCCTTTATCTAATGGCTATTTTCAGTATGAAATGGCTGGGCATGATGACGCCTCTGGGCGGCCTTGCATTTCTAACGGCATGGTTACTACTTTGTGTTTATGCGTACCAGAACCAAAATGTTCACTAATATCACATCCATCAAAAAAGATTAACTTTTAGAGGCTATTATCATGATGCGAGAGGGTACCCCGCAAACGGTATATTTAAATGACTACACCCCGCCGGAATATCTAATCCACAGCGTAGATCTTGATTTCAAACTAGATGAAGAATCAACTCTGGTTGTTTCCCGACTGGTGATGGAGCGCAATCCACAAAGCGAGAAAACCAGCAACAACCTGGAACTTGCAGGAGAAAATCTGGAGTTACTCAAAGTTTTTCTCAACGGAGAAATTCTTGAACAACGTCAGTACAGAACCACTTCAGAACAACTCATCATTAATGATGTTCCGCAGAAAAATACGTTTACACTGGTTATTGAAAACCGAATTAATCCCAAAGCCAACAGTGCTTTAGAAGGATTATACCTTTCCAATAATATGCTTTGCACTCAATGCGAAGCAGAAGGTTTTAGAAAAATCACCTATTTTCTGGATCGGCCTGATGTGATGACCCGATTTAACTGTCGTTTGGAAGCAGACAGGGAACGCTATCCAGTGCTGCTTTCTAACGGTAATAAAACTGGCCAGGGTGATTTGCCCAATAACCGCCACTGGGTAAGCTGGGATGACCCTTTCAATAAGCCCTGCTATTTATTTGCCCTGGTTGCGGGCCAGTTGGAATCCCATACCGACACTTTCATCACGTATTCCGGCCGGGAAATTACATTGGAAATTTTTGTGGAAGCCGATGACCTGGACAAATGCAGCCACGCCATGTCTTCTTTAAAAAAAGCCATGCGTTGGGATGAGCAGGTATACGGCCGCGAATATGATCTTGACTTATACATGATTGTTGCTGTCAGCCATTTTAATATGGGTGCAATGGAAAACAAGGGATTAAATATTTTTAATACCAAATTTGTTTTGGCTAGACCCGATACTGCAACTGACACTGATTATGAACATATTGAAGGCGTCATTGCACATGAATATTTCCATAACTGGACTGGGAACAGAATTACATGCCGGGACTGGTTCCAGCTAAGCTTAAAAGAAGGTCTGACGGTGTTTCGCGACCAAGAATTTACAGCAGACCAAACCTCTCGCTCGGTAAAACGAATTGAAGATGTCAATACCTTGCGAACCCGCCAGTTTCCCGAGGATTCTGGCCCGCTTGCCCACCCGATTCGACCAGATTCCTACATAGAAATCAACAACTTTTATACCTTGACCGTCTATGAAAAAGGTGCGGAAGTGGTGCGCATGCAACATACCCTGCTCGGCGCTGAAGGGTTCCGAAAAGGAACCGATTTGTATTTTCAACGCCATGACGGTCAAGCCGTCACCTGTGATGATTTTGTCAAAGCCATGGAAGATGCCAACCAAGTTGACTTTTCCCAATTCCGACTCTGGTATTCTCAGGCAGGAACCCCTAAAGTAACCGTTGAACAGTATTACAGCGCAGAGAATAAAACCCTGGAAATAAAACTTAAGCAATCCTGTCCTGCCACCCCCGGGCAGGCTAAAAAACAAGCTTTGCATATTCCAATAAAAATTGGTTTTCTCGACAGCAAAGGCATCGCTATGCCAATTCATAGAAGCGGTGAAAAAAATTCTAATCTGGAAACCATTATTGAATTAAAACAGCAACAACAAACTTTTATTTTTGAGCAGCTTCCTGAAAAACCTATCCTCTCCCTGCTTCGCGGCTTTTCTGCACCTATCAAACTCATTCAAGAACGTGATCTGCAAGAACTGGCTTTTCTTTTGCGTTACGATCAAGATACCTTTAACCGTTGGGAAGCCGGACAACAACTAACAAGCCGTATCATTTTAGACCTGGTCACAGACATTCAGGACAAAAAACCACTAAAACTTAAGGAAATAGTTCTTGATGCCTTTAACTATTTATTTCAACAAGCCTGGGATGATTTATCCTATTTTTCGTTACTACTTAATTTACCCGAAGAAAACTATTTAGCCGAACAAATGGACATTGTTGATGTTGTTGCCATTCACCAGGCTCGTGAGTTTGTTAAACAAACGCTGGCAACAAATCTCAACAAGGAATTTATGACATTGTACAAAAGCCATCATCATGATGAATCAGGACATTTTGATGCTGAAAGTATTGGCCGTAGACGCTTAAAAAACACCTGTCTTGGTTTTTTAAGCAAACTAGATTCAGTTGAAATTTACCAGTTGTGTGAAGATCAATTCAGAACCGCTGGCAACATGACCGACCAGATTTCAGCTCTGTCTGTCATTATCAACAGCAAACACCCTTCAAAAGATACCTGCTTGAAAGACTTTTATCAGCAGTGGCAAAAAGAGGAACTGGTCATTGACAAATGGTTTTCACTACAGGCAACCAGTATCATGCCGAATACTTTTGAAGTTATTAAAAAACTGATGCAACATAAAGCTTTTGACCTGAAAACACCAAATCGGGTCAGAGCCTTGATCGGGGCATTCAGCCAAGCCAATCCTTTGCATTTCCATGCCGAAAATGGTCAAGGTTATCAATTTCTTGCTGATCAGGTCATTGCATTAAACGCTCTGAACCCGCAAGTTGCATCCAGAATGCTGGGAGCATTAACCCATTGGCACCGATTTGACGAAAAACGTCAACAACTCATGAAACAGGAATTAGAAAGAATTATTCATACGTCTAATATTTCTAAAGATGTATTTGAAGTCGCCAGCAAAAGCCTTACGTAATATCAGTACCGATAAGTTCCCATATATTGCTTCTACTGCTGAAAAAAGCTAGGAATTTTCACAAATGCTAATCTTACACGGAGAATTTAAATATAAACTTACTGAAATTGAAGTAGTGAACGAATAATTCTACTCACTATGTAATGACTGACACCTTTTTTGTGCTACTTGAAACAATGAGGCAGAACGCGAAGCACGATTCGACACCTAATCCATTTGTGGGGTTCGACCAAACTGACGATTTATATTGGGCTTGAATGCCAAAGGATACTACCGGCCAACACGACCAAAGCCGTACAAATCTGCCTGAATAATAGCCAGTTAAAAGCACAAGGGTTAGAGTTAGTTAAAGAGCAGTGGATAACAATCATTATCCTGATGGCTAATGAACTGCCGTATGCGGGTTCACATGGATTGGTGCAGGAAGGGCCGGAGAGAAACCGGCCTTACCCGGTTAAATCAGTTATTGGCTACTTCTCTTAATCTAAGATCCATTTCAATAAGATACGGTGCCACAAATCCTTTATACTTCAATTTGATACTATCGGGGAGGTTCTTCCAACCAGAGATGCTTCCTCGGCAGTTATCTGCGCCACAACAACATTTATACGGAAAGTATTCGATACAGTAATTTCTCATTGCATAATCAAATGTTACTTCATCTCCAATCTCGATAGCTTGCATTGCAATGAAGTCATGAGCTCCTGTTATATTAAGTTTTATCCCGCAATTTGGGCTGCAAGAATGATTAACTTTGGTGATTTTTCCACCATGCAAGGCATATCGAAATTCCCCCATCTGAGAAGCATGTGAGTGATTTTTCTCAATATCATCTTCTTCGATTTTGCCGATCATGACAATATCGCCTATATGAAACTGTTTGGTAGCGAATATACCTTCACCTTTTTCAAGGGAATCTAACAATTCATATCCATTGTTCATTTGCTGTTCCTAGTCTGACGAGCATGAGCTCAAGAACCTCCACAATAACACATATGCAAATGTGTCTATTGTTCACTTTTAACTAGGAATGAAGCAAGCAGGATTAGTCTCAAAACCAAAAAGAAATTTAAAAAGCGACCACCGACTCCAAACACAACCAGTCAAGATAATTGTTGCCGACCGGTCAGGGTAATTGTCGTCTAATAGGCTTGTCCGATTAAAGACAGGGCTGTGACTAATAATATCTGCGCTTGATTGCTCAATCTTGAAGCGTTTCATCGTTCACTTTTCAGGTGCTATTTTGAATACTGTATTTTATCAGATATCGCTAGCAATAATGCTGGCTCTACGAGTTTTTCCTTCCTTTAAAGTTACGGATTCAGGTACAAATATCAAAGGTATTGCACAAGCAAGTGGCATTCAAATACTCACTGAGTTAATGATATTGCCGAAAGATATGAGTGCGGGTCAGTGGGTGGCTTATGCCGGCTTAGATCCTAGACTATTTGAATCGGGTAGTAGCGTTGAGAAAAAGCCGCGTATCAGCAAAGTAGGCAATAAATATATTCGGCAAGCTTTGTACATGCCCGCATTGGTTGCCACCCGCTTTGA
>Ga0256841_1001984_pt1 | contig 16851 bp, 15 predicted proteins | sample 356308metaG_FD_185971 | JGI IMG/M metagenome (GOLD analysis project Ga0256841, IMG submission 185971) | Hydrothermal vent microbial communities from Mid Atlantic Ridge, Atlantic Ocean - 356-308 | ecosystem: Environmental > Aquatic > Marine > Hydrothermal vents | place: Atlantic Ocean: Mid... | reverse complement strand
CGCTCCTACGCCGATCCTACGCCGCGCCTACGGCGCGCGTGCGGGCCTGGATCAAAGATGGAACTCATGGCGCAGATAGCGGCCATCGAGGGTGACGGTTCCACTGCTGGAGGAGCCGTTGAAGGTGCTGTCCACCTGGATGTCGGGCACCGAGACGTGGAAATAGTTCACGTCCACCCGGCCGCTGACGTCGTACCAGATCTTCACGAAGACATCGGGGTTCTCGGGGCTGCCCCAGTCGCGGTCGGAGGGGTCGGCGTAGAAGAAGCCCCAGATCACCTGGTCGCCGCGGGCGGTGGTGGCACGCCCCCCTTCCCGCCAGGCCGCGGGGAAGGCATCGGCGGCACCCGGGTAGAAGGTGGCGGAGATACGCAGCTCCGGGGTGACCTGATAACCCCCGCTGCTGCGGCTGCCCGTGCCGCTGGTGGGGGTGATGGACGGGGGGCTGTCGTGATATTCCTGGCGGATGTAGCGGCCGTTCAGGGTCAGGTTGCCCGAGCGGGTCCAACCCTGGCCCTGGTCGAAGGCCGAGTTGACGGTGATGTCGGGGACCGACACGTGGAAGAAGTTCACGTCGATACGCCCGCTCGCGTCGAACCAGATCTTGGCGAAGGCGTCCGGGTTGTTCGCGTCACCCCAACTGATCTGACTGGGGGGGGCGTAGAAATGCCCCCAGACCACCACGTCGCCACGCGCCGTGCGGGTACGGCCGCCTTCCTTCCAGGTGGCGGTCACGGGGCCGAGTTCCTCGGTCTGGATGGTGGCGCCGATGGCGAGCCGGTCGGTCAGGGCCGCCCCGGCGCTGCGCTCGGGCTGGGTGAGGGTGAACTTGAAGGCCTCGGCGTCGTCCAGGTCGTGGTCGAAACTCAGGGTGCCGGCGGCATCGGTCTTGACCCTGAGGCTGTAGTCCGGGGTGGTGTGGTAGCCGTCCGGCGACCAGGCCTCCACCGTATAGAAGCGGTCCCCGAGCAGGCCGCCGACACCGATGCTGACGGGGCCCACCACGCCCGTCGGCAGCTTTTTGCGGTCCACCAGCAGATAGGCCATGGCGGAGAGCCCTTCGCGATCCTTCACGCCCATCCGGACGATCGAGTCCCCGGCCACGGATACGGAGATGGCGTCTTCGAGGGAGTCGGCCTCGAACCCCACCAGATCCACCAGCTGCCCGGTACTGAAGAAGTGGGCGATGGTCCCCTGGATGTCGTCCATCTGGGTGGGCAGCAGGCTGTCGTAGGTACCGTAGGCGAGGACGTTCTGGGGATGGCGGATGCCGGAGCTGGCGGAGCCCGAGGCGACGTTGGCCCACTGCTGATTACGAAAGGTGACGATGTCGTCCGCGAGGCTGAAGCGGCTGTCGTAGCTGCTGTGGAAGAGGGGGCCGTCCTCGCTGTCGATGTAGGGCCGGGTGCCGTTGGCATAGGCGAAACGGACGGCGTTGCGGAAGTCGCGGGCGGGCTGGATGGTCTTGTGCTCGCCGACGCATCCCCCCTGGGGCTGGTCGCACACCCCGGGGTCACCGGTGCATTTCACCTCGGTGGTGCAGTAGGGGGCGAATTCCGGCCAGGCGGCGAGTTGGCCGCAGGGCCAGTTGACGCAGGCGTCCCGTTGCACGATGTAGGGGTGATAGAAGAACAGGTCGAAGCCCTCCAGACGGAACAGGAAATCGCGTTCCTCGGGGAAGGCGGGGAATTCCACGCTGGTGGAGAAACCAAGGGGACCGCTGTAACCCAGGCCGCGCACATGGTCACGCATCATCTCCAGCCAGGGCTGGACGACCTGGGGGAACCAGGTGGCGCGTCCCGGATGCCCGGGCTGGTCGGGGGTGATGTAGGGAAACTGCCATTCACCGTCGATCTCGTTGATGAGTTCGAGAACGACGTTGCCCCGGCCCTGGACCACGTCGTTCAGCAGGGAGGTGAGGCGGCGTTTCTGGTAGTCGTTGAGGCCGTTCGGATTGTCCGTCCGGTAGAACTCCCCCGGGTTGGAGATGACCCCTTTGGTGTAGTATTGGTTGCTGGTCCAACGATGGTTCGGACGGCTGGGGTCGTCGCCCATGTAATAGGTCTCCCAGGGGGAGACGATGAAGTAGATGCCGTATTTGTCGCCGATATCCAGGATGGTGCGGAGAAAATTCAGGACATCGCCATTGAGGGCGCCGGTGGTGATGTCGGATTCGAACAGGTTGGTGTGATTCGGATCCAGGTCCTCGGCGAAGATACGCAGGGTGTTGATGCCCTTGTCCGAGAGGGCCTTGAGGTAGGCGTCCACCTGGGCGGTCTGGTGTCGTTCGAGCAGGCGCCAAAACTGGCCCCAGGTGAAATTGATCTGGCGGCCGACCATGTAGAATGGCTTGCCGGTGGTGGTCTCGAGGTAGCGCCCGCTGTCGCCGATGGTCAGGCCGGGGAGGGCGGCCCAGCCGGGGAGAGAGGACAGGAGGGCCGCAGCCAACAGGAGAAGGGCCGGGAAACGGACGAGGCGCATGGGGGTCACCTTCCTTTGGAGTCGTGCGTCAATCATAGCCCCTGCGGCTTCCGGCGGGCAACCGAACGCCACGGGTGCCGTAGCGCTGACACCCCTGCGTGGGGGCCGCTGCCCGTATACCCGTCTCAGGTGAATATTCCCGTCCTTATCGCCGATCTCGAACGCCAGGCCCCCGCCGAGATCCGGGTGGCCAGGCGCGCCCTGGAAGCGCGCACGGACCCGGGGCGCCCGCTGCGGTCGTTCGCCGACCCGGGTTTCCGCCTCGATGCCCGCGGGCCGGGTTGGCGCCATGGGGGGCGGGCACCTTGGGGCGGGTGATGCCCGGCCTGGTCGGTGCCTGTGGGTGCCCCCCGGGCGGAACCTGGCGGACAGACGCCACCTCTCGCCACGAGACACGGATCCGTGTCCGCGGGGTTGCCGGACCGGTCCCCTGGGGAAGGATGGGGAAGCCGGTTCGGGCGTCTGGATTTCATATACAGTTGTGCCGTGATCGGTGATAATGCCCCAATCACTTCCCGGCCCCTTGGCCCGCCTGCGGCGCTATGGCAAGGTGGACATGGTCCACTGTCTACTCCTTAAATCCGTCCTTTGCGGGCACGGATCGAGGATCCGGGACGGTCCGTACAGCGCGTTTCTGATCGGATCTCTGCCACCATCTGCCCGGACGAGGCCCCGGACCGGGCAGGAACGGCCCCTGTCTCCCGTTACAACTGTCCGAGGCCCCCTATGTTGGTGGATTCTCACTGTCATCTAGACCGCATCGACCTGACCCCCTATGCGGGCGATTTCGCGCGTTTCCGTGCCGCCACGCGCGCGGCCGGCGTGGCCCACATGCTCTGCGTCTCTATCGACCTCGAGCACTACCCGGCCATGCGCGCCCTGGTGGCCGATGCCCCCGAGGTCTCCATCTCGGTGGGCGTCCATCCCAACGAGCCGGACCGGCATACCCCGGACGTGGATGAGTTGGTGGCCCTGGCCGCGGATCCGAAGAACGTGGCCATCGGCGAGACCGGTCTCGACTATTTCCGCAGCGAGGGGGACCTGGACTGGCAGCGGGAACGGTTCCGCATCCACATCGCCGCGGCGCGCGCCTGCGGCAAGCCTCTCATCGTCCATACCCGGGCGGCGGCGGAGGATACCCTGGCGATCCTGCGCGCGGAGCAGGCGGCCGAGGCCGGCGGGGTCATGCACTGCTTCAGCGAGACCTGGGAGGTGGCCCGGGCGGCCTTGGATCTGGGTTTCTACATCTCCTTTTCGGGGATCCTCACCTTCAAGAATGCCGCCTCCCTGCGCGAGGTGGCACGCAACGTCCCCCTGGAGCGGCTCCTGGTGGAGACCGACTCGCCCTATCTCGCCCCGGTGCCCGTGCGCGGCAAGCCCAACGAACCGCGGCATGTGGTACGGGTGGCGGAGGTCCTGGCCCGCGAGCGTGGCCTCGGCGTGGACGAGATCGCCGCTCTCACCAGCGCAAACTTCCACCGGGCCTTTCCCGCCGCGCGTCCGTCGGCCGCGGACAGGGTGCCCTGAATCCCTTCCATCAGCGAACAGAGAGAAGACCATGAAAGGCGGAATCGGCAACCTGATGAAACAGGCCCAGAAGATGCAGGAGGAACTGCAGAAGACCCAGCAGCGGCTGGCCGAGGAAGAGGTCACCGGGGTCTCCGGCGGGGGCCTGGTGCAGGTCACCATGAACGGACGGCACGAGGTGCGGCGGGTACAGATCGACCCCAGCCTCATGGGGGAGGAACGGGAGATGCTCGAGGATCTGGTGGCGGCGGCCATCAATGACGCCGTGAAGCGTCTGGAGGAACACATGCGGGAGAGTATGTCGGGTCTCGCGGCGGGCCTCGAACTGCCCGCGGGCCTGAAGCTGCCCTTCTGAGGCGGTGATGGGGCCGGGGGAGTCCGGGCGCCCGCTTCTGGAGCGCCTCCAGGAGGCACTGCGCTGTCTTCCCGGCGTCGGCCCCAAATCGGCCCAACGCATGGCCTATCATCTCCTGGAGCGTGATCGTGAGGGTGGGCGCCAATTGGCGCGCCTGCTGGCCACGGCCATGGACACCATCGGCCGCTGCCGGGAGTGCCGCACCCTCAGCGAGACGGAGGTCTGCGCCCTGTGCGCCAATCCGCGCCGCGACCGCCGGCTGCTCTGTGTGGTGGAACATCCGGGCGAGGTGGCGGCGGTGGAGCAGTCGGCCGGTTATGACGGCCTCTATTTCGTCCTCGGTGGGCGGCTCTCGCCCCTCGACGGTATCGGCCCCGAGGCCCTGGGGCTCGACACCCTGCGCGCCCGTCTGGATGCGGGGGAGGTGGAGGAGGTCATCCTGGCCACCAACCCCACCGTGGAGGGCGAGGCCACCGCCCACTACATCGCCGGGATGGCCCGCGTCAGCGGGGTGAAGGCCACCCGCATCGCCCACGGCGTCCCCCTGGGCGGCGAACTGGGTTTCGTGGATGCGGGCACCCTGGCCCATGCCCTGGCCGGACGCCGCCTCCTGGAGTGACTGGGCACTGCATGTCTTTGCCTGCGCTATCACATCCCCTATGAACTCTCCGGACACCAGACCCGAACCGAACCCCCTGGCCGACAGCGGGGCGCGGCGTTGGCGCCATGCCCTGGAGGTCTCCGGCCTGGGGGTCTGGGACTGGGACCTGGTCACCGGCGAGGTGTTCTATTCCCCCCAGTGGTGGCGGATACTGGGTGGCCCGGACCAGGCCTCCGTCGAACGGATCGACGCCTGGCTCGACCGGCTCCATCCGGACGATCTGCCCGCCTGCCGGGAGGCCCTCGACCGGCACCTGCGGGGTGACGGTGCCACCTTCCGGCAGCGCTTGCGCATCCGCCACGAGGACGGCGGCTGGCGCTGTGTGCTGAGCCGGGGCGCGGTGGTCGAGCGGGGTGACGACGGGCGCCCGCGGCGCATGGTGGGCACTCAGGAGGACATCACCGACACCGAGGCGGCCCATGAGTGGGACCGGCTGTTCCGGGAGACCATGGAGGCCAGCCTGATGGGCATCTACATCATTCAGGACCTGCGCTTCCGTTACGTCAATCCGGCCTTCGCCGACTTCTTCGGGTACCGCCCCGAGGAGATCGTCGACCGCCTGGGGCCGGCCGATCTGGTGGTCCCCGAGATGCGCGACGAGGTGGTGGAGAACCTCCGCCGGCGGGCGACGGGCGAGGCGGGCCGGCCCTATGAGGTCCAGGCGCTGCGACGTTACGGCAGCCGCTTTCCCCTCCTGGTGTGGGGGCGGGGTACGCACTTCCGCGGCCGGCCCGCCTCGGTGGGCACCGCCCTCGACATCAGCGAACGAAAGGAGGCGGAGGAGGCCTTGCAACGGGTCGAACTGGCCTGGACCGAAGCCATGAATCAGTTCGACGATGCCCTGGGGCTGCTGGACCTGGACCACCGTCTGGTGCGCGCCAACCGGGCCTTCTGGCGCTTCGTCGGGGGCCCTCCGGGGCCGGCCCTGGGACAGCCCGTCGAGGAAATCCTGTATCCCCGGGGCATTCCCCGTCCCTGCGCCCTGTGCGATGCCCTGGATGCCGCCCGCGACCTGGATCTCCCCCTGGACGGGGATGATCCCGGGAACCCCTGGCGGCGGCCCCTGCGGGCGCGGGTGCGGGTTATCCGCGACCCCAAAGGGGACCCCGACGGCCTCCTCCTGGCCGTACACGACCGCACCGAGGAGCTGCGGGTGGAGGCCGAGTTGCGCAGTCACCGGGACCGCCTGGAGGAGCTGGTGGCGGTGAGGACCGCCGACCTGGAGGCGGCGCGCCGGGAGGCGGAACGTCTGGCCCGGGTCAAGAGCGAATTCCTGGCCAACATGAGCCACGAGATCCGCACCCCGCTGGGCGCGGTCCTTGGGCTGGCCGGGATCGGCATCCGCAAGAGCGGCGGGGGGGAGCTGGAGGAGACCTTCCGGCGCATCGAGGAGGCGGGTACCCACCTGTTGCAGGTGGTCAACGACATCCTCGACTATTCCAAGATCGAGGCCGGGCGTTTCACCGTGGAGGAGCGTCCCTTCCGTCTCGCCGAGGTAGTGGAGGCGGCAGCCGGATTCGTCTCCGGCTCGGTAGCCGCCAAGGGGCTGGGCTGGGCCCTCGAATGCGCCCCCGATCTGCCGGAATGGGTGCGGGGCGATCCCCAACGCCTCCAGCAGATCCTGATCAATCTGCTCTCCAATGCAGTCAAGTTCACGGAACAAGGCGAAGTGTCCCTGGAGGTGCGGCGCGCCGGAAACGCCATCCGCTTCGAGGTGCGGGATACCGGGATCGGCATCACCGCCGAGCAGCGTGCCCGCCTGTTCCAGCCCTTCGAACAGGCCGACGGCTCCAGCGCCCGTCACTACGGTGGCACCGGCCTCGGGCTCGCCATCAGTCGGGAACTGGCCCGCATGATGGGAGGGGATATCACTGTGCAGAGCCGCCCCGGCGGAGGCAGCCGCTTCAGCCTCCAGCTGCCCCTTGCCGAGACCGGGCGACCGCCCCAGGGAGAGGCCTCGGAACAGCTGCCGGCCAGCGGCCCGCGTCTGCGTGGCCTGTCCATACTGGCGGCCGAGGACCTGGAGGTCAATCGCCTGATCCTCGGGGATCTGCTGCAACGTGAGGGGGCGAGGGTGTGTTTCGCCCGGGACGGCCGAGAGGCGTTGGCCCAGGTGCGGGAGGCGGGAGCCGCCGCCTTCGATCTGGTGCTCATGGACATCCAGATGCCCGGGATGGACGGCTACCAGGCCACCCGCAGGATCCGGGAGATCGCCCCCGAGCTGCCGGTGATCGGCCTGACCGCCCATGCCCTTCCCGAGGAGCGTGCGCAATGCCTGGCGGCGGGGATGTGCGATCACGTCACCAAACCCATCGACGAGGAGCGACTGGTGGCCGCAATCCTGCGTCAGGCGAGGCCCCGGGCCAGGATTACGGAGGCGAGGCCGCCGGCTGCCGTGCCTGGGCAAGGGGGGCCGCTATTGGACCGGGCGGCCCTGCTCGCCCGCTATGGGGGGCAAGCGGCGTTCGTGGACGAACTCCTGAGCACGGTGCGGCAAACCCATGGCGGCACCTCGCAGGCCCTGCGCCGGGCCGCGGAGGCGGAGGACTGGGACGAGATCGCCGCTCAGGCCCACGGCCTGAAGGGCACGGGGGGTTATCTCTCGGCCCCCTGGCTCACCGCCCTGGCACGCGACACCGAGATGGCCGCGCGCGCCGGCGAAGAGGCCGCCAAAGGGCTCGCCCGGCGCCTGGCCGGGCGTCTGGAGGCGATGTTGATGGAGCTTGAAAGGGACACCGGGGATCCGGGCGGAAAGGGAGGAGCCGAATGACGGAGGGGTATCGTCCACAACGAGGTCTCTCGTTATGCCCCACGCCGATGCCCAACGTTGCATCGAACATCGCATCCTGACCCAGCATCGGTTGATCGCCGAGCGTCTGGCGGCGGATCCGGACAAGGTGTTGGCCCACGCCCGCGCCAATCTGCGCCGCTGGGCGAGGAAATATGAAAACGAAGACGAGCCTGCCTGGATGCGGGATTGGGAGGTCCTCCTGGCCGGAGCGGTGGAGGGCGTCGTGGCGGTCCTGGTGGGCGGGGATCAGGAGGCTATCCGCCTCCGCTCCTGTTCGCCTTTCGCTGGGGTGCTGTCGGCCAGGCAACGGTGGGCAGTCATCAGGGCGTGCGAGCATGAAGCGTGCTGAGTTGGAACACCTTATCAGGGCTGCGGCTTCCCTCACGGAAGAACGACGGCTGATCATAGTAGGGAGTCAGGCGATCCTTGCTCAATTTCCCGAGGCGCCGCCTGCGGTTCGAGGTCCATGGAGGCCGATCCCATTCCACTCGACCATCCGGAACGTTGGAACCTCATCGACGGTGTGCTGGGGGAAGGATCCCCATTCCATGAGACCTTCGGTCGTTACGCCGATGGTGTGGAGTTGACCACTGCGGTGCTCCCGAGGGGCCGGAAGGCCCGTCTGGTCCCGATCTGTAACGAGAACACCCTGGGTATCGCCGGCCTGTGTCGGGAGATCCATGACCTGCTCGTTTCGAAAGACGTCGCTGGCCGGGACAAGGCTATGAAGTTTTGCGCATTGGTTCGGAAGGCCGGGAGGGTGGATGCCTCGCTGCTGTTGCAACGACTGAAGGAGACGCCTCTCGCCCCGGACCTGCGCGAGATCGTGGAAGCGCGGATTCGACGGGATGCCTGAGGCGGGCGCGCCTCAGGCCACTGCCCCGACGGCCGATTCCACCGCTTCGGCAAGGGTCTTTGCCCAGTGTTCCACGCGCCCGGCATGGCGCCCCTCCACCATGACCCGGATCAGGGGCTCGGTGCCCGAGGGGCGCAGCAGGACCCGGCCCTCGCCGGCCAGGTCCGCTTCCGCCTCGCCCAGGGCCTCTGTCACCTCCGGGTGGGACAGGACCTCGCCGCGTTGCGGCAGACGCACGTTGATCAGGACCTGGGGGTAGGTCTCGACCCCCGCCAACAGTTGGCCGAGGTCCCGGCCCTGCTGCTGCATCTCCACCAGGACCTGAAGGGCGGAGACGATGCCGTCGCCGGTCGTGGTACGGTCGCGGCAGATGATGTGCCCCGAGGGCTCTCCACCGAGGATCCCGCCGGTCTCCTTGAGTCGCTCCAGGATGTAGCGGTCGCCCACCTGGGTGCGCTGAAAGGGGATGCCGGCGCGCTCGAAGGCATCCTCCAGGCCGAGATTGGTCATCACGGTGCCCACCACCGGCCCTTCGAGCTGGCCGTGGACGGCACGGGAACGGGCGATGATGTAGAGGATGCCGTCCCCATCCACCAGGCGACCGTTGCGGTCCACCAGCATCAGGCGGTCACCGTCGCCGTCGAAGGCGATACCCAGGTCGGCGCCGCGCTCCAGGACCGCCTGCCGCAAGGCCTCGGGGTGGGTGGAGCCCACCTCCGCGTTGATATTGAACCCATCCGGTGAGGTGCCGATGGTGGTCACCTCGGCACCGAGTTCGTCGAACACGTGGGGGGCGACCTGATAGGTGGCCCCATGGGCGCAGTCCAGGACGATCTTCATGCCGTTCAGGGAAAGGCGCGCCGGCACGGTGCTCTTGCAGAACTCGATGTAGCGGCCGGTGGCGTCCTCCACCCGCTTGGCCTTGCCCAGGTCCGCCGACTCCACAGTGGACAGGGGTTTGTCCATTTCGGCCTCGATCTCCCATTCCAGGGCATCGGGCAGTTTGTCACCATCGCTGGAGAAGAACTTGATGCCGTTGTCGTAATAGGGGTTGTGGGAGGCGCTGATGACGATCCCGGCACGGGCGTGGAGGGTGCGGGTGAGATAGGCGATGCCAGGGGTGGGCATGGGCCCGAGCAGGCGGATGTCGATGCCCGCGGCCACCAGACCGGCCTCCAGGGCCGACTCGAACAGGTAGCCGGAGATGCGGGTGTCCTTGCCGATGAGGACCTTGCTGCCATGTCCTCCGAGCACGCGCCCCGCGGCCCAGCCGAGCTTGAGTACGAAATCGGGCGTGACCAGACCCTCGCCCACCTTGCCGCGGATACCGTCGGTTCCAAAATAGCGTCGCTTCACCTGAATGTCCCCTTGGTCGATGTCACAAGCGCGGCAAGGGTAGCGCATCGGGCAACGAAGGGCATTCGGCGCCGGTGCCCTGCCCGTCCCCCGCGAATATTCCTATTGCCGCCGCATTCGTCGACCGGGTTAGCGGCAGCTTCCCCCATAACTTCACAAGCGCGGAGCGGTACAGCAGGGCCCCGGTCCTGAACCGAAGGAAGGCCAGCTGCAACGGGTATGGAATCAGCGCGGCCGGTAGGGTCTGAGCGGCGGTCCGGTGGCTGAGGCGACCGCCTCCCAGACCCGGATCGCGTCCAGGGTCGGGCCCACGTCGTGGGTGCGGATCAGGCGGGCGCCGCGCTCCAGGGCGAGCACCGTGGCGGCCAGGCCGGCATGGAGGCGGCCTTCCGTCGGGCGCTGGTCGAGGATCGCGCCGAGCATGGATTTGCGGGAGATCCCCACCAGCAAGGGCCGGCCCAACCCGGTGAGGCGCCCGAGGCCGGCGAGCAGGGCGAGGTTGTGTTCCAGGGTCTTGCCGAAGCCGAACCCGGGGTCCAGGAGGAGGCGCCCGGCGGGGATCCCGGCGGCCGTGCAGGCCGCCACCCGGGCGCCGAGAAAGGCCTCCACCTCGGCCACCACGTCGTCGTAGCGGGGCGCCCGCTGCATGTCGGCCGGGCGGCCCTGCATATGCATGAGACAGACCGCGAGGCCGGTGTCCCGGGCGGCCTCCAGGGCGCCGGGGGCGCGCAGGGCCTGGACGTCGTTGATCATCCCCGCCCCGGCCTCGGCGGCGGCACGCATCACCTCGGGCTTGCGCGTATCCACCGAAATGGGGATCCGCAGACTCCCGGCGAGGGCCTCGATCACGGGAACGACCCGCTCCAACTCCTCCGCCAGGGGCACGGGGGGGGCGCCGGGACGGGTGGACTCCCCCCCCACGTCGATGATGGCGGCCCCCTGCGCCTGCATGTGCAGGGCCCGGGCGACGGCGGTGTCCAGGTCCATATAGCGGCCGCCATCGGAGAAGGAGTCCGGGGTGACGTTGAGGATCCCCATCACCTGGGGGCGTTGGAGGTCGAGCCGGTGACCGGCGCAGACGATGCTGGACATGGCAGAGGAGGTCTGCCCCGGTGGGCGGGGCGGACCGGTGACGGGGATCGTGCTAGTGTTGACCCACGGGACCGCCTATGGGCCCCTCGGCGCCCTTCTCCCGCTTGGCCTCGGGGGCCTCGCCGCTGTCGGCCTTGGTGCCGGCGCGGGGCTCCGAATCGTCCCAGTCCTTGGGCGGCTGTGGGTCGCGGCCGGCCATGATGTCGGCGATCTGATCGGCGTCGATGGTCTCGTACTTGATCAGGGCCTCGGCCATCTTGTGCAGCTTGCCGAGGTTCTCCTCGAGCAGTTTCCGGGCACGCTGGTAGTTGCGTTCGATGACCGCGCGGATCTCCTCGTCGATGGCGTGGGCGGTGTCGTCGGAGACGTTCTTGTGCTGGGTCACCGAACGGCCCAGGAAGACCTCTTCATCGTTCTCGCTGTAAGCGAGGGGGCCCAGGCGTTCCGACAGGCCCCAGCGGGTCACCATGTTGCGGGAGAGTTCGGTGGCGCGCTGGATGTCGTTGGCGGCACCGGTGGTGACGTGTTCCTTGCCGAAGATCATCTCTTCGGCGATGCGTCCGCCGAACAGGCTGGAGATCTGGCTCTCCAGGTGCTCCTTGCTGAGGCTGTAGCGGTCCTCCTCGGGCAGGAACAGGGTCACCCCCAGGGCGCGCCCGCGCGGGATGATGCTGACCTTGTACACGGGGTCGTGGGAGGGCACCAGCAGGCCGACGATGGCGTGTCCCGCCTCGTGATAGGCGGTGAGGCGCTTTTCCTCGTCGCTCATGGCCATGGAGCGGCGCTCGGCGCCCATCATGATCTTGTCCTTGGCCTTCTCGAATTCCTCCATCCCCACCAGCTTCTTGTCGGCGCGCGCGGCCAGCAGGGCGGCCTCGTTCACCAGGTTGGCCAGATCGGCGCCCGAGAAGCCGGGGGTGGCGCGGGCGATGACCTTGGGCCGCACATCGTCGGAGGTGGCCACCTTGCGCATGTGTACCTTCAGGATCTGCTCCCGGCCGCGCACGTCGGGCAGGGGCACCACCACCTGGCGGTCGAAGCGCCCGGGGCGCAGCAGGGCGGGATCGAGCACGTCCGGGCGGTTGGTGGCGGCGATCACGATCACCCCCTCGTTGCCCTCGAAGCCGTCCATCTCCACCAGCAACTGATTGAGGGTCTGCTCGCGCTCGTCGTGACCGCCGCCCAGGCCGGCGCCACGGTGGCGGCCGACGGCGTCGATCTCGTCGATGAAGATGATGCAGGGGGCGTGCTTCTTGGCCTGCTCGAACATGTCGCGCACCCGCGAGGCGCCGACGCCCACGAACATCTCCACGAAGTCGGAACCGGAGATGGTGAAGAACGGTACCTTGGCCTCCCCGGCGATGGCCTTGGCGAGGAGGGTCTTGCCGGTGCCGGGGGCGCCCACCATGAGCACCCCGCGGGGGATCTTGCCGCCGAGCTTCTGGAACTTGCCCGGATCACGCAGGAACTCCACCAGTTCGCTCACCTCTTCCTTGGCCTCTTCCACCCCGGCCACGTCGTTGAAGGTGACCTTGACCTGATCCTCGCCGAGCATGCGCGCCCGGCTCTTGCCGAAGGACATGGCCCCCCGGCCGCCGGTGCCGCCCTGCATCTGGCGCATGAAGAAGATCCACAGGCCGATGAGGATGAACAGCGGGAACCAGTTGATGAGGATCTGCATCAGCACCGAGGGCTTCTCGGGCGGTTCGGAGATGATCTCCACCTTGTTGTTGAGGAGGTCGCCCACCAGGCCATCGTCACCGGGGTTGTAGGTGGTGAAGTGTCGGCCGGTCGTGGTCACGCCCTCGATGGACTGACCCTCGAGGGTCACCTCTTTCACCTGGCCGTTATGGACCTGCTCGATGAAGTCCGAATAAGGCAGGGTGTGTGGGGGGGTGTGGGTGTTGGTGAAGTTGTTGAACACCGACATCAGGACGATCGCAATGATCACCCAGAGGATCAGGTTCTTCGCCATGTCGTTCAAGATTCGGGACCTCTCTTAAGTATGACGTGCCGAAAGGGCGGGACCGCAGCGGATGGAGGGCAGATGAAGAGTGGATGACATCGGGTATACGAAGATACTACAGGCGCAGGCCACGGGCCACCAGGTAGAGTTCGCGGCTCTTGGCCCGCGAGGCCTTGGGCTTGCGGCTCTTCACCTGGGCGAAGGCCCGGCGCAACTCGATCAGCCAGGGGTCGAAGCCCTCGCCTTGAAAGGCCTTGACCACCAGGCCGCCCCCGGGCTTCAGGGCCTCGCGGGCAAAATCCAGCGCCAGTTCACACAGATACATGGCGGCCGGCTGGTCCACCGCGGCGATACCGGATACGTTGGGGGCCATGTCCGACATTACAAGGTCCAGGCGGGCACCGCCCAGGAGATCCGTCAATGCCCGGAGCACGGCCTCTTCCCGGAAGTCCCCCTGGATGAACTCCACCCCGGGCACGGGGGCCATGGGCAGCAGGTCCAGGGCCACCACCCGGCCGCCGGGGGCCACGGCCCGGGCCGCCACCTGGCTCCAACCGCCGGGGGCGGCGCCCAGGTCGGCCACCGTCATGCCCGGGCGCAGCAGATGGTCCTTGGCGTCCAGTTCCTGGAGCTTGTAGGCGGCGCGCGAACGCAGGCCCTCGCGGTGGGCGCGTTTGACGTATGGGTCGTCGAAGTGGCGGTCCAGCCAGCGGCGGCTGCTCTTGGATCGGGACATGGCGGTCCGGGCGGCGGATCGGAAGACCCCTTTCTACGGGAGGCCGGGAGGGCTTGCAAGGACGCCGCGCACGTCCGGGGGCTGGCGTCTCGCCATTTTTCAGCTGATCGCTAGGAGTAGTCCCTCGATTCCCGGATAAGCCCGACCGCTGGGCTGATCGGCGGCCACGGCTGGCCGGGTCATGGATTCTGGGGTCTTGCTGGGGGTACGGCGGGACCTGAAGCGGTGGGATAGCGGCCTCGTTGCGGAAATTCTCGAGGAGGAGAGCCCGTCAAGGCACAAGAGGCCCCGCCCCACCTCCCTGGCACGGGGATTTATACCCGTCGCACATGAATATTTCGCTACTGCGGCCGCCCCTCGCACCCCTGGGCGGTGTTGCGAAAGCTCGCCATAGTCCCCGCTATGACTCGCTTCCGCGCCTTGCCCAGGGGCACGAGGAACACCCTCGAAAAACGAAATATTCATGTGCGACGGGTATCTGCCGGCTGTTCCAAAGGAACGGCAGAGACGGCTCGCTCAGGCCTAAGGCTCTCCCTCCCAATAATCTTTCGCCGCCGCCTTGGAGAGGTAGAGCGTCAGCTTTCGGGCGGACTTGTCGCCGCCGGGCGGACTACCGGCCAAGATGCCGATCTTGCCGGAATCCGGCATCTCGACGATATCCGGTTCTTCCATGGTGCTGACGCAGAGGTATTTGAGGTCGGCGTCGCGATCGTTGACGATCTGGTGCGGCGTCTCCGGCCCCGGCGGTATGGCGATGACGTCGCCCGCGCGGATGGGATGGGTTCCGTCGCCCAGCCGAAGGGTGCCGCCGCCCTCGAGAATGTAGAACATCTCCTCGTTGACATAGTGGGCATGCAAGGGCCAGGCGACCTTTCCGGGCGGCAATACGACCAGGCGATAACCGAGCTTGCGCGCGCCGATGCGGCGACCGATGGCCCCCAGCTTCGCCTCGAACCGATCTCCGTGTTTCCACTCCTCCAGCGGCACTTCATCGATGTTGAGAATGGGCGGGAAGGTTTCGTTCATGAGGATGCACCTCCGCAATGGGTCCGGATGGTCGCCGTAAAGGCATCGAGACAGCGTCGATAGACCGGTCCGGGACAGGCGCCCAGGGCGCGACCGTCGATCTCACGCACAGGAACCAGCTCCGTACCGGTGCCGCTAAGGAAGCACTCGTCGGCGGTATGCAGATCGTAGGGGGCCAGGGACCGCTCCCGCGTCTCGATACCGCCGTCGCGGGCGAGCTGCATGATCAGCCTGCGGGTCACACCGGCGAGGGCGCCATCGGTGACCGGCGGCGTCAGCAGGATGCCGTCTCGCACGATGAACAGGTTGTCCGCCGTGCCTTCCGCCACCTTGCCTTCGCCGTTGAGCAGTATCGCCTCGTCGGCCCCGGCCCGGTTCGCCTCGATACGGGCCAGGATGTGGTTGAGGTAATTGAGGCTCTTGATGCGCGGGTCGAGTCCGTCCGGCGGCAGGCGACGGGTCGAGGCGATGACGATCCGGATTCCCGCTTCGCGACTTGCGGGATCGACCATCTGCAAATGGCTGGCGATCACCATGAGCCGGGGCTGCCTGCAAGGCTTCGGGTCGATGCCCAGAGGCCCGTCGCCACGGGTGACGATCAGGCGCAGATAGCCGTCCGCGCCGTCGAAGGCGGAGATGACCTCTTCCGTGATCCGGCCGAGTTCCTCGTCCGACCAGGGACACGCCAAGGCGATGGCACGGGCGGAGCGGCGCAGCCGGCGCAGATGCCCGGCGAGGAGAAATGCCTTTCCGGCATAGAAACGGATCCCTTCGAACACCCCGTCACCGTACAGCAAGCCGTGGTCGAGCACCGGAACGCACGCCTTCTCCAGCGGCAGAATCCGGCCTTCCAGCCAGCAGACCCCTTGCGTCATTCGAACCTCCATAATGGTCAATAAGCTTGACCATTCGCATCATGGCCCGGTTCGCCCTACAATGTCAACATGGTTGACAGAAAAGATCCGCCGGAATCCGTCCAGCGCATGAACCAGGCGCTGGAGGCGCTCCACTTCGGGTTTCGCGCCATCACCGCGCATCCCGACGAGCGCCTCGGGGCGCTGGGCTATTCCAGGGTGCACCATCGCATTCTCTATTTCATCGGCCGCAATCCCGACTGCAGCATCAACGAACTGCTGGGCATCATGCGGGTGAGCAAGCAGTATCTGAACCGGCCGCTGCGGCAACTCGTCGAGGATGGCTATATCCAGGCGAGAAAGGACCGGCAGGACCGCCGCGTCAAGCGGGTGAAGCTCACCCGCAAGGGACAGCGTCTGGAGGAGGCGCTGACCGGAGCGCAGCGGGAGCAACTGTCCCAGGTCTTCAGAAAGGCCGGCCCCCGGGCGGAGGCCGGCTGGAGAAAGGTGATGGCGTTGCTGGCCGACATGGAAGGTGAGCAGAGCGGGTAGAGGCCCTGTCGGTTCCCATGGCCCACGTCCCCCCGCCAGCCGCAATCGGGCCCGCAGGCCCCTTTACTGGTCGGCCGCCTCGGCCGGTTCCCGAAGGCCCAGCCCCACGCCAATGGCGCCGCCAATGTTGCGGAGCATGTCGCCGACGCGGCTGCCCTGGTCGCGCAGGCGCGAGAGGCTCCCTTCGATGCTGTTACTGAGAAGTCTTCGCAACAACCGCCTCATCCGACATGAATCCGGTGTAGTCGGCCGTTTTTCTGCCCCTTGTTCCGGCCGCCCCCCCCCCCGGCCGGGGCGGGTGCGCGCCCGATCAGCGGCACAGCGCAAAAGGCTCATCATCGAGCAGATTTGACATCCTGCGAAACTTTTTCTAACGTTTACGTAAGATTTATATTTTCGCATACTCCAAATGAGCGTGTTTGGAAATGGGCCGGGCCTGTTCTTACACCACGCCCCTAGGTGACAAAGGAGGGAGGAAGATGGCGACGTCATTGGAAAATATGCAGCAAAAACAACTCGATACCTGGCTGAATCAGCGTCTGGACGAGCTGCTTCCCGGGAAACTCAGGGAAATCGAGGCGGCAAAGACCCCTTCCAT
>Ga0256841_1001983_pt1 | contig 16856 bp, 19 predicted proteins | sample 356308metaG_FD_185971 | JGI IMG/M metagenome (GOLD analysis project Ga0256841, IMG submission 185971) | Hydrothermal vent microbial communities from Mid Atlantic Ridge, Atlantic Ocean - 356-308 | ecosystem: Environmental > Aquatic > Marine > Hydrothermal vents | place: Atlantic Ocean: Mid... | reverse complement strand
TAATCTTTTTGTCGATTTGCATCCATCTTTGAATGATGGGTGCGGTCACATACAATGTGTATGCTCCCTTACCCAAACATTCAAATATGAATACAACTCAATAAAAATTTTCACTTAAGCTTGACTTTCACATCCATTTATTTTAAACTACCTACTACCTACTACCTACTACCTACTTCCTAGTGAAGCGACACTTTGCTATAATAATTTGAAAATTAATATATTAGTGAATTTATATGGCAGGAACATCTAAAAATAATGTAATAAAAAAGAAAACACCCAAGAAAAAAACATCTAAAAAAAGAATACCCAAAAAAAAGAGTTTGATAAAGAAAAAAGGTGTTCTTATTTTTCTTTTTGTTGTGATGTTACTACTGTTAGGTTTTTTAGGATACATTGTAGATATAGAAAACAAGAGTGATGTCTTGCAAAAGCAAGAAAGTACACAATATTACAGTACCAAGGCATTGCTGGATGATTTAGCGCAGATAAAAGTGAAAAAATCCAAACAAAGTAGTCAATATAGAGTAAAAAAAGAACTATTAGAAAATGACTTAAAAGATGTTACACCTAATAAGAAAAAAACAGATAGAAATACATCAAGTATTCATAAACAGAAAAATATTATTCACTTAGCATATAGAGGTAAAAAACCTAGATTGGTAATCATTATTGACGATGTGCATACAAAAGCACAACTTCAGGCAATTAAAAATTTAGGTATGAAAATCACTCCGTCAATTTTCCCTCCATATAAGTTGGCAAAGCATAGTAATTTACTGGCTAAGAATATGCAGCATTATATGATACATTTGCCTATGGAATCGGGAAGCAATCAATTTAATAAGCAAACAAAAACACTGATGACCTCTTTTTCTGATGAACAGATAGTTGACCGTGTGATGGAAATTCGTCATCTTTTTCCAAAAGGAAAGTATATTAATAATCATACGGGTTCTGTGTTTACTTCCAACTATAAGGCAATGAAAAAACTGTATATTGCTTTGAAAGTAGAAGGATTTGTTTTTGTTGATAGTTTTACGACAGCAAGTTCAAAAGTAAAGAAAATCGCCCATGGATTAGGAGATGCATATGTTAGAAGAGATATCTTTATCGATAATAAACAGAATATTTCTTACATACATCATCAACTTCAACTGGCAGTGGCAAAAGCAAAAAAGAAAGGATATGCTATAGCCATAGGACATCCACATAAAATAACCTTGCAGGCATTGGCTTCATCTAAGCAAATATTGAAAGATGTTGAGTTAGTATATATTGATGATATATATAAAAGGAAGTAGATGAAAGGCATCGTGACTGCAGTACTCATAGGATTTTCTTTATTTGCATTGGCATTGTTGGCATTTTCTTTTTCACATGCGACACTCATAGGATTGGTGGCATTTTTAGTGACACTTTGGACTAATGAAGCCATGCCATTAGGTGTTGTATCTATACTACCTATTTTATTGTTTCCTGTTTTTGGTATTTTAGATACAAATGAGGTCACAGCTAATTATTCTAAATCAATTATATTTCTTTTTTTAGGTGGGTTTATGTTGGCTATTGCCATAGAAAAAACAGGTTTACATAAATATTTCTCTGCAAAACTTTTAAGTTTTTTCCCTAAAACCTCTACAGGGATTATCTATGCATTGGCAGTGACTGCTGCGTTATTGAGTTCAGTACTTTCCAATACTACTATTACGCTTATGTTGATGCCTATAGCACTTTTTTTAAGTGAAAACAAAAAACTCAAAAAACGCTTTTTACTCGCAACTGCTTATGGTGCAAGTATAGGAGGCATACTTACGCCCATAGGTACACCACCAAACCTCATACTTATGGGGTTTTTAGAAGAGCATCATTTACCATCATTGGCATTTGGAGAATGGATGCTACTCATGTTTCCTGCGATTGTTTTAATGCTTCTTGTCATGCCGTGGATACTCTCCAGAGGTGTAGAAAATGAAAATGTTGAAGATGTAAACCATACTGTTTTAGAGCTTACGCACACACAAAAAAGATTATATTTTATTGTTGTATTATTGGCTTTTGTATTGTTGGTCAATACATTCTTAAAACAGATATTTGGTTTTTCTTTGAATGAAAAATTAGTACTGCTGAGCTTTGGATTGTTGATGTTTGTTCCCCATATAGGTTTTTTAGATTGGGAAGATACACGTTCTATGCCTTATGAGATTATTTTTTTATTTGGGGCTGGATTTAGTATTGCTGCAGCATTTTCTAGTACAGGGTTAGCGTCAGATATTGCAGCGAAACTAAGTTTTATCTCTATGATGCCATTGTTTTGGATGTTTGTGGTTGTAGCACTCTTTGTGACTTTTTCTACAGAAGTAACAAGCAACACGGCATTGACCTCCATTGCAATACCTATTTTCTATGAATTCGCAAAAAATATGCCTCAAAATGAAGGTACAATGCTTCTTATGGTAGCTACGGTTGCTGCGTCATATGCCTTCATGCTTCCTATTGCTACTCCTCCGAATGCTATTATTATGTCTTCTGGGATTATTAGTATTAGACACATGGCAAACATTGGTTTAAAACTCAATATTATTGGGGTAATCGTGCTTTCTGTTGTTGCATATATGGTATGGCCTTGGTTGATGTAACGATACGTAGAAACATTAAAAATATGCCAATATGCAATATTTTTAATGTTTCTATTTTTTCTTTGTTATGATAAAGAAAAAAACACAGAGGCAGAAGATGAGTCAATATATTACAGAACATATCTGTGCACTAGATGCAATGAAAAAATATCCCAAAGAGCTTTTTTATAAGGGAAATCTTACACTCTTAAAGCGACCTAAAGTGGCTATTGTAGGGAGCAGGCGTTTAAGTAATTATACACGAGAGTTTACATATATACTAGCAAAAGCATTAGTACAAAGAGGTGTCTGTATCGTCTCTGGAGCAGCAATGGGCGTAGATGCTGTAGCACATATGGGTGCAGGAGCTGAAAATACAATTGCTGTAGTAGCTAATGGATTGGATATACGTTATCCAGTGATTAATACAACTTTGATTGCATCTATCGAAGAAGAAGGTTTAGTTTTAAGTCAGTTTAATGATGGATTTAGAGCGACAAGTTGGAGTTTTGTGGTGCGCAATGAACTGGTTGTAGCTCTTGGAGATATACTTATAGTGACAGAGGCAGAGTTGGACAGTGGTTCGATGCGTTCTGTGGAGTTTGCGTTACGTATGGGGAAAGAAATTTATGTATTGCCTCATCGCCTAGGTGAAAGTGCTGGTACAAACAGATTGTTGCAAGAGGGCAAAGCAAAATGTATTACAGACATAGATGCTTTTGTTTCACGTTTTGGAGACGCAACAAATGTTAAAATAGAGAAAGATGATTTTTTTTATTTTTGTCAATCTTCACCCACCTTTGATGAAACTCTTGATAAATTTGGTGATAAAGTTTATGAAGCTGAACTTGAAGGACACATTACGATACACAATGGTATCGTACGTTTAAATTAATTTGCTTTGATGAGAGTTTTAGGATAGGTAGTACAGTTTTGTTCTTTATTGTGTTTTGTGTTGTTTTCGTGGAGTTTTGCAATCTCTACTTTTGCAACCTCCTTTGCTATTTTGGCAAGCATATTAGCTTTCATCACTTCGATTTGTGCTAAATAAGAAGAGATGTTTGCAGTTGCTTTTGCTTTAATATCTTCCAATTTTTCTTGATCTTTTTGAATAGGTTGTTGTGGTGATTTTGGAAGAGCAGATTCTATAGATGAACGAGCTATATCTAAGAGTGAAACGGCTTTGGCAACTTCTACTTGAGCAACAGATTGGGCTATTTGTATAGCAGATACATTTTTGGCAATTGTAAGTGTTTCTTGTGCATGTTTGATATGAGTGGGTTGTTTGACTTTACTTATTTCCACTGCACCTGTAACTTTGGCAATATTTTTTTTTGCTTTTGCTTTGGCTATCTCAACAGAAGCAATAGCATTTGCAATGGTAGCAAGTGAGTTAGAATTTAATTTATCAATAGCTTGTGTGATGCGAGCTGTTGCCATTGCCTTTGCTATTTCTACAGAAGCAGTATTTCTTGCGATTTCACTTAAGGCATGGGTTTGAATAATTTGTGTAGAGATAGAATAATTGTTATCTTTCTTGTTTGTGTATTTTTCTCTTGCAGTCTCAACAGTGCGAATGATAGATTTTAGTGTAGAAAGCGTTTCAGCTCTTGCATCTTCAACACGTGCTATTGCATTTGTGACATTTTTATTTATTTTGGAGGTAGTATTTGTCTGCATATCGTTGGCAGTCAATAGAGAAGTACTTACAATAATGAATGCAAAAAGTGTAGGTTTCATCATATATCCTTTTACAAATATTATATAACTTTTCTCTATAATGTAGATTTATAGAGGTTTGTAAATAGAAAAAAATGAAAGTTTTTGAAGAAAATGTCACCTTATATTCTTGTAAGGTGACTTGTTTGTATTTGTTTAGTTGTGTGTCTGCTTGCTCGTATTGGTTTCAATGTTTTGTTTTTTGCTTTTTGAAAGTTGTCCAATAAGCTCTTCAAGTGACGATTCTGGAAGCATTCCAGCTTGCACAAACTGTACATTGCCAGTGGTATCCATAGCAACTAAAAATGGGATACTCCCTCTCCAACGTGCTCGTTGTTGGATATAGTTTACAAGTGCAGAAGCGGTTTCTTCTGATACAACAATATAGTTCATGCCTTTTTCTTTGGCAAAAGCAGCTGTTTGTGCAGCATTGTATCCTTGTACTTCGATGCCAACTACAGCGAGCGTATCGGGATATTTTTTTTGTAAATGAATCAGGTGTGGTATAGAGGCTAAACAGGGAGGGCATTGATGTCCGAAAAATTCAAGAAAAATGACTTTTCCTTCTAAACCTTCTATCTTTAGACCTTGTTCTGTGCCTTCAACTTTATATGTTTTTCCGTGTGTGTCAGTCATAGACATCACAGGATAGGATGATTGTTTTTCGACTGCCTGTGCATAGCTGAAAATCGAAAATAAGAGTAATGCAGATGTTAATAATTTCATCATGGTAAACCTTTTTTATTGTATTATACACAAATAATAATGTAAAAATTGTGTAATTTCATTTTTTTTAGTTTCAAAGAGCATTTGGGGGATAAAAAGGAGGAAAATAGTTTAAAAGGAGACTAAATTACTTTAAAAGGGAGGGGGAATAAATTCAGGTGTCCCAAATGCTCTTATGAGTGTATTGTAAACTATCAAGGTTAACCGTATGCAAATAGTGTAAAATTAGAAATTAGAAATTAGAAATTAGAAATTAGAAATTAGGAAGAAAAATGTTTAAAAAATTTTTACTATATATAGCTCTTTTAAGTGTGCCCTTGTTTGCAGATATCTCTTTGGATCACAAGATAGGTCAAATGCTTATGATAGGGTTCCATGGAACAACGGCAACTTCTGATACACAGATATGTAAAGATATACACAAGTATAATATTGGTGCAGTCATATTGTTTGATTATAATCCAGTGAATAAAAACAAACCTAAAAATATTGCGACTAAAAAACAATTAGCAAAACTTACAAAACAACTCCAAGCATGTTCTTTAGATGGAAAATTACTGATTGCGGTAGATCAAGAGGGTGGAAGAGTACAGCGGTTAAAAAGTAAATATGGCTTTTATGGCAAATTTCCCAAGGCTGCTAATGTCATAAAAATGGATCAGTCACAGATTAGAAGTACTTATGAAAAAATGAGTAAAGAGTTAAAGTCTGTAGGGATCAACTATGATTTGGCACCTGTTGTGGATTTGGATATTAATCAAAACAACCATGTGATTCATGGATTGGGACGTTCTTTTGGCAAAGACCCTAAGATAGTAGCACAGTATGCCAATACTTTTATAGATGCGATGCATGCACATGGTGTATTAACCGCACTTAAGCACTTCCCTGGACATGGTTCCTCTGAAGGTGATACTCACAAGGGCTTCGTTGATGTAACAAATCTGTGGAAGAAGAAAGAGTTGATTCCTTATAAGATTCTAAACCATAAAGCAGATACAGTTATGGTTGCCCATGTCTTTAATAAGCGTATAGATACCAAATATCCTGCTACTCTATCGAAAAAAACTGTCAATGGTCTACTACGCAAAGAACTTGGTTTTGATGGCGTGGTGATTACGGATGATTTACAGATGGGGGCTATAGCTAAAAAATATACTTTGGCTCAGACACTTCAATTGGCTATTAATGCAGGAGATGATATCTTACTTGTAGGTAATCAGCTTGACCCCAGACAAGTAAAAAGTACTAAAACATTGGTTCATATTATACGTTCATTAGTCAAAAGAGGAGCAGTAAAAGAGGAAGATATAGATAAGGCATATGCTCGTATTCAGAAATTAAAAAAAATATTGTAAGGAGTTTTGAATGAAAAATATTATTTGGAAAGTGATTAAATATGGTCCTATTTTGTTTAGTTTATATAAAAAATTTAGACGTAAATAAGGTAAAATGAAAAAACTTATACCAGGTATCTTTCTAAAATTATTTTTGCTGCGATAGAGTCTATTTTCCCATCTTTTTTGTGTCTGAATAGACCTTGGGTGAGTTCTTTGGCTTCTAGGCTGGAGCTTTGTTCATCTTGATAGATGACAGGGATGTTAAGTTCAAGAAGAGAAACAAAGTGTTTAATACGTTTCTCCATCTCTTCAGAGCTAGCTGCATCAAGGGGTATCCCAACGATGAGTTTTTCTATCTCCCACTCTTTTAAAAAAGCATTCACATCACGTGCGGCTTGTTTGCGGTTTTTTCTTAAAATAGCATCTTGGGGTAGTACTATACTCCCATTGAGACAAATAGCTATGCCAATACGTTTAAGCCCAACATCAATAGACGCTAATCTCATTATCTTATCTCAGCAATAAAGGCATCTTTTTCAATAGCATATCTAACTGTTGAAAGTACTTTGGATGCCTCTGTTTTTGTTTTGTACGGGCCTATGAGAAGTTTAGAGATTTGCTTCCCTTGTTTTTGAAACTGTATCATTTTATGATGAAATCCATAACGTGTAATTTGAGAGATTAGAGTATTTTTAGGTTTACCGACAAAAGAGCCTATTTGAACATAATAGTGACCATCTGATGAAGGTTGTTCTATCTCTTGCATTTGTGCTTTTATCACTACAGCTTTATGTTGCTCGGAGACATGGCTTTCTTTTTGTGTGATAAGTGGAATATTTTTTGTTTGTCCTGATAAAGTTACTTTTGTACTCCATGGTTTTTGTGCCTGAGAAGAAACAATCTCAGTTTGTGATGAGGGAAGATATCTGCGACATATGCGCAAACGCTTTTTATAATAAGGTGAAGTGAATAAGTTTGAATAGACCACTTTGTGTTTAACAGTACTTGCATGCGTAAACCAACCTTCTCCCAAGTACATGCCTACATGGGTAATTTTTCTACGGTTATGACTGGTAGCAAAGAAAATGAGATCACCATACTGCAGTTTGTCAGGTGAAACACGTTTGCCCACTTTTGCCTGATTGCGTGCAACACGTGGAATATCAATGCCCATACTTCCATACATATAATAGGTAAATCCGGAGCAATCAAATTTGTCTGGTCCTTCTTCCGCCCAAACATAGGGACTTCCTTGTAAGGCTTTTACCATTTTGGCTAAATTTTTTTTAGTTGGTTTGTATTGTACAGTTGGTTTATTGATAGCATAATTAGGGTGTTTGGGGTATGTTACAGTCTTTTTTTCGCTACATGCAGAAAATAATATAAGCAATAAAATGAAAAGGATTTTTAGTTTCATAAAAGTATTATAGTAATCTTTCCTAAATTTTATGGTACAGCTTTTTTAGGCAATGTCATACCGGTTGTCCATGGTGTTGTATAGCGTTTATCTACAGTGTTCATTTTTTTAAGAGGTGCATCGCAAGTCAAATATAAAGAGCGTTCATTTTGACTGAGATAGCGCCTACATATTTTGATACGTTTTAGGTATCTTGGTTCTTTTAAAAAGTGTGAGACAGTTACTTTTCTTTTACTGCTGCTGGCATGAGCAAACCAACCGTCTCCAAGATAAATGCCTACATGATTGATGCGTTTACTGCGCCTATTGGTGGAACCAAAGAAAATCAGGTCTCCATATTGTAAGTTAGCAAAGGTAACAAGTTTTCCCATTTTGGCTTGTTCGCTGGCAGTACGTGGAATGGTGATTCCCATTTTACCGTATATGTTATAGGTAAGACCAGAGCAATCAAAAGCATCGGGTCCTTCTTCTGCCCACACATACGGTTTACCCAAATAACTTAAAAGTAGATTTTGGATATTTTTGCGTTTAGGTTTACAGGTGATGTCAGGCTTAATAATAGTGTAGTTTGGATAGTGATATGGTTGTTTTATGATTTTTTGTGAACATCCTGTCACAAGCAGCCATAAAAAAACAAAGAGTATATTGTAATGCATAGATTTACCTGTATTAAAGTATAAGCATTGCATCACCATAAGAGAAAAATCTATACTCTTGTGCAATGGCTTCTTTGTATAAGTCTAACGTTTTTTCTCTTCCAACAAAAGCAGAAACGAGCATAATAAGGGTCGATTTTGGTAAGTGAAAATTAGTGAGTAGATGTGTCACACGTTGTGGTGGATTAGATGGGTGTAAAAAGAGATCGCACTCCCCTTGGGTTTTGTGTGTACGCATATAGTACTCTACGGTGCGTGTAACAGTGGTACCTATGGCAAGTAAAGGTCTGTTGCTCTTTAATGCCTGTACTGAATCTTCAGGGATATGGAAGTACTCTGAGTGCATGGGGTGAGAGAGTATTTCTTTTGTATCCACGGGTTTAAATGTACCCGCACCCACATGCAGGGTTACTTTATGTGTGGTGTATCTCTCTTGTAGTTGTGCAAAGAGTTCAGGCGTAAAGTGTAAAGAGGCAGTAGGGGCCGCTACCGCACCTGCATGTTTGGCAAAAAGTGTTTGGTAGTCTGTTTCATCTTCTTTGTTGTCTTCTCTTTGCATATAAGGAGGCAAAGGAAGGTGACCTATCTTATCTAAAATGTGTACTAATGCTTCAAAGCGTATCTTTTTACCTTTACGGCTAAAGGTCACTACACGTGAGCCATCTTCATTTAAGGCAGTGACTGTAGCAGTTAAATTATCGTCAAATAGCAGCGTTGTACCTAGATGTACTTTTCCTCGTATCATGACAAGGTAATGGTGGGCATCAAGGGGTTTGTTCAAAAGAAGTTCTACTTTCCCACCTCCTTGAACAAAGCCTTTTTTGTTTACTGGTTGGGCTTGCTTTACGCCAAAGATACGTGCTTTGATGACACGGGTGTCATTGAGAAAAACATCACAGGCTTTGGGGACAAAGTCCAACAGATGTTTAAATGTGCTATGGGTCACTGTATCTGTTTTTCTGTCATAGACTAAAAGCTTTGCATGGTCGCGTGGATGCACAGGTGTCGTAGCGATGTACCCCTCAGGGAGTGCATAGTCATAGTTTTCAGTGTAGAGGTCTAAAGACATTATGGGTTGTCGTTTTGATGTGTCTTGCTTTCTTCACTCTCTTCATTGTCCTCTTCTTCCACATAAGGATTTACCATTTTAACGATGAGTATAGAAGCGCCGTACAGCACGACTAACGGTAAAGCCATCAATAACTGAGTCAATACATCAGGTGGTGTAAGCAAGGCAGCCACGATAAAAATGATGAGTATGGCATAACGGAAAAAGTCTATAAGCGTTTTGTCTGTAACCAGTCCAAGCAGTGCCAAGAAGTACGCAAAAACAGGAAGTTCAAATGCAAGACCAAAACCCATCAGGATTTTAGTAAAAAAACCTACATAGTCTTCGATGTTAATCAGTGGGGTATAGAGAAATGAACCAAAGGTAATGAGAAACTGAAATCCAAAAGGTGTTACTATATAGTATGCAAAAAGAACGCCTACAAAGAACATAATTGAGCCACCGATAACAAAAGGGAGTATCATCTTTTTTTCGTTAGCATAGAGTCCTGGAGCGATAAAAAGCCATATTTGGTAGAGTATGAAAGGTAAAGCACCCAGAAGCCCTGCAAAGAAAGAGACTTTGAGTGCTACAAAAAATGCACCACCGACTTGATGTGTCGTTACCATACCATTGGCAGCTTTTTTTGAGATTTCTGCTACTTGATCTAGCGCAGCGTTGAGTGGTGCCGTAATCCATTCTAAAATTTGCTCATGAAATGTAAAAGCGACAATAAACGCAATGAAAATAGAAAGCACAGAGAGCCCAAGTCTTTTTCGTAGCTCTACAAGGTGGGGACGGAGTTCATCAAACATTAAGCATCCCCTTTGGTGTTTTTATCATTTTTTTTCTCTTTTGCTATTTTTTTGGGTTTTTTTAAAGTCACTGTTTCGTTTTTAGGCTCTACAGGAGTGGTTAGCGGTTCAGGTGCATCTGTTTTTTTAGACTGTGCCACAGGGAAGTCACTGGAAGGGTGCTCTTCATAGATGACATCATTGAGGTCATCAAAAGCAATATTTTTAAACCCTTTGAGCTCTTCGGTAGCCTCGTTGAGCTGTTTTTTATAGTTGAGTGCTTCTTCTTTGAGGTCAGCGATCTTCATCTCTTCTTCCAAGGAAGATTTCGCATCACCTATGGTTTTTTTGACACTTTTGATAAACTTAGCCATCTCCACCAGTGCAGAGGGCAGTTTATCTGGACCTAAAAAGAGTATGGCTATCACAGCAATAAGAAGTAATTCGGTAAATCCGATACCAAACATAGCGCACCTTATATTTTGAATTGTTGTATTTTAACAGATTATCCTAAAATGTAGAGAGTTACAGATACTTGACAAAATAAATTCGATATTGTATCATTATGTATATACAAAAAGTAGAAAGGAGTGTATGATGACTGTAGCATTGAAAAAATGGGGTAATTCTATCGCTTTACGTATCCCTAAAGATATAGCCAATACACTGCATGTGGATGACAACTCTTTAATGGAATTAGATGTTGATGATGGTGTCTTGACACTAAGACCTCAAAAGGAGAATCTGTTGGAGAGACTTGTCTCTCAAATAGATAGTGAAAATTTTCATAAAGAGGTAGATACAGGTGAAAGTGTAGGCAATGAAGAGTGGTAGTTATGTGCCAGACAGAGGTGATGTAGTATGGCTCAACTTTACACCACAAGCAGGACATGAACAAAGAGGAAAACGACCAGCCCTCATTCTCTCTCCTAAAATCTACAATGAAAAAACGTCACTATGCGTCTGCCTTCCCATCACCTCCAAGGTAAAAGGTTATCCTTTTGAAGTGGCACTTCCTGATATGTTAGAAATTCAAGGTGTCATTTTGTCTGACCAGATTAAAAATTTGGACTTTTCAGTACGAGATATATCGTTTATTTGTAGGGTAAGTGATGAAGTAGTGAACCAAGTGCAAAAGAATGTTTTGGCACTTGTGGGTGGCTAATAGTTACCTTAAAATATAAAGAGCCAATTCATCACTTAAAAAGAAATTTTCATTATAGAAGTGTGTCGTTGTCTGGTTTAGTTTCTTTTCGTCACACAGTAGTGTAGCACGTTGTAGCATATCTGTTGAGAGAGAATCTTTTTCTATGCCTACATCTGAGCGCAGGCCTAAAAAGATTTTCTCTGTGAGCAGTGCTTCTTCTGTAAGCACTTCTTCGCTGATATGCAAAGGATTTTTAATATAAGCATCTATCTCTGTCTGAGGGTAAAAACGTTTGTCCTTCAAAAAGCCAACAGCCCCAGCTCCTGCACCTATGTAGTCTTTTGTCTGCCAGTAACCTTTGTTGTGTTTGCTTTGGTAGGTGCCAAAGTTTGAGATTTCATAGGCTTTGAAACCTCGTGATTCTATCTGCTCTGTGACAAAAAAGGCAAGATTCTCATCATCTTGACGTACTTCAGGGGTGGCTGCAAATTTGGTAGCATCTTCTATGGTGAGTTCATAGGCAGAGATGTGGTCTATGGGGAGGGTAAATGCTGTTTCTATATCGTTTAAAAGTAAGGATTCTGTATCTCCCTGATAGTTGTAGATAAGGTCTAAAGAGATATGTTGAAAACCGAGTGCATGTGCATGGGCTATGGCATCTTTGGCTTGTTGTGGATTGTGTGCTCTGTTGAGGCGTTTGAGTTTTTCTGCATCAAAACTTTGTACCCCAAAGCTCACGCGATTCACACCCAGTTCTTTCATACCTTTAAGCCACTCTTTTGTAGCAGAATTTGGGTTTGCCTCTGTGGTGATTTCTGCATCTTTTTGAAGGTAGGGCATGAGTAGTGTAAAGATGGGTGTATAGAGTTCAGATACCACGGTAGAGGGTGTTCCTCCACCGATGAAGAGTGTTTCTATGCTGTTTTCTTTTGCCCCAAAACGTTTAAGCTCAAAGACAATCTGCTGGTACAAAGCGCGCATATATGCTTCACGTGTATCGAACTTATCGACATAGGTATTAAAAGCACAATAGTGGCACTTTGAGTCACAGTAGGGGATATGTATATACACTAACATCAATAACCTTCTTCTTGAAAATTGGTAAAACCAATCTTTCAATTGCCCATAGGAAATACCCTTGGGGTGCATCTCACTAAAGCTTTGCCCTTGGCAAGAATTTTTAGATAGATGTAATCGCATTTTAGATAAAATAATATCAGAAAAAGAAGTGACTTCTGTTGAAGTGCTTTATTTATAATTTAATATAAGAGTTGACATTATGCAGAGACAAAAGATATATCGTCCGAATGTTGCAGCCGTCATACTCTCTTCCAAATTTCCAGAAAAGTGTGAATTTTTTGTGGCACACAGAAGTGATATCAAAAATGCGTGGCAATTTCCTCAAGGGGGCATTGATGAAGGTGAAACGCCCAGAGAAGCACTAAAGCGTGAATTGTTAGAAGAGATTGGTTGTGATAATGTTGAGGTGTTGGGAGAGTATCCGGAATGGATTTCTTATGATTTCCCAAAGAAAACAAACAGTAAAAAACTCTATGCTTTTGATGGGCAAACGCAAAAGTATTTTTTAGTACGTCTTAAAGAGGGTGCGGAAATTAATTTGGATGCCTATCATATTCCTGAGTTTGCAGAGTATGATTTTGTAGATTATGATAGTTTATTTAAGAAAGTAACCTATTTTAAACGTAAAGTGTATCGTAAGGTCATAGATTATTTTATAAAAGAGGGTTTAATATAGCATGTTAGTTGTACATAAATATGGAGGGACGAGTGTTGGCGATTTGGATCGTATTGAAAATGTAGCCAACAGAGTAGCCAAAGTCAGAGAAGCGGGTGATGATGTGGTGGTGGTTGTATCTGCCATGTCAGGTGAGACCAATAAACTGATAGGTTATGCAGAACATTTTACAAGTACTCCAGCGAAAAAAGAGATGGACATGCTCCTCTCTTCAGGCGAACGTGTCACGGCAGCATTGCTTTCTATTGCGTTACAGTCTAAAGGATTTGATGCAGTAGCGATGTCAGGAAGACAAGCAGGTATTGTGACAGACGATACACATACCTATGCACGCATCGAGACCATAGACCCCACAGCGATACACAATGCCATAGCAGAAGGTAAAGTAGTGGTAGTCGCAGGTTTTCAGGGTATCAATAAAGATGGTTCAGTAACCACACTGGGGCGTGGTGGTTCCGACCTTTCTGCTGTAGCACTTGCAGGAGCACTTAAAGCGGATCAGTGTGAGATTTACTCAGATGTAGATGGCATCTATACCACGGATCCACGCATAGAGCCTCATGCGAAAAAACTCGATACCATTTCCTATGATGAAATGTTAGAGTTGTCAAGTCTTGGTGCAAAGGTTTTGCAAAACCGTTCAGTAGAGTTGGCAAAAAAATTGGGTGTAAAACTCTATGCAAAAAGCAGTTTTTCAGACAACGCAGGCACATTGATAACAGAGGAGAGTAACAATATGGAAGAAGTATTAGTATCTGGTGTCGTACTAGATAAAAACCAAGCAAGAGTCACACTCAGAGGTGTCTCAGACAGACCGGGTATTGCTGCAGAGATATTTACAAAACTAGCAAGTGAAAATATTAATGTGGATATGATTATCCAAAATATGGGTACTGACGGCTCTACCAATCTTGGCTTTACTGTACCAGAGAGTGAACTGGAAAATGCAAAAAAAGTGATGGAGTCATTTGATCATGATATAGAGGGTATGGACTATGATGAAAAAGTCTGTAAAGTCTCTGTGGTAGGTGTGGGGATGAAATCACATTCTGGTGTGGCAGCTACAGCATTTACGGTACTTGCTGATTCAAACATTAATATACAGATGATATCTACTTCTGAGATAAAAGTCTCTATGGTGATAGATGAAAAATATGGTGAACTTGCTATTCGTGCATTACATGAAGCCTATGAGTTGGACAAATAATTATAATGCAACAACTTTTAAAATGGACACTTGAGACGATACGTGAAGAAGAGTCCAGTTTCTCGTGGATGGAAGAGCACCGTTACGAATGGGCACCTTTGGTAAAGAGTGCTGTCTCCCAATGTGTTGAGGGTAAAACGGTACTTGTTGTGACTGATGAGCCACGAAAGTGGTTTGGAAAGTACATTTTAAATGCGGTCAATGATTTGCGAAAGAACAGACCACTCTTGCCTTTTTATCAACTCGCAGAGTGTTTTCCAAATCTTTCAAACATCCATTCGACTGATGAGATGCAACTTTTAGAAGATATGTTAGATATTTCATATCCAAATGGTTACTATATTTGGTACATTGGCAGAGGTGATCATCCTTATAGTAAAGTTGCGTACAGATGTCACAATAGTTTTTTATGGGTGCTTGATGAAGAGGTGCAAAATGCTTTTGCATTGCGTTCTTCTGATGCTTTGCTTGACATAAAACTTTTACAACTCTATAAGCTTTTTGATCATACGATTTCTGCTGCACTCTTTGGAGATTTAGATTTAGAATCATGAAATTAACTTCCCAAGTCATAGTGAGCTCAAAGATAGAAGAGACTGTAGCTATGCTTGAGTCACAGCAAAGCGATGAACGCATTATTAAGATATCTGAAGAAGAAAAATCTTTTTCTGTTGATGATGCAAAAGAGGCTATTGCCAAGGCGTATATGGCGAGTGAAGAAACTACAGTTATTATACTCTCTGCAAAAGTTTTTTCTCCTATTGTTCAAAATAAACTGCTCAAAGTGATAGAAGAGCCACCTAAAAACAAAGAGTTTATACTTGTAACCCAAAGTAAATCTACAATACTTGATACTATTCGTTCTCGTTTACCTATCAGGGTGCTTTCCGAGCATACACAAGAGCTGGAATTGGGTATAGATATCACACATCTCTCTTTGGCATCGGTGTATGATTTTACACAGGAGCATAAACGTACCAATGCAAAAGAGATGATGTTTATTGTAGAGCATATTGTCAAAAAGGCAATCGCATCTGGCAACTATGATTTAGATGAGAAGAGTTTGGATCTATTTTCAAACAGTTATGTGGCTTTGGATATGGGGTCTCCGCCGCAGTTTGTTTTGAATGGGGTGCTTTTAAAGCTTTTGGCACGTAAAAAGCGTTAAAATATAGAATGATAAAATAACTTGATAATATTTGATTGAATTGCCTTTTATTCAATCTGTGGCGTTGTTATTCTCCTTACTTTTTTAGAAAAAGTAAGCAAAAATCGTCATGGCTCTCGAATCGCTCCGCTTTCAAGGGTATTCGCCATGACAGAGCACACTTTGTGTGATTGATGGAAGGGTCTAAATATGCATATTTATAAACTTGGTACGATAGTTGATAAAAAGAAAGCGCTCAAAACATTAGGTGTTGAGTCTGGTGGGGTGGGGATTATGGCTAAGAAGATGGAGTTGATGTACTTCTTCATCAAAGACCTTAGATGTCCTGCTGCCAATATATTGAAGCAAGATGCATTGAGTATCGGGGCAGAGCTTGCGGTACCAGGTGGGGTGATACTGTGTGAAAAAGAGCTGTATGACTGCATACTCATCGGGACACGTAAGCATATGGAGGTGCTTTCACGTAAAGAACTGGCACAACCTTTTGGGCTTAAAGCGGTTGCGCTTGCGCTCAAAAAGTTTTTATCGGTCAAATCCAAGCCTACACAAATCATGGGGATTATCAATGCAAATGAGGACAGTTTTTTTGAGGGGAGTCGCTTTCAAAAAGAAGATGCCATTGCTCAAATCAAACAGATGATATCTGAGGGTGCAGACATCATAGACATCGGTGCAGTCTCGTCACGCCCCAATGCTGATGAGGTGAGTGAGCTTGTCGAACAGGGGCGCATTAAGCCTATCTGTGATGCCATCGCTTCGGAAAAACTCTATGAAAAAGCTATATTTTCTATAGATAGCTACACGCCATCGGTAGTAGAGTATGCACTCAAAAGTGGATTTGGTATTATCAATGACATCACTGGGGCAAGCAACGAAGCCATCATAAAGCTAGCCGTGAAGTATGATGCCAAGCTCTGCATCATGCATATGCAAGGCATACCACAAACTATGCAGAAAAATCCAAACTATGAGGATGTGATGGTAGAGATAAGTAGATTTTTTGAGGAGCGTATCGCTAAGTGTGAAGCTTTGGGTTTAGAGAGAAAAAACATTATTTTAGATGTGGGAATAGGCTTCGGAAAAACACTGGAACATAATATCACCCTCATTAAAAATATGGCACATTTTGGACTCTTTGGCTGTGAAGTGTTGGTAGGAGCTAGTCGTAAGTCTATGATAGACAAAATCATTTCTACGCCGACAGAAGAGCGTCTGGCAGGGACACTGGCGCTTCACCTCAAAGCAGTAGAAAACGGTGCA
>Ga0256841_1001982_pt1 | contig 16860 bp, 7 predicted proteins | sample 356308metaG_FD_185971 | JGI IMG/M metagenome (GOLD analysis project Ga0256841, IMG submission 185971) | Hydrothermal vent microbial communities from Mid Atlantic Ridge, Atlantic Ocean - 356-308 | ecosystem: Environmental > Aquatic > Marine > Hydrothermal vents | place: Atlantic Ocean: Mid... | reverse complement strand
TTTATTTGTTGTGAAAGATATTAAAAAGGGTGAATTATTCACTGAAGAAAATATCCGGTCAATTCGCCCGGGAGCAGGTTTACATCCAAAATATTTTAGTGAAATTCTGGGTAAAAAAGCCTCACAGAACTTAAAAGCGGGAACTCCCTTAACTTCAACAATGATTGAAGAGTTTAAGCAATAAAGATTATTTCATCAACACCAATTTTTTAACTTTTCTATATGAGTTACTATTATCTAATTCTTTTACTTCAATTCCATAAAAGTAAACGCCTGACGATAGATTTGAAGCGTCAAAACTAACTTGATAAAATCCTTTTTGCTGCTTGCCGTTTACTAATTCCGTTACAACTTTTCCCAGTGTATCAAAAATTTGTAATTTTACATAACTTCTCGAAGGAAGATTATAGCTGATTTTGGTCAATGGATTAAACGGATTAGGATAATTTTGTTGTAATACAAATCCTGCCGGAATTTTTTTATCCGATTCTTTAATAATTAGCACTAAGTCGGAAGAACTACCCACAATTTTCGAAAAATGATTTAGATATATGCAAACGGAATCGGGTTTTCCCGTTTCACCTTTTTTCAATTCCCATTCAAGTCCATCTTTAAAATATTCTCCCCCTAAATAGTAAGCAAATTCAAGATTATTCGGGTCTATACCCAGAGAATCCAAAAGGCTCAAAAAAGAATACGATCTTGGTATACAAATAAACGCTCTTTTACCTTTGTTGAAATAATAATATTCGTCGGTGGGAGTTATTCCCGAACTATCTCCGGTTACTTCAATGCCTAAAAACATAAATAATGGCGGCGCACTAGCAGTTGGTTTTATGTATTTTCCATAAGAACTGCAATCAAATTGTTGGAATTTAATATCAAGAAATACATTTTCGTTCAAGGCTCCATTTTCAATACCTACTCTAGTTCCCACTAATGCATCGTATAAATTTTGCCAATTGGAAATTTGTCCGGGTAATTTTTGCGGTTCAATTATAAAACTATTTCCTTCACAAAAATGACCGATTTGAGAAGTATAGCTTGTATCTAAACAAGGAAAATCAATCGATAAACGATAGTTCACGTTATGGGTTTTACATGTAAAATTTTCTCCTGTATATTTAAGCATAGTGCCGTTATAACCCACGGCCCAACCATGATCTGGATCCGGAAAGTTAACGGAGTAGAGTTTATTGGAATTATCAACATTTTCCTCTTTCCATGTTTCACCGCCGTTAATCGTCAGTATTGACGCACCTAATGTTTGTCGGTTATATCCTAATCCACCAACAATATATCCCACGTCTTTATTAACAAAATATACAGAAAAGAAATGATGCTCGACCGGCGCATTTTGTAATACCCATGAGTTTCCACCGTTTTTTGTTTTTAATATTGTTCCATGATCTCCAACCGCCCATCCGAGATAAGGATTAACAAAATAAACAGAATTCAGATGGTTATTTGTAGGAGGATTTATCACTTTCCAATTATTTCCCGAATCATCAGATTTAATAATTGTTCCATTTCTCCCAACCGCCCAAATATTATTGGACAAAATAAAAATAGAATTAAGTTGTTCATTAGTATTTGAACTCTTCGGTGTCCAGCTAATACCTCCATCTACAGTTTTCCATAATAAACCATTTTCTCCACAAACCCAACCAACATTTTTATTAATAAATCTAACTGATCGTAAACGATTTAAAATGCCCGTCTGAATAGCTTTCCATTTTTTGCCGCCATCGGTAGTTTTTAAAATTGTTCCGTAGCCACCCACTGCCAACCCAAAATTACTGTCAACAAAATAAACAGATAATAAATGTTTGGTAGTGCCGCTAAATTGTTGGATCCATGTAGAACCTCCATCAACAGTTTTAAGTATTGTTCCGTTATAACCAACAATCCAACCCGTTGAACTATTAACAAAATAATTTGAAATAAACCATTCTTTCGTTCCGCTATTTTGATGCGACCATTGAGAAAAAACAGATGCGTAAAGGAATATGGAAAAAAGAATTGAATATGAAAATATTTTTTTTGTTTTCATCCTCTTATCTTAATAATACAAATTATTTCTATTATCGGTAATAATGCATAATATTTAATTTGTCAATAGATTAAATCAGTAATTTTAAAAATTTTCATACTTTATTTAATTAGTAGCATTCTTTTTGTTTGGGATTGATTTCCGACATTTAATCTATATAAATAAACTCCGCTCGCTAAATTGGAGCCGTCGAATTGAACTTGATAAATACCGGGACTTTGTTCTTTGTTTACTAGTGTTGTAACTTCCCTGCCGAGTACGTCGTATATTTTTAACTGGACCCGTTGAGACGTTGAATGCAACGTTTTTGCGTTTGCTATTGTATATTTTATTGTTGTTGTCGGATTAAAGGGATTAGGATAATTTTGGTAGAGTATAAAACCTGTCGGTAAATTTTTATTTTTTACGGATAGTATAGGACCGTTATAAATGAGTCTGAATGCATCTGCAACAACTTTCCCGGTTTGGTTTGATTCTACTTTGATAGACAAGCTATTAAAATCATTACCCAAAAAAACCTCACCGAGAAAATTCCATTGCCCGCCGTTAAGTCTTTGAGTTTTTGTAAATATTTGACTATCCTTCTTTGTTTTTACAATAATTTTGGTCTCAAAGGAATTTGCCGGATCCGATTGCCACCAACCAAAAAGAGAATAGCTGCTACTAAATACAAGACTGTCAACATTATATAACACAAATGCGCTTGTATCGTTTTCCGGCAATTCATAAAAATTACTTCCGTAAAATTCTTTCCCGGAAAATTTTATATTAACATTTCCGTTTACAATGGCAACGTTGTTGTCTATAATTAAACGCTTCGGATGTGAAATATTAAGGTATTCGGCAATAGAGTATACTGTCCGTTTCCCTATTTCGAACAAGTTGTCATTAGTAACTTCCAGCGTATTTGAACTTTTTAAGTAATTATTATAAGGCGTTTCATACGTTAACGCCATTACTTTATCTCCGTAATTATTCCATAACCACCCTTCGGGAAATTTTGATTTAAGAGACGACTCATTAAAATCATCCTGTTCAAAGTAAGGATTATCCGATGCGTTAAGATTAGCAAATTCATATTCTTTATAATAAAAACTATCTGATGTGGATTCCGGAGTATGAATCCAAAAAGTACAATACGAAGACGCTTGAGAATGTAAATTGAGAAAGTTTGAGATGACTTTACGGTTATTAATTTCAGTCAATCGCTGCCTTAATATTTTTACTTCCTTGGCAGTTTCACTTTCCGTTTTATTCCAGTTGGATTCTAAATCAATCCCGTTAAAATTAGTTCTCGATCTTCCGTAGTAAACCCCGTCTGGATTAACAAACGGAACAAGGTAGAAAACAATTTTACTTAAGTAATAATTAATAACTTCTTTTCCACTTAACAACTCTTGAACTATTCCGTCGAAATGCCATGAGCTTGGGGTCTCGCCGGGATGAGTTCTTGCATGAATCCATACAATTTTTTTCGTACTGTCCGGAAATGCCGGATCGGTAATTTTCATTTGTTGAATGGGGAGATTCATGGGAGTAAAACCGAGAGTATCAAGCGTTACAAAATCGTTTTGAGTCCATTCATTTAATCTCTTTTGTAAATAGCTAAAAGTATAAGGAGTATAATAAGCTACATAAACAGTATCGTTTTCGTAAGTTTTTTCAAATGTATTAACTTGTGGGCTTTCGCTTTCGGAAAATCTTAAAAAAGTATTATTATCATAAGAATACATAGCCCTTGTTACATCGCTGTTTTGTACCGTAACGCTAACAAACTTATTATTAACTCCGCTCATTCTGAAGTAAAACCACCGTCCTCCGATATCTTCCCTGGTGGTTACATTAAAATGAACCGAGTCGTTTGTAGAAACGGAAGCAATATTTCCGCTTTCAAAGTTCGCATCAAAAGTAATTTGAGAATACAGGAACGACGGGATAAAAATAAAAAGCAAAAAGTAAAAGTTTAAAGAAATGTACTTTTTCATAATGAACCAAAAATTATAATAGTAAAAATAAATGTAATCTATTTAATTGATATTATCGAAATTAATTTTATAATTCAATACTTCCATATCTTAATTTTTACAATTCACGCTTTTTTTCAATCTAATTATCAGAAAATGTATCATCTAGAATCTCCTGTTATTTTTATATTGATAATCATCTTTCATGATTATTGAATTGTAAATAATTTTCCTTGTTGTTCAAAATTTAAATTCACCCGTTTATACAATGTTTAATTACAATTCAGCAACAATGTGATAACCATCACACTGATGTGAAAAAGTGCATTGCATCACAGTAATCGTAGTTTGTTTTGTCCATATTTGAGACAAAAAAAAAGAAGGACAAAATGGAACATATTTCAAAAACACAGCAGCAGTTAGTAGCAGAAAAATCAGCCTCAGCATCGCAAAGTTCGCAGTTTATAAAAAAATACCTTATAAATCCGGTTTCATCAGGATTAATGGGTTTTGCAGCCTTTTTTACTTTAATTTTACTTTCAAACTTGTTTACTTATGTTTTTGGAATTTCATCTAACTTTGTATTAGGAATTGATGAAGTGCTTTATTCTGCAGTAGGATTTGTATTGGTTTTTTCTTATAAATTTTTAGAAAATTTTCAAACTAATTAAACTATTTCGCTGTTAAGTTTTTCGGTTCTGTCTGCAATTTTTAACTTTTCTATCAATTCGAATAAATCGCCCTGCATTATATTAGATAAATTATAAAGAGTTAAGCCAATTCTATGGTCGGTAACTCTGTTTTGAGGGTAGTTGTACGTCCTTATTTTTTCGCTTCTATCGCCCGAACGAACCATTGATTTTCTTTGAGCCGCAATTTCATCTTCTTGTTTTTGTTTTTCCAAATCGTATAAACGGGTCTTGAGTACCTTCATAGCTTTCTGTCTGTTTTTCAATTGCGAACGTTCGTCTTGGCATTGCACAACAATTCCCGTAGGAATATGAGTTATTCTCACGGCAGTTTCGACTTTATTAACATTTTGCCCTCCCGCTCCACCGCTGCGGTAAATATCGATTCGTAAATCATTTTGATCAATTTCCAATTCAACATCTTCGGCTTGAGGCATAACAACCACTGACGCAGCCGAGGTGTGCAATCTTCCGCTTGCTTCTGTAACCGGAACACGTTGAACCCTGTGAACTCCGCTTTCAAATTTCAAATCTCCGTAAACACCTTTACCACTAAGACTAAAAACCACCTCTTTAATTCCACCCATGGTAGATTCGCTAACGTCAATAATTTCTTGTTTCCAACCTTTAAGTTCGGCAAATCTTGAATACATTCTGAACAAATCATTTGCAAAAATTCCCGCTTCGTCGCCTCCCGTTCCGGCTCTAATTTCCATTATTACATCTTTATCATCATCGGGATCTTTAGGAATAAGCAGAATTTTTATTTTATCTTCCAGCTCAAGTTTTTTTTCCTTAAGTTCGTCTAATTCGGCTTCGGCCATTTCAATCAGTTCATTGTCATCGGATGAATTTATAATCTCTTCGTTTTCCTTTATATTTTTCACTACATCCGTGTATGTGTTATAAGTATCTACAAGCTCAAGCAACTCGCTTCTTTTTTTGCTTAGTTCAATAACTTTTTCTTGATTCGATAAAATTTTGGGATCGGATAGTTGTTTTTCAATCAGATCGAATTTTTCTTTGATTTCTTCTAATTTTTCTAAAACTTCCATAAATCTCTCAAATTTTGAATTTGAAATATAACAAAGAAGATAATGAATTACTAAGATTGGGAATAAGCAATGTTTACTTACATGCCCAATTTTTAAAAATGTTGAGCTTCTTCAGTTTCTTTAACTAATTTTTCTTAGCTTTTCTAAAATTTCTATTTGTTTACCTATCGCCGGTATTAAGATATTCCGTTCTATTTCAAATTTTACATTTATTTTTTTAAATAGCTTACTTAATGCGTCAAACATATTCTCATCGGGATATCCGTTATCGCGTAAATAATGAATTAATTTTAAAGTCTTAAAACCGTCGAACCAAAGTTTTTTTTGGAAATTGATTTGTTCTACCGATTTTGAATTTTTAATTATTCTATCCCAATTTTCGTAAAATTTATTTTTAAGCAAAAAATTATATAACGCTTTATCAATTTTTCCGGCTTCGGTCAAATATTTTTGCGAAGATAAAACTTGTTCAGAATTAAAAACAGCAAGCCAATTTTTTAGAATTTTAAATGAATTGTGCGAGTATAACAAATACTCATTTTGTTTATGAGAAAGAAACCTTCTAACACGTTGACCTGTTCCGAAAGGAACTCTCCAAGAACTCCGGGCAGACGGATAAACTGTTGTTGTATATATTTTATCGATTTCAACAATTTTTGCTAATTTTTCCATAAAATAGAAGTCTTCCCCGGCTTTTCTGGTATTCATTCCCCCAACTTTTACATAACTTCCGGCATCAACTAAAATTGTAGAACCGATTGTGTGAAATGCGTAAGGCGACATCGCATATTTCAGACTCAAAACATAATACCGCAAAAATATTTCATAAGCTATAATCGCTAACTTATTCTCCTCAGATTCCGGCAGTAGATGTTCAAAATGCAAGTAAGCAGCGTAAAGATTTCTTGAGTTAAAATTTTCAATTATTTCAGCAATATAATTTTTATCAACTAAGCAATCGGAATCTAAGCAAGCAATTATTTTTTTACGTGAATTTCCGTAATCAAAAAATTGCAAAGCGATATCCATCCCTATTTTTCTCGCTAATCCAACTCCGCCTTTTTCCTCCGGCAATTCTTTGCCCGGCGATGCTGCATCTACAATTCCAATATTTATTTCTTTTTTACGGTATTCTCTTTCTAAAAAATGTAATAACTTCCGGTTATCGCTTTTTACGCCGTAAGAAGAAGATTTAATATTATTTACGACAAAAACGATCAATGTTTTATCGAGATAACTATTTGTTTTTAAAGAAGTTAATAGTTCCGCTACATTCTCAAATTCTTGTATGGCGGGAACAACAATTATTAATTCGAATTTCCGTTTTAATTCGTATTTCAAAGCATATTTACGGATTGACTTTTTGAATAAATATTTTTTTACAAAATCCGGTAAAATTTCCGTTTCTTTATTTTTCAAATTTCCCTCAAATTATGTGACTCATATCACCGATTGCTATCATTTTGAGACAACAATTATTAATTATAAAATCAAAAAGCATAACTAAATCTGCCCGATTTTTTTATCAATTAAATATTCCTCTGCAAATTCTTCAAAAATTCAATCTTAAACTATGTTTTTTTGTCCTGAGAAAAAAAATTAAAATTTTTCACGTGAATAATTTTGTCGGCACAATATTTGTTTTTTTGACCTAAATCGTAGTTACATAAAACCAAAATTAATGCAAATAAAATTAATCCTTAAAATAAATAAACTGTTGACGAAATTTATCGATAATCTAACATAATAAACTATTAACGCAGAGAGAACCATGCAGAACAATGTAAACCTTGCATTAAAAAGTAATGAATTGTTTAAAAATGCCGATTTAAGCAATTTCAATCTTCAAGACCTGAAAATTAAATTGATAACCTTGCGAGAAGGCGAGGTTCTTTTTAGAGAAGGCGATCAAGCTAATTCAATTTATTTAATTTTAGACGGCGAAATAAATTTACTGAAGAAAAAAGCACTCGGTAAAACCAATTCAATAATTTTAGGCCAAAACGAATTTTTTGGTCAAGATGAATTCTTTTTAAAGACAACCAGAAAATCAACAGCAGTTGCTTTGGAAGATACAAATTTAGCGGAATTATTCCGCGAAGAATTGGATAATTTGCTTGAGCATTACAACGTTATTTTTAATAATATAAAAAAATCACTTTCCGACTTAGACAAGTACACTAAATCCCAGCTTGAACAATTGGTTGAACGCGCAAGGCAGGAAAAATTAGGCATTATCGAACATCCGTCCCCCTCAATTTACGAAATTGAAACCCATCCTCAGAATCGATTATCCAAAGATTCGAATGATAAAAAAAGCGATGAATTACTCTCTGAGATAAAAAGTATCAAATCCCGTTTAAACAACATCGAAAGCGAAAAAGAAGAACTTGAAAACGAATTAAAAAACAAAGAAGAAATTATAGAAAAATTGAACGAAAAAATCTTAGAATTCGAAGAGCGTACATTAAGCGAAGACCAAAAAGCAGAAGAAAATAAAATTAGGCTAGAAGAAGAAAATGCAAAATTAATTGACGAAATTGAAACTCATAAAAACGAAATTAACATTTTAAAAGAAAGAATAGAAGAGCTTTCACTACAAAATTCCCACGAATCCGGGAAATTAGACCAGATTAGATCAGCTAAAGACGAACTCGAGAACCGTCTGGCCGAATCATTTTCGGCAAATGAAAGATTTGAACATGCCTTAAAAGAAAAAGACGCTCAAATTGAAAATCTAACTCAACAAATAAACGAGTTGAAAAACGAATCGGCTCAATCGGAAATTTCTTCTTCCGTTAAAGAACAGGAAATTGAGAAACATCTGGAAAGATTCAAAGAATTAGAAAACCAAAATTCTCAATTGCAAGACGAAATTGAAGAGAAAAACAAACAATTGCAAAGTTTAGAGGAAAACCTTAATTCGGTAGTTAACAATAATGCCGCTTACGAAGAAAAGCTTAACCAATTCGAAAACTTAAATTCCGAGCTCGAAAACAAATTATCTGAATCAAATTCCAAAAGCAAAGAGCTTGAAAACTCTCTGAATGAAAAATCCGGACTTATTGAACAGCTAAAACAACAATTGGCAGAATTTGAAGGCGAAAAAGAACAAGCCGGAATTAATTTAATAATCAAAGAACAGGAAATAGAAAAACATCAGGAAAGATTCAAAGAATTAGAAAACCAAAATTCTCAATTGCAAGACGAAATTGAAGAGAAAAACAAACAATTGCAAAGTTTAGAGGAAAAACTTAATTCGGTAGTTAACAATAATGCCGCTTTCGAAGAAAAACTTAATCAATTCGAAAACTTAAAATCCGAGCTCGAAAACAAATTATCTGAATCAAATTCCAAAAGCAAAGAGCTTGAAAACTCTCTGAATGAAAAATCCGGACTTATTGAACAGCTAAAACAACAATTGGCAGAATTTGAAGGCGAAAAAGAACAAGCCGGAATCTATTTAACAATCAAAGAACACGAAATTGAGAAACAAAAATCAAAACTTGAGGAGTTGCAAAAACTACAATCCGAATCTGAACAGAAATTATTGGAAAAAGAAAATAAAATAAATGAACTAAACGAAAAATTAGAAAACATTTCGGCATCACAATCCGGTCAAATAGATACTTTAAATGAAGAAATCGAAAATCTTAAAAAAGAAAATGAATCGAAGGACGGCGAGTTAAAAAATCATATTTCCGAAGTTAATTTTTTACAAGATCAAAATGATAAACTCCAAGCGCTAATTGACGATCAGAACTCTAAAATAAATGCTTTGGAGGAAAAACTAAGTCAATATTCCGAAAATTATTCGCAGGAAATTGCAAATAAAGATTCAGAGTTAAATTCGTTGAAAGAATTATTGGAAAATCAAAAGCAACAGTTGGAAAGCTTACAAACTGAAAAAGAAAACCTGACCGGCGAAGTTCAAAAACATTATTCGGAATTTGAAAAAATAAAAAATGAACGCGAAGAAGTTTTACAAAAATTATCCGAATACGAATCTAAGCTTGCCGAACAGAATAATTTAAAATACAACTTATATTCGGAAATAGACTCTCTTAAAAATAAATTAACCGAACTTCAAGAATCGGAAAAATTAAATTCGGAGTTAATAAACAACCAAAAATTACAATTAAACCAAAAAGAGCTTGAGCTTGAAAATATTCTTAAAAAAGAAGAAAAAAATAACGGAATAATCGAAAATCTCCGGAACAAACTGCTTGAGTATAAAGAGACAATCGACAAGCTTGTTGTTGAGGAAAAAAATAAAAATGAAGTTTTAGGAAAACAGAGTTATAAATTAGCCGAACTGGAACGCGAAAGAGCCGAATTCATCAGGAAAATTTCTAATTACGAAACTTTGGTTGCCGATTATGAAAACAAACAAAACGAATTTGACGAATCCAAAGCTAATTTGCTAAAAGAACTTGAATTGAAAGATGAGCAAATAAACAACCAAAACGAACTTACCGAACAATTAGCTTCGGAAAATGAGAAAATTAAAGAAGAATTGTCTAACAAAAATGAATTGATTAACGAATTAAACGCTAAAATTGACGAATTAGAAAAACAAAAACTGTCAAAAGAAAGCGAACTAATCGAGAAAAATAATCTTGTTGTAAAATTTGAAAAGGATATAGAAAACTTAAGAAACTCAAAAATGGATTTAGAGTTTACCGTTCAAAAAATCGAAAAGATTTTGTCAGAAAAAGAAATTCAACTTAACGAACTAATTGCCAAGGAAAGCGAATTAACAAATCAATTAGATGAAAGAAATAAAACAATAAACATTTTGAATGATGATTTGAAGAATTCAAAGGAATCAATAGAAAATCTTAGTAATTCGGTTGAACAATATAAAACGGAACTGGAAGCCAAATCCATTGAATTACAAAACAGCAAAGAAAGAATTTCCTATTTAGAAAAAGCAGGACAAAATTTACGAAACGAAATAGAAACAAAAGAACTTCACCTTTCAAATCTGAAGGAAGAACTAAGTTCAATCCACAATCAATTGGATGTTTTGAAAGAGGATAAAGAGCAATTGCAAAATACTATTGAAGTTTATGAAAATAGAATTGCGGAACTTGAATCTTCCGAAAAAGAACTTAAAAAATCCGAAGAAGAAAAGAATGACATTATAATTAAACAAAGCCACACTATTGCCGAACAAGAATCGGTAATTGAAGACTTAAAACAACTCGAAAAACAAAAGGCTAAAATAGTCGATCAACAAAATCAAAAATTAAAACAATTGAGTCTTGAAGTTAAACAGTTGAATGATATTAAACTGGAAAACGAAAACTTAATTCAAAAACAATCCGAAAAAATAGAAGATTATAAAGATGAAATTTTCCGGTTGAATAGAAATATTAGCGAACTTGAACAGAAAGAGGAACAGAAAAATAAATTTATTAACGACCAAGTCAGACAAATAACCGAACTTGAGTCGATTCAAAATGAGTTGAAGCAAACTTTGAAAAATAAAGATTCCGAACTTAAATCCCTTAAAGAAGAGTTGGAACATTCCAGTAACAAAAACATCGAAAATGAAAAACACATTAACGGGTTGAACGATAAAATAAATTCGTTGACAAATGAAATATCCGATTTGAATTTTGAACTTGATCAATCCAAATCACTCTTAGAAGAAAAAGAAAATGAAATACACAATTTCAGCGAACAGTTATCTCAGTTGAATTCTCAAAAAAATGATTTAATAACACAATTAAAAGCAAAAGAAGACGAAGCATTACGGTTTGCCGACAGATTAAAAGAACTTCAACAAGTAGAAATTGAAATAAACAAAGAACTTGAGAATAAAAACGAAACGATTAACGAAAAATCGCAACAAATTGAAGCGCTGAACAAAGATATAAATGAGCTTAAACAAATATTAGAAAGTAAAAACGAATTGATTCGTTTGCAAAACGAAAAACTGAAATCACTTGATGAATTACAACAATCGCTTGCTTCCCTTTCCGAAGAAAAGGAGAAAGCCGAAGCCGCTCTTAATAATCAAATTTCCGAACTCGAATCCGAAGTTAAAGAGCTGAAAAATATTGAACGCTCGAAAGAAGAAGTTCTTAATTCTCTTAATCAAGAACTGAAAAATGTAACTGAAGAAAGAAATAACTTAAAACATTTACTTTCCGAAAAAGATGAAATGAACGATAGATTAAACGATAAAATTAATGAATATGAATCGACTTTAAGCGACGTAAACGAAAAAATGGCGGTTCAGAACGCCCTTGTAGATAATTTAAGAAATGAAATACGCGTGTTACGGGAAAAAGCAGAAAAATTATCTTCCATTGAGTACGAAAAAGATTTAATGGAAAAAGAATACGCAACACAAATTTCACAATTGAAATCGCAAATTGCTTCGCTGGAAGAAGCAGGAAAATCCAAAGACGGAATTCTGGAAGAGCTAAACGGTAAATTAAAAAATCTAATCGACGAAAAGAATGCTCTTCAAAATTCATTAAACGAAAGCGAAGAAACCAAAACCCGGTTAAGCGAGGAAATTGATAATTATAAAAATAATCTTAATGAAACAAACGATGCGCTCGACGCACAGTACGCACTTGTTGAAAATCTGAAAGATGAAATTAACTCTCTACGTGAAAATGAAGAAAAACTGACGAATGCAATTAACGAAAAATCCGAACTTGAGAAACAATATAATTCACAAATTTCACAACTGAAATCGCAAATTGCTTCGCTGGAAGAAGCAGGAAAATCCAAAGACGGAATTCTGGAAGAGCTAAACGGTAAATTAAAAAATCTAATCGACGAAAAGAACCGGCTGCAAATTGCACTGAATGAAAAAGAAACCATTGATCAACAATTAAATACAAAAGTAAAAGAATATGAAGCGGCAATAAGTGAATTCAATGAGAAGCTTGCGGTACAAGATACTTTGGTTGAAAACTTAAGAACCGAAATAAATACGTTGAGGGAAAAAGCCGGAAACGTTGACTATCTGGAAAACGAATACAAAAGCAAAATAAATGAACTGAACAACGCTCTTGAGGAATACAAACATCAATATGAAATTTATAAAGAACAAAACCAAAAAGATTCCGAACTAATCGAAAGTCAAAAGAAACGCTTAAATGAACTTTCGGCCAAAATAGATGATTTGAGTCTAAATGCAAATGAAAAAAGCGAAATAATTGAAAGACAAAGAACAGAAATTGACAAGCTGACAAGCAACGATACAATGTTGAAAGAAAGCTTGAAAGAGCGCGATAAATTTATAGAAGACTTAAACCAAAGAATTGCCCATTTCGAAAGCAGAATTAACGCACTTGAAGAAGAAGAACAAAATAAAGATTCAATGGTTGAAAAACTGAAAAACGAATTGAAGCAAGTAAGAGAAAGAGAATTCGATTTGGAAAAAGCCGAAGAAGAATATATAAATAATTTAGATAATTTAAAATCTGAAATAAGTAACTTAAAAAATCAACTCTCGCACAACGAGGAAATTATAAAAGAAAAAGAAGCTTTATTAAACGAACAGGCAAAGAAAATAGAAGAGTATAACGAGTCGTTAAAAAATTACGATTCTTCCCAGCAAGACAAAATGGAACTGATAAATAAACTAAAATCAGAACTCGAAGAATATAAATCCAAAGAACAAACCTTGATTGAATCGGAAACAAAACTTAGCGAATACAGCGAAAAATTCGAAGGCTTGCAAAATGAACTTTCGTATCTTAAAGAACAATTGAGTAATTACGAAAACCTGAAAGAAGAAAATCAAAAGATAATCGATTCCCAAAAAGATGAAATTAATAAGCTTACCGAGAAGATCTCAATTCTGGAAAACGAAGGGAATCAATATTCCGAGGAAAATCAAAAATATTACGAAGAACTTAATGAATTTCAAAAGATAATTGGCGAAAAAGAAAGCGCATTACAAGAAAAACAACAACTAATCGAAAACCTGAATTTGAGAATAGAAGAATTAAGCGAAAAAATAGCGAAATCGAACGATGCTAATTATGAAAGGGATGAACGGTTAAAATCGCTTGAAAACGAATTGAATTTAATGAAATCGATTAATAAAGAATTGGAACAAAGCGAACACGAAAAAGATTTACAAACCGAAAGTCTTAGAAAACAACTTGAGGCAATCAGAGAAAAAATAGATAAATATCAATCGGAAAAAGAAGATTCCGAAAGAAGACTAAAAGAGAAAGACGAAATAATCAACAGCCTGCAAAAAAAGGTCGAGGAAAACAATTCAAATTCCGACGAACAAAACCGCAATTTCGAAAATATTTCATCGCAGCTTGATGAACTGAATTCAAAAATAAAAGAGCAGCAAAACAAAATTTCCGAACAGGAAAAGTTAATTGAACGCCAAGCGCAACAACTTTCCAAATTGAAGCTTGATATTACGGAAACGGAAATGAATGAAAGTCAAAAAGATCAAATTATTGAAAATCAAAGCGCACAAATAGCCGAATTGCAATTACTTGCCGAAGAACTTGAAACGCTTAAAAGTCAAAAAGAAGATCATTCCGAATTCTTGAATAACCAACTCGAAGAATTACGCAATTCATTATTGGAACATGAAGCCGAAATAAACCAAAAAGAAGATATTATAGAACGACAAGTTCAAAAAATTGCCGAACTTGAAGCAGCTTTAAGTGAAATTGAACAAAATAATAACGAAGAACCTCAAAGCGATAATGTAACTCAATTAAACGAAAATATGCCGGCGGAACCGGAAAATAATGTTAACGAAACTACTGTGAATGAAGAAGAATTGAATGTTGTGGAAGAACCGCAATTTAATCCGGCTGATATTAAAATAGAAGAAAATCAAGAAATTGAGAATGTGGAAGAACTTGAAGTAACAAATGAAGCTGATTTTGAAAATTCCAAACAAGATGAATCATCTGATCTTTTTGAGGAAATTACCGGTAACGATTTTGACACGAAGATCGTCGGCGATATTTCAATTGTTCGCGTAAATATTCCCCGCGCAACCATGGAAAAAGCGTCGGAACTTAAAAAACATATTTTTGATGTCTTGGAAAACAACGGAAATAAAATTATTGTCGATTTATCGAAATGTGAATTTGTAGATTCTACCGTATTGGGAGTTTTGGTAAGCGCTTTGAAAAACGCAAAAGCTTCCGGCGGTAATTTAATCCTAATTTGGGACGACCAAACGGAATCTTCCATGTTCTACATTACAAGAATGGATAAAGTATTTACGATAAGGAATAATATTCAAGCCGCCTTGGCAGAATTTGAAAATTAGCCAAAGTATTTAACTAAAACTAATTAATATATTAATGTTTAACTTAAAGCGCTGTGTTATTAAACCGGCGCTTTTTCTTTAACTGGAAATTGTTGAACTATTCATCAAAAAATTTATTTAGCACTCTTCCCTTTCCAAAGTTTAGTAAATCAAAATTATTTTCAATAAACTTTTCCGGGCTTCTAACCCATAAATTTATAATAATACACCGTAACCTATTTTGCTCTAATGATTTAAAGCAGCTAAAAATTGAATATTTCGCAAAAAAAGGGTAATTTTGTAACTCTTTTTTCAAAAAATTATCTACTCTAATATTAGAGGAATTAAAAACCGAGTTTTCTGCACAGATGATATTTTCGAACGACGACACAATAACGGCTATTGCCACTCCAATGGGAACGGGAGCAATTTCGGTAATAAGAATAAGCGGAATTAAAAGTATTCCCGTTGTAGATAAAATTTTTAAAGGCAAGTCCCCTATTTCAAAATCTCCTTCACATAAAATTCATTACGGCAAAATTTATAACGGCAGCCGGAATGTTGTTGACGACGTTTTGGTCTCCGTTTTCAGAAGTCCTAATTCATATACCGGAGAAGACTCGATTGAAATTAGTACGCACGGAAGTCCGTTTGTAACTCAAAAAATTATTAAACTTCTTTTGGAAAACGGAATTCGTCTTGCCGAACCGGGAGAGTTTACAAAACGTGCTTTTTTAAACGGAAAAATTGATCTTGCCCAAGCGGAAGCTGTTGCCGACGTAATTAACTCGAGGACCGAAGCTTCTTTAAAAGGTGCGAGAAATCAACTTGACGGACTGCTTTCGAAAAAAGTTAATGCATTGAGAGAAGAGCTGATTAATTCATCTTCATTAATTGAATTGGAATTGGATTTCGTCGAGGAGAATATCGAGTTTGTTTCTTTAGAGCAAATTAAGAAGAAATTGGAAGGAATAATAAAGGAAATTGACGCTCTTTTAGAAAGTTATACTTTCGGCAGAATAATTAGAGACGGTGTAAATGTTGCTTTGGTTGGCAAACCGAATGTAGGCAAATCTTCATTGCTTAATTATATGCTAAAAGAATCCCGCGCAATAGTCAGTCATATTCCCGGCACTACACGCGATGTAATTCGCGAAGAGGTTTCAATTAATGGAATTTTATTCAGACTTTACGATACAGCGGGAATAAGATTTACCGAAGATACGGTCGAAAAAGAAGGGGTTACAAGAAGTAGAAATGCAGTTAAAAATTCCGATATCGTTATATTCATTTACGATGTAAACTCGGGTTATGCTGCCGGTCTTTATAAAGAAATATTGAAATTAATTCCGGAGGAACGGATAATTAAATTGCTGAACAAAATTGATCTTAACCGTAAAAGCAATATTCCTTCGGATGTTAAAATATCTGCTTTAACGGGAGAAGGCATAAATGATTTGTTTCAATTACTTGAAACAAAAGCAATGGGTTCAAAATCATATACCGAGAAAAATGCTGTTGTTTCTAACTTAAGACATTTTGAAGCGCTGAAAAAATCAAAAGAAAGCTTAATTAGAGCAATAGATTCAATTGATAAAAAATTTAGCGGGGAATTTATAGCAGTTGATTTACGCAGCGCTGAAAATAGTCTTGGCGAAATAATAGGAAAAGTTACTTCGGATGATATACTGAATAACATTTTTAGTCATTTTTGTATTGGGAAATAACTGTTTCACGTGAAACTTTTAAATATAACAGAACAAAAATATTGATCCGGTTTCACGTGAAACAGTCTGAAAAAATCCTTAAGAAAGGAAATTATGTTGAATTATGA
>Ga0256841_1001981_pt1 | contig 16864 bp, 14 predicted proteins | sample 356308metaG_FD_185971 | JGI IMG/M metagenome (GOLD analysis project Ga0256841, IMG submission 185971) | Hydrothermal vent microbial communities from Mid Atlantic Ridge, Atlantic Ocean - 356-308 | ecosystem: Environmental > Aquatic > Marine > Hydrothermal vents | place: Atlantic Ocean: Mid... | reverse complement strand
AGCCAGAAATCAATGTCATAAAATTTTTCCTTGCTGCCTTTCTCACGAAAATCTGTGCACGCAAAATAACGGCCATCTTTTTTCAGTTTTCGAACAGGCATGTGTATATCCACAAAATCCAGATCAACCTTTCTGCCTGTTTCTGAATCTATTAATGTGTAAAAGCCGTTATTTTTTCTTTTCTGATCAGAAATATGTTCGTGGATCGCTGACATGATTTCCCAGGCACGTTTTTCTTCACTCTCTCCAGGATGTTCTGAAGCAGGCAGCCACCACCAAGGTGCAGGCAGACGCGTGGCGAGAACATATTGATCATCAATCTTCCTTGGGGCTTTGTAAATCCTAATGTCCATAACTTCGATTCGACCTTCAGGGACTTTTAACCAGAAATCCAGCACATACTGCTTTTCAGGATTCGCCCGGTGGTGAAATTTAACGCTTGGGAAAACTCCATATCCGTGCATACGCCGAACGAAAAGAATCTCATCAAAAACCAAGGGTAAATCTTCTCCGTAGCGCGAATCTGTAAAAATAAAAACCCCGTCTTTTGATTTTTTTTGAATATATTTCTCTATAAACTCTTTTCCTTCTTCAGGTGTGACTTCCCTACTGTTTTTTTTTACAGTGGTCGGCTCGGGGGCAAGAGAGTAAAACTTTCTCGCTTTTTCAAGATTCCCCACCGGATCCATGAGAAATTCATCTCTTGAGTTTCTGTTGGAAAAACAGAGTACCTTGCCATCTTCAAAGGTCATTCTGATCTTGCAGTTTGTTTTTATGATTTCCCCTTTGGACAACCCGTTGACACAGCGACCGGAAAAAAGAATCTCATCTTCTGCATTTACAGTGCAGAAGATGAGTAATAAGGAGAAGCAAATGAGACTTTTCATCAAGAACGTTCCGCTTTTTCAATTAGTTGAATAATTTCATCAAGTCCGGTCTTTCTGGCAATGGAGAGTGCCGTCTGACCATCGTCCGTCTTTGAGTCCACTTTCGCACCTGCATCTAGCAGTGTCGTGATTAACGAAGGACTCTTGCCTGCAACTGCGATCATCAGCGGTGTCACTCCAGCTTTATTGGTGGCATTAACATCGGCTCCTTTGGTCAGAAGGAGGTTCACATTTTCTTCCACATGTTTGGCAACCGCGATCATGAGCGGCGTGTATCCGGCCTCGTTTCTTTGGTCGACTTCAAAACCGGAATCGATCAATTTTTTTAGGATGGGAGGTGATCCATACTCAGCTGCCACATGAATTGCGGAAACGCCCTCACGGTTCATAGAATCACGACGTGCTCCTGCCTTCAACAACAGTCCTGTAGCCTCAAGATCCCTGTCTAGGATGGCGAGGTGCAGGGGGGGCCAGCCATTTGGATCCGTTTCTTCAATATCTGCCCCGTGTTCGATAAGCAGTTTTAGAATCCGCCTATGACCGTTTCTCAGGGCCTTGACGAGAGGTGTGTACCCCAGTTTATCTTTCTGATTGATATCAGCACCTTTCTTGATCAGGTATTCCACCCGGGGAAGATCATCCGCGATGATCGCATTCTGTAGTTCCTGATTGATGTCAGCACCCTGCTCCAACCAGCGATCCACGTCGGCCAATGAGACAGCCCCATCGCCAGGACCCGGTTTTACTGGCGTCGTTATATCACCATACGGTCCATGTTCTGGAAGATTTCCCGAGATCAAGCAACTGTCGCATTCGACCAAGGGGACACCGTATTCTTCAAGAATGGCTTGAATTTTTTCCTTCTCCTTGACCAGCGCTTCATTCAACATCTTGACCAGTGCCGGCTTAGTGCGCACCACACCAACGGCCATGTCAAATTGCAGGTAGACACTGTCTTCGAGTACATTCATGGGCACCAGCGTCAATGGCTCATTGAGTTTTACTTTGTGATACCCTGCAAAGGCACCCCAAACGGCGGCCATATCGAGCTCACCCGTCGTCACTTTCTCCACCTGCTGGTGAGGCTGCTTTTCCTTTTCTATATCGGCATCCCAACTCATGGCATGAACAATCGTGTTCTTTTTGATTCCGTGTCTGCGCAATGCCTCCCGTGCGGCAGAACGTTGAAAAACACCGATCATCGCCTCTTTCAGAATGGGATCGTCAAGGCTTTTGATGTCATAATCCTTGTCACTACGGTGGACGAGGACATAAGTGGTTCGGTAAAAAGGTTGTGTCGTCAACATACGCGGCATGTTTGCCGGGACGCCGATCATGACATCACACTTGCCCTCACCAAAGGTTTTCCGCGTCAACCCTCTTTCAATGGTTGGCCGCCAGAAATAACTGAGCTTTAATCCCAGAGAGTCCGCAAGGACACGAGCAATTTTATTTTGGAAACCCTCTTCTTCCAGACTGGACAAAGGCATATTCCCTGGATCGGAGCAAACCCGGAGTGTTGTGATCTTTTTCCCTGTTTCTGCCAAACCTGGGACAGAAAACAGACCCAGGAGAACCAACAGACCTAAACGTATTCCTTTCCCGATTCTCTTTGTCATTCTCACAACTCCTCAACCGCAACATACTTGCTTTTATATTTATATTGTGCGCCCGGTACCTATTGGCACCGGGCGCAGTGTGACGGAACCTGATTCTGATCAGTCCATCAAACGGAACGTGTACAGCGTGCCACCGGCCGGCAGCTTGTACATATCGTTGTCCGCGGAAATAGCGGTTGCACCAATCGCCCCATAGGGATCACTCTTATCGAGATCCAGAAGGGGTGGCAAGCCGACCCAACCGCCCATTCCCGACCAAACAGAAATGTACTGCTTACCGCCAGTCTTGAAGGAAATGGGGTTACCAATGATTCCAGAACCGAGACGTCGCTCCCAGAGCTTCTTACCGGTATTCCGGTCGATCGCCCTGAAGTCTCCGTCAAAGCTGCCATAGAAAACCAGGCCGCCTCCGGTGACCAAGGCACCACCCCAGTTGGGATAGTTGTCTGGAATCTCCCACACGGTTTCACCCGTCTTGACGTTGAACTTCTTAAACTTGCCAAGCACACCCGGGACTTCTGCCTTCATGTGCACGTTGGCAAAAACATACACCGTACCTTGTGTGGTATGGGTACGCTCGGTAGGTTCGTCCGTCATACACCAGTTGTTGGTGGGACAATAGAAGTAGTCCGGATCATTAGGATCAACTGCACAGGGTTGTTGATCCTTACCACCCATTGCTGATGGACAGGCCTGTGTTGCCACCCCAATTGCAAACGGTGAATGCTTTTTCACCTTGACCGGGCGGCCGGTTTCCAGATCCACTTTTTCGGCCCAGTTGACCGTGACGAACTTGTGTGCACGCAGCAGCGTGCCGTCACGTCTGTCAAGGACATAGGCAAAACCATTCCGATCAAAATGAACCAGAACCGGGCGGTTCTTCTGACCATCTATATCCATGTTGACCAGAATGTTTTCGTTGACACCATCATAGTCCCATTGATCGAATGGCGTCATCTGATAGGCCCATTTTGCCAAGCCAGTGTCCGCATCCCGGGCAAAAATGGTCATGGACCATTTGTTGTCCCATTTGCCGGTATTACACTTTTCATGGGTGTCCTCACCGCAACGATAGGAAGGACTCCAGTGTCCCGGATTACCTGTTGATGCATACACAAGATTCAGTTTTGGATCAAAGGAATACCACGCCCAGGGAGAACCACCGCCGATCTTCCACTCGTCACGTGGATACGTGGTGGCACCAATATCTGAGCCTGCGGTTCCATAGTGCGGATTCGCCTTGTTGAAGTCCGGTGCATAACCCACATCTTTGTCAGGGCCGGTGCTGTACCATTTCCAGGCCACAGAACCGTCTTTTAAGTTGTAGGCTGTCAGACGGCCTCGGGCGGCAAATTCGTCACCACCAAAACCGGCAATGACTTTGTCATTGACGATGATCGGAGCTGTCGTCTGAGTTTCACCGTGCTCTGGATAGGCATGCTTGACAACCCAGTTCTCCTTACCGGTTTTTGCATCGAGATTGATCACATAACCGTCCAGGGTACCAAAGACAACTTGCCCATCTACATAGGAAAGACCACGGTTGACGACATCACAACAGGCACGTGGGATTGCCGATTCATCACGGTCGGTTTTCTTTTCATAACGCCAGGCAATCTTATAATTATCCGGGTTAGACAGATCCAGTGCCCAAACAATATTCGGCCATGCAGTCACTGCAAACATCATGGGCTTTCCACCCACATCACTGATGAACAAGGGCTGACCCTCGTGTCCACGCAAAGTGGAACTGGACAAGGACCAGATCAAATTGAGCTTATCGACATTTTTTGTGTTGATATCCTTTAAAGGGCTGTAACGATTGAGTCCGTAATCTCGGCCAATCGCAGGCCACTGATTGGGATCCTGGGAAAGCTTGACGACCTCCTCATTCGCCAATGAGACACCCGGGAGCGTCAATGCAGTAGCGACAATAGCCGCTTGCATCGAACAGAGGGTGATTTTGTTTTTTTTCATTTTATGAAACCTCCTATTTGAGTTTGTTTTCAAGCAAGCTGTTATGCTCTCGCCCAATACGAACTTGTAATCACCAGATCCAGTCCCTATCAGGACACCTTCATTAAACTTCAGTGCATCAAACTGCGATAGGTGGTAAATCCCTCAATTTATCCCGGATAAATTCCTCTCAGATCTTGAATAATTGCCACTTTTTGACTCATGAACTTTTCCTTTCTGCAGGCTTTGAGTTTCCCGCATTTGCCTTTAAATTAAGCTGACAGAAAAAACCGACAAACAAAACCCTCCCAAGTACTTTTATGCTGTTTTCCATAAACATGGATGAAATCTTCCTAATGACAATCATCAGTGAGGGTGCGAACCTTTCTTGTCATGGCTGTCACGAACATCCTCTCCTGGAGCCTAAAAACCCGTCTTCTCATTCTGGTGACCGTGGTCATGGTTGCAGGCTTGATCGTGGGTGGTTTTTTTATCCTTCAAAATGCTCGTGAAGCCGTAAAGGCCGAAATCCACTCCAGTGTCAAACTGGTTGAAAGCATGATCAAACGATCACTGACCATGGGCGTCCTGGAAGACAATCTCTCCGAACTCACAGGCAACATTGAAGGATTGAGGCATGTAAAGGTCATCACCGAGTACCGGTATTTGAGCCCCACAGACAAAGAGACACTTAAAATCGAAGGGATCCCTAACTGGTTTACCAACCTTGTTTATCCAAAAGGAGAACTCCCGCTGAAAATCATATTGCATGGAAAAAGCTCTCACAATATTGTCATTACTGCCGATCCCGTGGATGAAATCAGAGAAGTTTGGGAAGATGCCGGCGATATGTTGATGCTTTATTTGTCCCTGTTTTTTATTTCATTGATTCTTATCTATGCTGTGGTCTGGCATGGCTTGAAGCCGCTGGATGAATTGAAGTTCGGTTTTGAACAATTGGAGCAAGGTAACCTATCTATCCGTATAGATGAACACGTCATCCCAGATCTTGCCCGCATCCACAGGCGGTTCAATCATACCGTCTCTGTTTTAAAAAAAACCACCCGTGAAAAGGAAAATCTCGCCCGGAAAATGGTCACCCTGCAAGAAGATGAACGCAATTACCTTGCGCGTGAACTGCATGATGAAATAGGGCCGTATCTTTTCAATATCAGAATCACTTGCTCCGGGATCCGTCAACTCGATCTGCCACCGGAAAAGTACAAAGCCGAAGTTGAAACCCGTCTCAAGGATATTGATCAGATCGTTGAGAAGTTACAAGAAAGAGTTCGTACACTGCTGAAAAAGTTACGCCCCATGGTGCTGAATGATCTCGATCTATGCAGCGCACTTTATGACCTTGTCTCCATGTTCAAGGCATCGAATTCAGGTATTGAATGGAACTTGACCTGCAAACTCAAAGAAGATCTGGATGATACGATCAAGGTCACAGTCTATCGTATCGTTCAGGAATGCCTGACCAATATCGGTCGCCATTCAAAGGCCCGTTACGCCTCTGTCAACCTCTTTCTGCAAGAAGAAGACGAACAAAAACACGTACATCTTATCGTTGAGGATGATGGTATCGGCCTGCAAAAAAACAGAAAATCCGGCTATGGCCTGATCGGTATTCATGAACGTGTTCAAGCACTGGGCGGCACCGTTTGGATAAACAGTGATCCAACAGACAGAACACGAAAAGGAACCCGAATAAAAATCATCCTGCCCATCGAGAAAGAACAATCCTGATTCCGGAAAACTGGAACCTTCTTTCATGAAGCATTCATGACCAAAATCAGGAAAGCTTATGGCGCTTTCTCCACCCGTCCTTGTTACGCTGATCATCACTTCAATAGAAATAATGAAACCGGCAGAGAAGGTAAAATCATGATAAAAAAACTTGGATGGAATTACGAAATATTAGTTCTTCTTCTCATCACGCTGGCTCACTCCACAGTACGGGCAGAAGACGCCCGTAACCCAGCAACCGCGCTTGAACTCCCCGAGCTGGATGTGGTTGGTACCACACCGCTTCCGGGTGTAGGACTACCTGTCGAAAAATATGCCGGAAACATACAAATCATTGGCAGTCGAGAATTTGAAGAACAAAAACCGGTGGATCTGTCTGAAATACTTTTCCGGAACATTGGCAGTGTGGATATCAACTCAGTGCAGAATAACCCATACCAGAATGACGTACACTATCGGGGGTTTCTGGCCTCACCTCTCGTAGGCAGTGCTATCGGAATCTCGGGGTTCATTGACGGTGTCCGTATCAACGAAGGCTTTGGGGATACCCTGAACTGGGATCTCATCCCCGAGTTTGCCATCGCCAACCTCTCTTTGATTCCGGGTTCCAACCCCTTGTTTGGCCTCAATACGCTGGGCGCTGCGCTCTCCATCCAAACCAAAAGTGGTTTCAACTTCCCGGGCACCCAGGTCGAAGGTTCCCTTGGAGTCGACAGCCGCCGAACCATCACTGCAGAACACGGTGGGCACCTCGGCAATTTCGACTGGTATATCGGTGGCCATGTATTCAAAGAAGATGGTTGGCGGCAACGTTCCCCATCAGACGTGAAACGCCTGTTTACCAAAATCGGATGGGAAAACGAGATCACCGACATCGATCTGAGCTACACCTACGCCGATACCGATCTCATAGGCAATGGTTTTGTTCCGGAAAGTCATCTCTATGTTGATCGCAAAGCTGTCTACACTTTCCCTGATCAGACGAAAAACCAGATGCACTTTGTCAATCTTCGTGCAAGCCACTGGCTGACGGACGCACTACTCGCGGCAGGCAACCTCTTTTACCGGGATTTTGAACGGAAGACCTTGAATGGGGATGCGGAAATCGCCTGTGTAAATAACGCCAATGAGATACCTCTATTCATTGCTGTAGATCCAACAGAAGACCCCACGGATCCAAATACGGATCTGCGCCTGGTGCATAATGCAAATTGTAACAATGACAACCTCACCAATGCCGTGATCGGTTCTATCTCCCGTACGCCTTTTAACCCGGCAACCGACGAAGCCGAGCTGGGAGCAGATGGCGAAGAACGTCGTACTATTACAGAAACAGACAGCTGGGGCGGAACACTGCAGCTCTCCCACAACGGTCAGATCGCCGGCCATAAAAACGCCATGGTTGTTGGTTTTGCCTATGATCGCAGCGAAACTCGTTTTTCTGTCGCAGAGGCAGAAGCCGAGCTTTTCCAAGAAGGAATCGCTTATGGCACCGAAAATCCTGAACCCGCTGTGACCGATGTGGACATCGATACTAAAAAGGAAAACTGGGGTTTGTTCTTCACAGACACTTTCGACTTGAACGATAACCTCGCCCTGACGCTCTCCGGTCGTTATCAACATACCACCATAGACATTCAGGATCGAACCGGTGAAGAGGAAAATCAGGATCTCAACGGCAGCCACGCCTTCTCCCGCTTCAGCCCAGCCGTTGGCCTGAGTTACAACCCAATCGGGAACCTGACTCTCTATGGCACTTACAATGAAAGTTTCCGTGTACCCACAGCCGCTGAACTCACCTGTGCCGATCCGGGCGCTCCCTGCAATCTTCCGAATTCATTCGTCGCTGATCCTCCGCTGGATCCCGTCATCGGCAAGACCATTGAAATCGGTGCGCGGGGAACCGTTTCGCTGGCCGGGAAATTAAACTGGAGTGCGGCCCTGTTCAGAACCAAACTCGAAAATGACCTGCTGTTTACGACAACCAGTTCAGCCGGTGCGGGATTTTTCCAAAATGTCGATGAGACACGCCGGCAAGGGTTTGAGCTGGGCTTGAATGGCACCCTCGATCGCCTCGCCTGGTCCATGAACTACAGCTTTATCGATGCCACGTTTGAGTCCGACGAACAGCTCGCCAGCGTGGTCGAAGCAGACGGCATCTCTGTCCAGGCAGGAGACGAACTCCCGGCAATTCCAAAGCATAACGTTAAGCTGGGGGCCAGTTACGCCTTCACCGAGAAATTCACCCTGGCAGGCAATATGACCTATGCATCCAGTACCTTCATGCGGGGGGATGAAAGCAATGAACTTCCGAAGATCGATGATTATGTGGTTTTTAATCTGAGAGCCTACTATCAGGCCTCAAAGAATATTCAATTCTGGTTGAAGATGGATAATGTCTTCGATCAGGATTATGAAACCTCCGGCATCCGGAACTTTAATGCATTCCCAGCATCAGGTGGAGAGATCGAAGAAGAACGTTTCGTCTCACCTGGTGCACCGCGTTTGGTCTGGCTTGGTGTGAAAGCCAGCTTCTAAAAAATAAAATAAAAAAAAGCACCAGATGAAAGCTCCGGTACGAGATCTTGTATCGGAGCTTGCTTCTTTCTCACTGTGAATCTATGGAATCTGAACAATGTCCCAAAACACCGCCTGTTTTATGCTGTTGATCATTCTGCCCCTGCTTAGCATTAACTGCTTTGTCACCTCGGATAATTCAGCGTGGGAAAAAGTCAGGGCCGAATTTTTTGCTGGTGCCATAATCCATGAAAATACTTCAGACAACTTATTTATACAGGTTCCGAAAAAAGTTGAAGATGCCGCAATTGTTCCGATCAAAATCACATCACTGATGCCACAATCGAAGCAACATTATATAAAAAGCTGTATCTTTTTATCGACAACAATCCCGTTCCGCTTGCAGCCATTTTCCATCTATCACCGACTGTTGCTACTTCGGGGTCAATCAACCTCGCTACTCACATTCGTATCGACGCCTATGGCACTGTGCGTGTTATTGCAGAAATGAACGACGGCGCATTACACATGAATAGTCGCTTTGTGATCGCAGCAGGGGGTTGTTCAGCACCACCATTGAACAGGTATGGTTCGTCAGTCTCCGGTAAGCGAATCAAAACACACTTGAGGCAGGCGACCGATGATCAGACCATGAATGTCCAACTCCTGATCAAACACCCCAACACCAGTGGTTTACAATTGGACCCGATCACCGATCAGTATATCCCTGCCCACTATATTACCGATATCACTATCCACTTTGATAACAAAGTCTTGATGAAGATAGAAACTGGCCTATCGATCAGTGAAAACCCATCGTTCAACTTCAGTTTTAGGCCCGAAAGAAAGGGAATATTATCCATTAATGTGATGGACAATAAAAAACTGGAGTTCTCAGAAGACATAATGATTGATGGGCTTTCCAGTTGACTTTGTTTTTCGGTTTGTCCGCGAAAAAATCATCAGCCTTTAGGCTATGACAGGCCACAGAGTTTCTGATGCTCTCAGTGGATGAGTGTGAAGAACGGCTTTCGATGCAGACTGGATTTCCACATGAATGAAGCTCAAAATGGACGCTGATCACCCGGTTTTTTGCATTCGAAACCAGAACCCATGAAATAGTTACCGGAGATAAATCGTCATTTCCGGATTAAGGTGTAAATAAAAAAGGGCAGTGTCATCTGCCCTTTGAGAAGTGAGAGTCCGGTTGCCGCTTATAAACTGTTCAAGACCGCTTGGGCTGCTTCGATCTTCTCTGTACAACCTTCCATCTCGATCTCTTCAACTTCCGATGTAAAACCCAGTTTTGCCAATGCAGGAACAGTATCCCAGTCAATCTGACCATAGGGATGATCCGTCCCCATATAGGACTGCAACAATGCCACCTGGACCACATCGACCATGTCGGCCTCAGGATGCTTGTTGCGCGTGAAATCTCCGTATTCCGCAGCCACATCGATCAGCGACTGAGGGAAAAGCCAAGTCTCAAGAATCTTCTTCCCGATAGGACTGCTGAGCCGATTGACGAGACGATCAAGCAATTCCAAGTCCTCCAGCAGTTCAGGGTGTTCGTCTGCTCGCATCAAAACCGGAAGAGCACCAATATTGTGGATCAATCCTGCCAACATGGCCTCATCCGATTTTACCGTCGGACAGGTGGACCCAAGCACATGGCTGATCGCTGCGATCTGAGTATTGAACTCCCATAACTCGCGCATCTTTTTAGCCAGGATAGGGGACTTTGCATTGAATAGCTGTTTCATCATCAAACTGGTGACCAGGTTTCTGATCAAGTTGACACCGAGTCTCGCTACCGCCATCTGGACACTTTCGATCTCTTTCTGACCACGAAACAGTGGACTGTTGGCCACCTTGATCAGTTTTGCTGAAAGTGCTGTGTCAGTGACGATAATATTGGCCATGTCTGCCGCTGAGGCGTTCGGATCATTGACAATATTTCTCACCTCCATTGCAACTTCAGGCAAAGTCGGCAGTGTCAGCTTGCCTGAGGCCAGATCCGTAATCACCTCGTCATAAAACGCTTCTTCATTGATGGCTTCTGCAACGGTCATATATTTTTGCTCCGTATCCTGATTGTATTGAAGATATTTACTCTGGAATATAGCGGCAGTTTGCTCTGAAACTTTCGTTCAGAAGTACGATGATTCCTGTCGCTGGACCATGCACAGAACTTGCCAAGTTCTCTGGAAAAGGATGTCTTATTCCGAAATTCTTATGTCACAAGAACGTGCCCATGTTCACTGCAACCGCAAGACAAGGGTTAATCAAGAAAAACAAACTCTTAATGTTTTGATTTTTCCGCACTCACCTTGGAGGCTAAACAAAAATTCGAGGGCACATTATCAGGAGATGGGAACGTGAACTATTTCTTTGCCAAGGAGATAACGGGTTTCTGTGCATTTCTGCGGAACAAAACGGCGATATTACCAATCTGCTGAATATTCTGGGCACAGGTTTGTTCACAGATCTTGCGAATGACTTCGTCACGTTCCTGACGGTTCCCCACATTGACCTTCAGCTTGATCAACTCGTGAAACTCTAGGGCATAACCAACTTCCTTGATTACATTTTCTGTCAGTCCGTGCTGTCCCACCCGGACAACCGGCTTGAGTTTATGCGCCAGAGAGCGCAAGGTTTTTATCTGCGACTTGGTTAATATCATCGATGAACGGAGTTGTTTTTCAGAAGTGGCGTGATCCTACAGAAAGCTGTGAGCAATTGCGATCGCTATTTTCTCGCGCGCGGTGGGTATTGGCCTCGAGACTGTCGATGATTGTTTTACCCATTGTTGTCATCGCCAAATATTCCAGTGTTTCTCCTACATAGGGCATGACTGATCGCTGGTAGAAATCTGCATAACTTTCCAACAGATCTCCAGGCTGTTTGTAGCCAGTTACCTCATTGTAACCGGATTCTTCGAATTCAAAAAAGACGGCGGGCAGCTTGTGGATGTATCGTGGATCACTGAGCTGTCCGATCAGATCGGCACCCCGCACAAGTCCAGGGTAGTCATCCGTGCGCTGATAGGTTGGATCCTCCGGAACAGGGAAGCGGGTTCGCTCGATGCAATCCTGGATGAAATCAGAGTCGATGCCCGGCTGTGTACTGAAGAAATCCCGGACAAACTGTTTACCACGTTCGATATGTGCCGACATAAAAACGGCATCACTGGCATTGCTTTCCGATGTCTGCTGGTCCGTATGACAAATTCCGGCGACATAACCGATATCATGACAAAGCAGGGCCATAATGAAGTTAAGCCACAGCTCTGGTGTAATGGAGGTATCGACGGTCATCTTGCCCTGTAGCACAGTCTGACCCACCAGCGTTACCTGTATTGTATGTTCAATATTGTGGTAGAGCGTATTACTCCCTGAAATCAGCTGGATGATCTGCTCGGCATTTTCCACGATTTGCTTCTCATGATCCGAAGCTCGTCCATGGAAAGCATCTCGATAGCCTGATCTGAGGCGATCGACAAATTCTCTGGTCAGGATCCCGGTAATATCAAGCATTCTGCTCTCTCTGTTCTTTTCCATCTATCTGTTCTGTTGATGGAACATGCATTTTGGAGGCCACTATAGCTTAATTCCTGGTGTCAAGAATGTGTCCCTGATCACAAAATAGAAGGAAGAGGACACGGTTTCTGTCAGGGGCACCAGTTAACTTTTTCACCCTTTCGGTAAGGTACGCCGTACCCTGCCTCAATCAGTGCCTCACTAAGCAGCTTACCGCGCCGATTTCTTACCCTCGCATAAAATTTGCCATTTGTTTTCGATTTTCTGACATCATTCAGTCTCACGAGATCGCCCACGAATGCCCGTGTCATTTCTAAAGCTTCTTTTGCCATAAGTTTTTCTGCATCACATTTACCGTTGAGTGATGGTGTATCCACACCCAGTACACCGATCTTCATTGTCCTGTCTTCACCGGGCCACACGGCCACCTTAAGCCACAGCGTTTCGGCATCAATCACATTCACTACTTTTGCATTGTATGGCCCGTAAAGTAGAGCCACCGCGATCATAAACCACATTTCCGAATCCCTGAGAAGTGTTAAACTAGCCACGTTAGAATAGCCTAAAGAGGGAGGCAAACCAAAATGAATATCATGGACATGGTGTTGGGTGAACAGAACGCGAGTGCTATCAACCAGATGGCAAAAAGTCTGGGGCTCGGAACAACTGAAACAAAAAACGTGGTTGAACAGTTGTTGCCCGTGCTCTCGCGAGGTCTGCAACGAAACACAACGCAGGAGGACGGGATGGAAGCGTTGGTCAGAGCTCTGTCTTCCGGCAATCATCAACGCTACATCGATCAGTCTGAAGTTCTGACATTGCCCGATACTGTGGAGGACGGCAATTCTATTCTGGGACATATTTTCGGCAGCAAGGATGTCAGCCGAAACGTCGCCGCATACGCAGAAAAGCAAACCGGGGTTTCTTCTTCGATCATCAAGAAGATGTTGCCCATGGTGGCAGCCCTGGCAATGGGCGCACTGGGCAAACGGGCAAGCAGCGGCGGGCTTTTCAGAGGGGCAGGCCGTGTTACAAAGCAGAATCAGGGGTTGATTCGCTCTTTCATTGATTCAGATCACGACGGCTCGATCGCCGATGACCTGCTGAGTATGGCAGTAAAGCTGATCTAGACCATCATCTGGCTGGCGATAATCCCGAGCAGAATCACCAAACCGATCCAATGGTTATGCCGGAATGCAATAAAACAGTGATCCGGATCCCGATCACTGATCAGGATACGATGCAACAGCATCATCACCGCCACAATCAGCAAAGCAATATGGTAGGGCCAGCCCAAGCCCGCCATATTGCCAGCGATCAACAGAACCAGCAGCATCAAGGCTTGGAGGATCCCAATGATTCTCAGATCCTGATCACCAAACAAGATCGCCGTTGATTTGACACCAATCTTCAGATCGTCCTCTCGATCAACCATGGCATACATGGTGTCATAGACCACCGCCCACAGTACATTGGCCAGCAACAGCACCCAAGCCACGTTTGGGATCCTGTTCATCTCGGCTGCGAACGCCATGGGAATCGCCCAGCCAAAAGCCAGGCCAAGATAGAACTGTGGCAGGTGTGTGAAACGTTTCATGAAGGGATAGGTTGCTGCCAGCAAGACTGCCACAAAAGAGAGCTTGATGGTCAGTGAATTCATGAGCAGGACCAGAGAGAACGCAATGAAGCACAGCACTATGAACAGAATAATCGCCTCTTTTTTTGAAACTCTTCCAGCAGCAAGGGGACGATTTCTGGTTCTTTTGACATGTGCATCAAAATCACTGTCCGCAAGATCATTGATCACACATCCGGCTGATCGCATCAGTACCACACCTGCGGCAAAAACGAACAACACCAGCGGGTTGGGTCTGCCATCCGAAGCAATCCAGATCGCCCAGAGGGTAGGCCAGAGCAACAACCAGATCCCCACTGGTTTGTCGAGCCGCATCAGGAGCACATACTGTTTCAGCTTTTCAAATATCCGCATAGTCAGTTCCATGAATGAGCCACCGCTGAATCAGTGGATCGATAATCTCGGGCCGTTTCTTCAAAATCACATCAGCGGCCTTGTCTATTTCAGGCAAAAGCTCCTTGTCCCGCATCAGATCGGCAATCCGGAAACGCATCATCCCGGCCTGTCGTGTACCAAGAAACTCTCCCGGACCCCGTAATTCGAGATCCCTTTGTGAGATCCGAAATCCATCACAGGTCTCCCGCATGATCGCGAGCCGTTCCCTGCCATGATCAGACAAAGGTGGATGATACATCAAAACACAATCGCTCTGGCGTGAACCACGCCCGACACGACCTCGTAGCTGATGCAACTGAGCCAGTCCGAGACGTTCTGCATTTTCGATAATCATGAGACTGGCATTGGGCACATCGACACCAACCTCAATCACGGTCGTCGCCACCAGCAGATCGATCTCACCGGCGTGGAAGGCCTGCATCACCCGATCTTTTTCTTTTTTCTCAAGTCGGCCATGAATCAAACCCACCGAGATCCCTTTGAGATTTGAAGCCAGAAGCTCTGCCGTCTCGATCGCGGTCTGGCACTGCAAATTTTCCGACTCCTCGATCAAGGTGCACACCCAGTAGACTTGACGCCCCTCTTTACACACGCTGGCGATCCGATGGATTACTTCATCACGCCGGGCATCAGAAATCACGGTTGTCTTTACAGGTTGCCGACCAGGAGGCAATTCATCGATCACGGATACATCCAGATCGGCATAAGCTGTCATTGCCAGGGTCCGTGGAATGGGTGTAGCCGTCATGATCAGCTGATGTGAGGTCAAGCCTTTCACGTTCCCTTTTTCACGTAAGGCAAGACGTTGATGTACACCAAACCGGTGCTGTTCATCGACGATCGTAAGACCGAGTTTTCTGAATGATACATCCTGCTGAAAAAGGGCATGTGTCCCGATTACGACACACGGATCAGCCGCTGCGATCTGTTTCAGTGCCGATCTTCTTTCTGTAGCTTTTAGTTGTCCTGACAACCAGGCGATTGGGATATGGAGTGGTTCGAACCACTGCCTGAATGTGACCAGATGCTGCTCAGCCAGCAGTTCCGTCGGGGCCATGATTGCCACCTGATACCCCGCTTCAATCGCCTGCAATGCACCGAGAGCAGCAACCAATGTCTTGCCTGAACCCACATCACCCTGCACCAGACGTAACATGGGATGTTCACTGGAAAGATCGGTGCAGACTTCCTTTTCAACTCTCAACTGAGCGTCGGTAGGTGTAAAAGGAAGTTCAGACAACAGTTTTTCTCTCAAACGACCCTCGGCATTCAGTGGTGGTGCTTGCTGTTGCCGGAACGCCTTGCGACTGATCTTTTTGCTGAGCTGATGGGTCAGCAGTTCTTCAAAGGCCAGCCGTTGTTGTGCTGGATGCGTGCCTTCGATCAACTGATCGATCGAGACCTCGGGTGGCGGGCGGTGGACATAGCGAATAGCTTCTGCAAGCGACCACTCTCTCACAAACTCTACATCAGATTCAGCAAGATAGTCCTCGAGCAGATGAGTATCGAGCAGGTTCAGAGCCTGGTCGGTCAGTTTTCGCAGGCTGATCTGATGCAAACCTTCGGTGGTTGGATAGATCGGTGTCAACGACTCTTCCATCTTTGGTGTGCCTTCTCCACCGATCACCTTGTATTCCGGATGAATCATCTCCAGCATCGCTGGTCCCTTCCTGATCTCTCCAAAACAGATCAGGCGCAGTCCCTTGATCAGGTTTTTCTGCTGAGCAGCAGAGAAATGAAAGAAACGCAGGATAATGGCACCGGTGCCATCACTCAACCGGCAAAGTAGAGAGCGACGACGCCCATACTGTATCTGTACGAGTTCGATCGTGCCGTGGACGACCGCCTCTATCCCTGGCCGAACCGATCCGATCGGTGTGACCCTCGTCCGGTCCTGATAACGCAAGGGGAGATGAAACAGCAAATCCTGAACCTCGCTGATACCAATTCTTTCCAGCCGTTCAGCGACACGGGGACCGACACCCTTGAGCTTTGTAACCGGCATATTCGACCGGACCTCGGTCATGGTTTTTGAGAAGTCTTTTTTATCGATCAGAACTCCATGATGGCGTCCATCTCGACCTGTGCATCCTTTGGTAACTGTGCGACACCAATCGCAGCACGGGCTGGATAAGGTTCGGAGAAATATTCTGCCATCACTTCATTGACCAAGGGAAAGTGACTGAGATCTGTGAGATAGATGTTCAGTTTCACCACATCCGCAAGTGAACCCCCGGCCGCTTCGGCAACGGCCTTCAGATTTTCAAAAACACGGACGATCTGGGCACGCATGTCCCCCCCGATCAGTTCCATAGTTTCCGGAACCAACGGGATTTGCCCTGACAGATAGACTGTATTTCCTGTTTTGACAGCCTGGGAATAGGTACCAATGGCCTGCGGGGCCTTTTCAGTTCTGATGATTTCTCTGCTCATTATTGTTACCTTCTTGTTGAACTTATTGACCGGTATAGACACAACCTGATGTACAGGTCTCCTTGACAATGACTTTGGATAAAGCAGGCAAGCGTGGCTTTAGACGATCCCAAATCCATTTTGCAAGATTCT
>Ga0256841_1001980_pt1 | contig 16887 bp, 16 predicted proteins | sample 356308metaG_FD_185971 | JGI IMG/M metagenome (GOLD analysis project Ga0256841, IMG submission 185971) | Hydrothermal vent microbial communities from Mid Atlantic Ridge, Atlantic Ocean - 356-308 | ecosystem: Environmental > Aquatic > Marine > Hydrothermal vents | place: Atlantic Ocean: Mid... | reverse complement strand
CCCAGCGTTGTGATGCTCAAGGCATCACCATCGGGATCACTGTCGTTGGCCAGCACATCGATCGATACGGCCTGACCGCGGGGGGTCGAGGCCACATCGTCAAGCGCCGTCGGCGCGGTGTTCCGGGGCGTGGTACCGGCAATGCGTTGCAACAGATCCCGTGCCTGCACAGCCTGCTTTGGAAAGGACGAACCACTCCATTGCAGGGTGAGCCGGCTGCTACCGCTGTTCTGGAAGAACTGAACCTCGATATCGTGAGCACCCGCCGTCAGCGTCGCGTTGGCCGCCAACTCGACATAGCCATGGATACCATCGTTCTGCACCACGGGCTGTCCGTCGATCAGCAGACGACTGCCATCGTCCGAGCCCAGATGGAAGGTATATGAACCGTTTTCCGGAATGACGATGGAACCCAGATAACGAAACGCGAAATTCACGCCACGCTGGGCTTCGGACAATGAGAAATCGAGCGATGAACCCTGTTTGACCGGCGTCAGCGAGGGAAAATCCGGCAGCGCGCTGAACACGCCTTCATAATATTGGTAGCGCAGGCCTTCTCCAATGCCCACGAGGACACTGGCGGTCGCGCTGCCACCCCTACCATCACTAATGGTATAGGCGAACAGATCCGTCCCCTCGGCGCCTGCAACGGGTGTGTAACGCACCTTCCCGGCGATGATCTGAGTACTACCTTTGCTAGCGCCAGTGACGTTTGTAATCGTCAATGGGTCATTGTCCACATCGCTATCGTTCGCCAATACATCGATGTCGATTGCCTGCGGCGTATCGATATACACCTCGTCCAGATTCGCGATCGGATTGATGTTCGGCGGAGGACCCGCGGTGCCAAAGCCCTGGCGCAGCACACCGCCCGGAATCAACTGCTTGGCGATGCCGGGTCCTTGCCAGGATACGTTGAGCATCTCGCTGCCAAGCGCGTCGAAATATTGCACCTCGATATCATGCAACCCGGTACCAAGGAAAAGGCTTCCGGACGTCTCATTCAGCGAATGCCTGCCATCATTGTCGGCAACGACGGCACCGTCTATGAGCACCCGGCTACCATCGTCGGATGCGGTGAAGAAGGTATAAGTCCCAGCTGTCGCAATATTGATCAGGCCGCGGAAGCGAAACGCAAAATCATCGCTCCGCTGGGCCAGGCTGATATCGAAATTCCGCGCCAAGCCAGTCGCCACTGGAATCAGCGTGTCGAAATTCGGCAACGCCGACCAGTTGCCGCCCTCGAAATATTCATACTCCAGCCCCATGCCAACGAGCACGCGTACATTGCCGGTCGCGGTCGCATTAAAAACATCGCTGACAACATAGCTGAAGTTGTCCTCGCCGACAAAATTTCCATTGGGTGTGTAGACCACGAGATTGCCGCTGACCTCGACCAATCCATGCGCGCCCTGCGTCACGGACGACAGCGAAAGCGCATCGCCATCCACATCGGAATCATTCGCCAGCACGTCGATATCCCACATCGCATTCTTGGGAACCACCACGACATCCGCCGCCGCCACCGGTGGCGAGTTCACTGCTGGTGGTGTGGAAGGCACGCGCCAAGCGGCGATTTGTGGCCCGGTCACGGCCATCGCGCCAACGCCATCCGCGCCGTCGTTCTGTGTTCTGGGTAACCCGCAAGGCGAGCCATGGCAAGCGGAAATTGCTGGATTGGAGAAATACTGCACCCGGCCGGCCCCAAATGCCGAGGTATACGCCATCACAGTGACAAAGTCTCCATCCACGCCATAGCCCCGACCCCAGGGGAAGACACTGCCCGGAGAATTCTGTTTGAACGAGTGTCCCAGGCTCAGGTTATGGCCGATCTCATGCGCAAAGCTAGAGGTACAGGTGTGGCCGACCACGCTGAACCCAATGGTATCCGAATAGGAATAGAGGTTGCCCGTCGTACTGTCGCCCGGCGATAGGTAGGCAACCCCACAAAAAGGCCCAGTCGGAGTCATGTAGCTCACCAAGTCCGCGCCCCATTGGGTACGCAAGGCTTGTATCTGGGGATTGTCTTTGACGACGTTGAGGGTGACCTCATCCGTTTTCGGGTTCGGGATATCGAATGCCTGAACATGCACGATACGGAACCGGATGTCGGACTGACTGTTCGCCAGCGCCTGATTGGCATAGGCTTCCATTGCGACCGCGCGACTTTCCGGCGAGGTGATAGACGGCGCATAGAGCATCAGAATATCCACCGTCGTCACGGCAGACGCGGTAGCGGAAAAAAACACTAGCGAAGTGACTGCCAAAACGGCAAAAAGGCGGTTACGAACCATCGTGTTCCCTCTGGTAGCGAGAAGTTATAACGTTGTCCGCAACGCAAGGCTGCGGACAACAATTTCAAAACGGAAAACCCGCGCGTTTCTTTAATTCTTCAGCGGCGCACGGTGCCGGTTTTGCGAACTTGATCCCAGTTCAGACAATGCATGCAATCGTCCGGCCCGAGTTCAAGGTGAAATCTATCAGGCCATTGAAAAATGGCATTTTTCAATGGCCTGTGTGCGGTACAGGGATGTACCGCCATTTTCGATGACTGCCAGTCATTGAAAATGAAGGAACCGGGAAATCTCATTTTCCGGTTCCGTCGTTGAAAAAGTCCATGGAAGGACTTTTTCAACATCCTGCTAGTTTTGCTGCGGCGGTAGCAGGCCATCGTCGACCTGACGAAAGCGATCCAGTTGCTTGTCGTCCAATACGGTGCCGACGCCGGTCGATTTATCGATCTCTATTTGATAGATATCCTTGCCGGTTGTCACCATGACCAGCGCAATTCGCCCATCGTCGACGATGGAGAAAGATGCAAACGGCAGATCGGTTTCCAGGCCACCCGTGGCGACTTTCACCCCGCCGTTGAAACGCTCGTGTTTCTCTTCCACGACGCCGGAATAGATACGTGACTCTTGCGGAATCGGGAACTCGATACGATCGCCCTGCCGCAGATTCCCGACATCCAGCCCATCGGTTCTGACAAATTCGACATCGACGCCCTCGGGTATTGAAGCCGGCATTTGCATCGGGCCACGCGCCGGCGTCCAGGCAATAAGGGCGTCCGGAGATGCGTCGCCAACATAATTCTCCATCATCACGGCGGGGGAACCCGGGCTTCGTTGCGGGGGCGGCTGACCTGGTGGCGATTTTCGTGCCGCCAACGATTCCTCGGCGGCCCGCGAAACGCCGTCAGAACGGATATCGAGCTGCCCGGGCCGTGGAGAAAAAACCACCCAGGCAAGCATGCCTATTCCAATAGCAGTGGCACCGATAACAAAAGCTGGTTTCATCGAGGGAGGCAAGAAAACGCCTGTATATAACTAGTGACAAGGTAAGCGTAGAGGATCACCCACCCATCGTCCAGCACTGAAGGCGCGGATTTAAGCTAACAAGTTCACAGACGACTAAAAGGCTTCTTCTTTTCGCAAAATTATAGTCACGGCCAGCCGAACGTCGCATTTCAGCGCCCGTCGTCCTTGCCAAGCCATGTCGCCAGCAAGAAAAAGGCCCCTTGACACAAGCCGAGGAGCCTTGATTTTCTCTGAAGAAGGCGCGACACGGGCGCCGCGCTATCCGTTGTTGTGGACGATTACCACCCAAGCTCACCGGTTTCGATGCCCTGACGGCTTGCCGCCACGTCCATCTGGGTCTGTTGAGCCTGTTTCATCTGGGCGGCTACCAAAGCGTCATGATCGGCTTCCGTGGCTACTAAGGAACCACCAACGGCCAAAGCGATTGCGAATATTGCTGCAAACATGATTACTGCTCCTGTGTTGTCTGCTATGTAAGTTGATTACTATATTACTATCTTCTAATGCATTTTCAAGCCCAAATGTACAATTTTTTTCACAATCTGACTCAGATCAACATGATTCGCTTGGCAGAATTCAGATATATCTATTAGATATCAATATGTTGAAGAATCATCGGGCATGAAGACAATGACCTCGGAAAAGTCTTTTACCGCCTGAAACTCATCCTTTTCACGTACCGGCAGGCGAGAATCCGGCTTCAGAATCACCAGCAACCAGCGAAACTTGGCCCGTTTTGCGGAACGCAACACCGACAGACTGTCATCGGCGAACAGCGTTCTCTGTCGATCGAAAGGCTCCACGGCACCCAATCTATCCCAAAAACGCACATCTTCCTTTGGCAAGCCAATATCGTGCGCGCTGATGATCGCATCGAAATAACCCGCCAGACGTGTCTTCTCCATCTTCAGCCGCAACGATTTCCGATGCGCGTTCGTCAGTAGCACCAGCCGCTTGCCGACACGTCGCGCTCGCGCTAAGAAGTCGATGACGTGCGGATGCACCTGGATCAGGTGATCAACCTCCTCCTTCAGCATGGCGATATCCAGGCCCAATGCCTCGGACCAATAGTCCAGGCAGTACCAGTTCAGCGTGCCTTCGATGGCCCGGTACTGCTCAGCCAAGGCTTTACGCGCCTGCTCCAATGGGATGCCCCGCGCCTCGGCATAGCGTTCCGGCACGTGCTCCATCCAGAAATAGTTGTCGAAATGCAGATCCAGCAGCGTGCCGTCCATATCCAGGAAGATCGTATCGATCTGATCCCAGTCATGCGTATCGATATGCGCCATTGACAGGTTTCCCCAGCACGGGGGATTATCTCCCACCCCGATTCATTGAAAGACACTGCATTCTATGTCCAGAAAGCCGCCACGCATAGACGCGCGGGATATTGTCGCGCGATCGCGCATCTTTAGTATAGAAGCGTTGCATCTGACCTTCTCGAACGACGAACAGCGTATCTACGAACGCATCTTCGGCGCCCGGAATACCTCGGTACTGATCGTCGCGGTCGATGCGAACGACAATTTTCTGCTGGTCAGCGAATATGCCGCCGGCTTGCAACGTTACGAAACGGGCTTTCCAAAGGGTATTCTCGAATCGGGTGAAGACCCATTACAGGCCTCGAATCGCGAGCTACGCGAGGAAACCGGCTTCTCCGCGACACATCTGGAGCTTTTGATGACGCTCAGCGTGTCGCCGGGCTATATGGATCACCATACCCACTTGGTGCTGGCCACCGAGCTACGCTCCGCTCCGCTGGATGGCGACGAACCAGAACCACCGGAGCTGATTCGCTGGCCACGCCACGACATCGCCGGCCTGCTACGGCATCCGGCGTTCACCGAGGCGCGCAGCGTCGCCGCTCTCTACCTCGCCAACGACAGGCTGGATCACGCTTGAAAAGACATCTTTCAATACTGACCGTTCTCCTCGCGCTTGCCGCACCCTCATCATGGCCGGCCGCCTCGGAACCCACGGACAAGGACATCTACGAATTCAGCGACGTACCGCTGGAGACCACGGTCAAGCATCCGGACTGGTTCAAGAATGACAGCTTTCTCGACCTGAACGACGATATCCAGGAAGCCGCGGACGCCGGCAAGACCGGTATCATCGTCTATTTCGGTCAACAACGCTGTCCGTATTGCCAGAAATTGATGAAGATCGACTTCGGACTCAGCGATATCGCCGAATACACCCGCGCGCATTTCGATGTCATTCCGATCGACATCTGGAGCATTGAGGAGGTCACCACGCCAGACGGTCGCACGCTGACCCAGCGCGAATACGCGATCGCGCTGAACACGAACTTCACGCCATCACTCGTATTCTACGATACCAAAGGTAAGATGGCCTTCCGCTTGCGCGGTTACTACCCGCCATATCAGTTCCGCGCCGCGCTGGAATATGTGGTCGATGGCTTCTACCACGGTGAAACCTTCGCCAGTTACCTGGAACGCGGCGACCACAGCCGTATATTCGAAGCGGGCGACCTGAACGAGGAAGACTTCTTCGAAAACCCGCCCTATGCGCTCGACCGCAGCCACTTTCCGGCCGACAAGCCACTCGCGGTATTTTTCGAACAGGCCGACTGTCATGCCTGTGATGTGCTGCACACCGGCCCATTGCGCAAGGAGCCGGTCCAGCAGTTGCTCGCCTCGATGAACAGCGTGCAGCTCGACATGTGGTCGGACACGCCGCTGATCACACCCTCTGGTGAACGAACCACGGCCAGGGATTGGGCAAAAGAACTCGGTCTGTTCTACGCGCCGACATTGATCTTCTTCGACGAGAACGGCAAGGAGATCATCCGCGTCGATTCCGTTGTGCGCCTGATCCGGTTGTCCAACGTACTCAAGTACATCTCCAGCGGTGCGTACCGGAAATATCCCGATCTGCAAAGTTGGCGGGCCAGTCGAGATCTTTAGGGGAGCTCGAAAAATGCCTTCCATGGCATTTTTCAACGGTCTGTTAGCGTGAAAATACGCAGTCGGTTGTGATTCGTCCGCAGGAGGACCATGAATACGTCCCTGCCTCGGACATCCCGCGACCGAACCATGGCCAACTTTTCTGATGGCCGGGGGAGTATTCCCATCATCAAAACCAGCGCGAAAGCATAGTCACGGTCAGCCAAGCGTCGAACGGCATTCGACAGGCCATGGCTAGCCCGGATTTCTCACCGGCGTTCGTCGCGAGGTGGTTCAAGGGTGCGGCATGGCTGGCGTTCGCGACCGAGGACCGCGCAGGCGTAGTCGACACCACGTTGAGCAGCCCGACCGAGTGAACGCCAGTCAGCACGCCGGATCACCGCCCGCGCGACCCGCAGAAGCGGCGGATATAGTCTTCATACCCGTCCCGCCGATCACGCAACCTAACGCTCTCACTGGCCCGATAGCCGCGTCGCAAACGCTTCTCCACCGCTTCCAACTGGCGCCGCTTGCGCCAGCACGATTTATCTGACGCCAGTTTCTTCTTTTTCGCCTTCGCAACCTTTCGCTTGGCCGCCTTCCAACGCTTCAGCACGGACTCCGTGGGCCGTGCATGCCGGCCCCGGTACTTGAAACTACCCACCGACATGGGCTGGATCTCGACCGTCCTTCCATTCGTGGCATCCGGACACGGCGGATTTCGGTATTCCACGCCGCCATCGGCCAGGGTACAGCGCACGAGCGATCCGGCAGCGAGATTGCCACCTGACAGCGCCAACAGCATCGCCCCCGCGAGGCACACTCTTGTGTATGCAAACAAAGCCTAAAGTCTCCCCGTTCCCACCCGCTACAAGGGTCATGAATTCAGTCATCGCCACCAACAGGTATGCGAGCGAAGTGTCCGTGAACAAATCCAAGCGCGGCGAGACACTCCACCCAGGCATCGCCACCGCCGAGGATCCCGCGCATCTACGGCAACAACTGAACACCCTGACCGAAGAGGCGATACACAATCAGGCGGTGATGCAACGTTGTCAGGCTCGTGAGATGGCCATCCTGAACTGCGAATCCCTGAGCGACCTGCTATACCTGCTCACCGAGGAACTGCGCCCTTCTTTTCAACTGCCCTTTCTGAGCCTGACGCTGTTCGATCCAGATCGGGCAATCCGTGCCCTGCTGGTGGCGCTGGGCAGCAGCGCCGATCATTTCAGCAATCTCAAACTGGTGGATTCGGCCGATACCCTGGTAGCCACGCGAAATCTGCACCGTCCCCTGCTCGGACCATGGCAGGGCGATCACGCCGCCCTGTTCTCCCGCCATGCCGCGGCAAAGAGTACCGCGCTGATTCCGCTGAAACGCAACGACCGCATCATAGGCAGTCTGAACTTGGCCAGTCCCGACCCGCACCGCTTCACCCGCCATCACGCCACGGACTTCCTCTCCCGTCTCGGTAATATCATCGCCGTCTGCCTGGAAAACGCGATCAACCGGGAAACACTGCAACTCAACAGCATGACCGACGGCCTGACTGGACTGCTGAACCGGCGTTTCCTCGACTTACGCCTGCCGGAAGAGGTCGCCCGTTCGATCCGTTACCAGCAACCACTGAGCTGCCTGTTCGTCGACGCCGATCACTTCAAACGAGTGAACGACAGTTGCGGACACGCCGCCGGCGACGAGGTGCTGAAACAGATCGCCAAGCGCATCCGCGAGGAACTGCGCGCCAGCGACATCGCGACACGCTACGGCGGCGAGGAATTCGCAATCCTGCTACCCCAGACGAGTCTGGACAACGCCACCGCGCTCGCCGAACGCATTCGTCAACGCGTCGCCGAGACCCCAATTGTCATCGACGACCGACGCCGACTGTCGCTAACGCTGTCGATCGGTGTCAGCCAGACCCGCGCGGGCGAATGGCACGACATCCCGGCACAATGCCGCAGCCTGCTGGAAACCGCCGACCGGGCAGTCTATCGCGCCAAGGAAGCTGGTCGTAACTGCGTATGCCGGGCAGTGTGACAGCCGACTACCGATCACGACTATAGTCATAGACGCGGAAGGTCGCGCGACAGCCCTTGTCCACCCACACGCCGTTTCGATCGAACCCCCAACTGAAACCCTTCACGCAGGCCTTGCGTGAGTTCTGGCGGATCAGCTCGGCGCGATCCACGCGGCCCGCGCGGCAATAACGATACTGATTGTTGATGCTGGAACAATCCAAATTACGCGTCAGGCTGTAATAATCGTCGTCATCCCGGCGCCGATGGCCACCGACCTCAAAGATGGCATCACAGCCGTCATCCACCCAGATTCCGCGCCGATCGGTACCCCAACTGACACCCCGCACACAGTCCGCACCAGAGAGCTTCCTGAGCAGCCGGACGCCCCGTCCGGTACGCGCCCGACAATGACGATAACGGTGGTTGTCACTGGCGCAACGCACTCGCTTGACGCTACTGTTACCACTGCCCTGCCACCCGCCACCAGGTCGATGCTCATCATCACCACCACCATGGCCGCCGCGCAGCACGAATACCGCGTCGCAACCCTTGTCGACCCAGATCCCGCGCCTGTCGTAGCCCCAACTGTAGCCCTTACGGCAATCCGCGCCGGAGAGCTGCTTCTTCAGCGTCACGCCACGATGGGTATCAGCGCGGCAATGCCGGTAGCGATGGTCGTCACTGGCGCAACGTAGCGTTTTCCCGGCGCCATGAGAGGCTCCGCCACCGCGTCCATTGTGTACCACAAAGCGCGCCCGGCAGCCCCGGTCGACCCAGATGCCGCGCTTGTCGTAGCCCCAGCTACTGCCCTGGATGCAGGTTGCCTTGGACAACTGCTCGACGAGCCGCACCCGGCCGTTGTTCGGCGCCCGGCATTGATGGTAATGCAGATCGTGACTTTCGCAGGTCACGGTCCGCTTGCGGGCAACGGCATTCGTGCTGGTAAACGCCAGGAACAACATCGCGACAATCAGGAATACGCCGCCTCGCAACATGGAAATAAGGGAAAACATAGGCATGGGTCAGCTCCCGAATAAGAGAAGATTCAACGGCAATGCCTTGCCGTTGATAGCGAGTATGCCATCTTGCAGATCGGCATGCACATCGAGCCGATCACCCTTTCTCAGCAGCCAACCCGCCGCGATCAGGGTTTCCAGCCGCTGCCCGATACGCGCCTCGGCGACCACCCCGTGGCCCTGATTTCCGTACTGGCGTAACCGTAAACCCAGGCGCAGCAGCCGCCTTGCCAGATCGATCGGCATGCTCGCGTCCAGGCGCGCTAGCAGATAAGCCGGCACCTTCAGCAGAGATCGGGATTCCCGTTGCCACGCGGAATCGACCGTCAGCCTGCCGCTGGCGAGCAACTCGCCCTTGTCGCTACGCAGCCGCAAACGCTTGAGCACCAGCTCCGGATCATCGGCGAGGAACATCGGCAGTACCCGCGTGATCAATCGCAGACGCGCCAGACCCGCGACGATCGCATTCGCATGCCGCTGCTGCGACGCCGATAACAGTGTTTGCAGCAGATAGGGGTCGACATGGTTAACACCGATGTCGACCTGCAAATCCGTATAGCGTTGGCGGGCCATGCGTAAACCGGCGGCGGCGACATGCAAACTGACGAGCCAGTCGCCGGCAACACGTTGCAGGCCAATACGTAACGTCGCACCCTCCAGCCTCAGCCGATCACCGGCGAGCGGCAAGTCCAGGCCTGGCAAGTGGAAGCCCGCGTCGAGGGTGTTGAAATCGGCATCGAAACGTATTTCGCCATCGACATCGCCGCGGAGGCGCACGCCCGCCAGCGGAATCGACTTCGGGATGCGCACAGAGACCCGACCGTCGCCATCCAGCGCGATGCGGGCATGCGCGTGAATGACGGGGGAAGACACTGGGATGTCGCTGCTGAAACGGCTATAGATCGACGCCAAGGCCATGCCCCCGGACGGCAATAGCGGGCCATGGCGAATCTCATCGACGACATCGAGAACCGGCATGTCGGGCAGTTGCAGACGCCAGTGCGCCGTGGAGTGGAACCAGCCTCGGTCAAAACCGAGCCGGGAAACCGCGCGCTGCTCGGCAAACTGACGGTATTGGGATTCGATGCGCATACCGACCAGCACCGGCAATATCGCAACGACCAGCAGCATGATCGCTACGAGAACGAAGTGGCGCGTCTTCACGACTTCAGGCCGACTGGATCTCGCCCTTGCGATGCGCCGCCAGGCGCGCCCGGATCCGGTCGAGCACGCCGGCCTTGTCGAGGCCGCAGCCGGCCAGTTGCTCGGCCTGGGATGCCTGTTCGATATAAGCATCTGGCAAGCCGAGATTGAGGATATCGACGATCATCCCGGCATGGTGCAACGCTTCATCGACCGCCGAACCCGCGCCGCCCTGGACGACATTCTCCTCCAACGTCACGAGCAACTCGTGGTTGGCGGCCAGTTTCAGCACCAGGGCATCGTCCAGCGGCTTGATGAAACGCATGTTGGCGACGCTGGCGCTCAGTTCGGCACCAACCTCCAACGCCGTGGCCAACATCGAGCCAAAAGCCAGTATCGCCACCTTACCGCCGTTGCGCACGATCTCACCCTGACCAATCGGCAGGCTCTCCAGCCCGGCATCGACCGCCACGCCCGGCCCGCTGCCGCGCGGATAACGCACCAGGGCCGGCCCCTTCCATTCCAACCCCGCCTGCAGCATGCGCCGGCATTCCGCCTCGTCGGCTGGCGCCATCACCAGCATATTCGGGATCGCGCGGGTGAAGCTCAGATCGAAACTGCCGGCATGGGTAGCGCCATCGGCGCCGACCTGGCCGGCCCGGTCGACGGCGAACAACATGTCGAGATTCTGCAAGGCGACATCATGGATGAGTTGATCGTAACCGCGTTGCAGAAAGGTCGAATAGATAGCGACCACCGGTTTCAAACCATCGCAGGCCATGCCAGCCGCGAGCGTCACTGCATGCTGCTCGGCGATGCCGACATCGAAATAGCGTTTGGGAAAACGTTCGGCAAAGGCATTCAGACCGGAACCCTCGCACATCGCCGGGGTGATCGCGACAACACGCGCGTCCCGTTCGGCGGTATCGCACAGCCAATCGCTGAAGATCTTCGTATAGGTCGGCTTGCCATCGCCACCGGACAGTTCGCCGGTCTCGGGATCGAACGGCGTGACGCCATGATAGCCGCAGGGATCACCCTCGGCCGGTTCGTAGCCACGCCCTTTCTGCGTGACCACATGCAGCAGGCGCGGCCCACGCATCTCCTTCATATTGCCGAGCGTGTGCAACAGCATCGGTAGATCGTGGCCGTCGATCGGGCCGATATAGGTGAAACCCAGTTCTTCGAACAAGGTGCCGGGAATGACCATGCCCTTCATGTGCTCTTCCCAGCGCCTCACCAGGTCGCGGATCACTGGCATCGATTTCAGGACGCTCCGGCTGCCTTCGCGGACGCTGTTATAGAAACGGCTGCTGAGTACCCGAGCGAGATAGTTGCTCACCGCGCCGACCGGCTGGGAGATCGACATATCATTGTCGTTCAGCACAACGAGCAGGTTCTCATCCAACGAACCGGCGTGATTCAGCGCCTCGAAAGCCATCCCGGCGGACAGAGCGCCATCGCCGATAATCGGCACGACCTGACGCGCCACGCCCTGCTGGCGCGCGGCGATGGCCATGCCCAGGCCGGCGCCGATGGAAGTGCTGGAGTGGCCGGCGCCAAAGGCATCGTATTCGCTTTCGTCGCGACGTAGAAAACCGGACAGCCCGTCCTTGCGCCGCAGGCCGAGCATGCGTTCACGGCGACCGGTGAGAATCTTGTGTGGATATGCCTGATGGCCGACATCCCACAGCAACCGGTCATGCGGCGTATCGAAGACGTAATGCAACGCGACCGTGAGCTCGACAACACCCAGCCCGGCCGCCAGATGGCCGCCGGTGCGCGATACGGTTTCGATGAGGAAAGCACGCAGTTCATCGGCCAGTCGCGGCAACGCCTCGGGCGCCAGCCGGCGCAGATCGGCGGGAAAATCCACCTGCCGGAGCAGTACGTGCCGGTTCTCGCCCGACTCCTGGTCCGAAGGCAGGACATCATCAGATGGCAGCGGCTGGTTCATAGCGGTATCAATATGGCAGCATCCGGACGTGGGATCAGAAACCATGATTTCGGACCCGTAAGCTATCGATTGTACCTCAAAATCGACCCAGCCATGCTGGTTACCAGAGTTTTTTTGCCGACAGACTGTTAATATCCCGCCAATGATAGACCGAGCCACCCGCAAGGCGCGCCGCGACAAACGCCAACAGGCATTGCGACGCTACGAAAAGCATCGCCAGCGTAATGTGCTCGCGCAACCCGGCGTGCACCATTTCGTCATCGTCCTGGATCACCTGAAGGCCGGCTTCAACGTAGCGAAGATCTTTCGCAGCGCCGAGGTATTCGGCGCCAGCGAAGTGCATCTGATCGGCATCGGCCCATTCGACGTGAATCCGGCAAAGGGCGCGTTCAAGACCGTGCCGGCGCGTTTCCACGACGACTTCGGCGCCTGTCACGCCGATCTGCGCAAACGCGGCTTCGTCCTGTTCGCGCTGGAAGCCGGCTGCGACACACCGCTGACCACGGCTAAATTCCCCGAGCACAGCGCCTTCATCCTCGGCCACGAGGAGATCGGCCTGAGCTTCGCCCGAGACGACTACCCCGATGTCAGCTGTCTGACGATCCCGCAGTTTGGCTGTATCGAAAGCCTGAACGTCAGCGTCGCCGCCTCCATCGTGATGTATGAATACATTCGCCAACACGCGACTCGATGAGCTGATCGTCGGCCAGGGACTGGCTGGCAGCTTGCTCGCTTGGCGCCTGATCGAGACCGGTCGCCGGGTCGTGGTCATCGATGACGCCGACCGCGAAAGCGCCAGCCGCGTGGCCGCCGGATTACTGAACCCGTTGGCTGGTCGCCGGCTGCGCCCGCCTGCTCAACTGGGTCCGGCGCTGGATGCATCCCTGACGTTGTGGCGACACCTGGAAATAGTCTTCGGCCAAGCCTTCTTCCACCCAACGCCGATGCTGCGGATATTCCGTGACCACGCACAGCGACGCCTGTTCAAGGCCCGGCGTCGAGAACCAGCCTACCGCGCCTTCCTCGCTGGCGGCGCCGACGCCAGCGACACCATACTGATGCCAGACGGCGGCTTTATCCAGACCCAGACCGGCTGGCTGGATACCAACGCGCTGCTCGACGCCCTACGCTGTTGGCTGCTGGAGCGCCACGCGCTCATCGAGACACGTTGCGACAGCGGCGAATTCCAGCCAGAGGCAAATCATGTGCGCTGGCGGGATAGACACGCTGACCGGGTCATCTTCTGCGAAGGTTGGCATCTGCGCCATAACCACTGGTTCGACTGGCTGCCGCTACAAGCGGCAAAAGGCGACATCCTTGACCTGGAGACGCGCGAAACATTGCCGGAGTACATCATCAACAACGGTTGCTGGGCGATACCGAGTGGCGGCGGCAGGCTACGTTTCGGCGCAAGCAACCAATGGCATTTCGACGACAGCCTGCCAGATACCGACGGTCGCCTCTGGCTGGAACAACGGCTCGCGCGCCTGTTTCGCCATCCCGAGCGTTTCCACACCCTAAGACAGCGCGCAGGGATACGCCCCGGCACCGCCGACCGCCAGCCATTCATCGGCCACCATCCCAAGTTTCCCCAACTGCTGATATTCAATGGCTTCGGCGCGCGCGGCACACTGTTCATACCATTGCACGCCGACGCCCTGACGCGACATCTGTGTCGGGACGAACCCTTGCCCGAGTCCGCGAACATTCGACGCCACCAGCGGAGATACACCGATGCGCCCGGTTGAAATCGCCCAACACTTCATCGCCGAACATCTGAAGCCCGCCGATATCGCCATCGACACGACCGCAGGCAACGGCCACGACAGTTGTTTTCTCGCCCGCCTGGTCGGACCCGAAGGCCATGTGTTCTGTATAGATATTCAGACAGCGGCGCTGACGAACACAGCTCGCCGCCTGGCCGCCGAACAACTGGAGCCACGCACAACGCTGATCCATGGCGATCATGCGCAACTGGCGCGGCTCATTCCGCTCGACATACAACCGCGCATCCGCGCCATCATGTTCAACCTCGGCTATCTACCAGGCGGCGACAAACACTTAATCACCCAGGCCACCAGCACCACCGGCGCGATCCACGCCGCGCTGGCGTTACTGCCAACAGCCGGCGTGATGAGCATCATCAGCTATCGCGGCCATCCTGGCGGCCTGGCCGAACACAAGGCCGTCGCCGGCGCATTGGCCGACAATCATCGTCGATACCATTGTGTCGAAACGCCCAACAGCGGCCCGGTTGCCTGGTTGATCGACGCAAGCTATCGGCACGATTGAACAAATCGTCTGCCAGCCGTTAGCGCCTGGGTTATAATCGCAAGCCCGTTCCAACCCGGCCCGACAGCATCAACCATGTACCACACAGACGATTTGCGCATCACTGGCATCAAGGACGTTTCCTCGCCAGCCCAGATTCGCGAGGAATTCCCGATCAGTGAAAACGCCGCAAACACGGTTTTCCGCGCGCGCCGCGACATCCAACGCATCCTGCACGGCGAGGATAACCGCCTGCTGGCCATCGTCGGCCCCTGCTCGGTGCATGATACCGAAGCCGCAATGGACTATGCCCGGCGTCTGACCGAGATACAGGAGAATCTGAAGAACGATCTGATGATCGTGATGCGTGTCTATTTCGAGAAGCCGCGCACCACCGTCGGCTGGAAGGGCCTGATCAACGACCCTGATCTGGACGACAGCTTCCATATCAACAAGGGGCTGCGCCTGGCGCGCAAGCTGCTACTCGACATCAACGAACTCGGCCTGCCGACCGGCACCGAATACCTCGACCTGATCAGCCCACAATATATCGCCGACCTGATCAGTTGGGGCGCAATCGGCGCGCGTACCACCGAAAGCCAAGGACATCGCGAACTGGCCTCCGGGCTATCCTGCCCGGTCGGCTTCAAGAACGGCACCGACGGCACCCTGCGCATCGCCGTCGATGCCATCCAGGCCGCACGGCGCCCACACGTCTTCATGTCCTTGACCAAGGAAGGCACCTCGGCGATCTTCGAGACCTCCGGCAACAGTGACACGCATGTCATCCTGCGCGGCGGCAGGAAAACCAACTACGACGCCGCCAGCATCGACGAGGCCGCCGCCGAGATCGAACGCGCGAACCAACGGCCTGCGATCATGATCGACTTCAGCCACGCCAACAGCCAGAAGCAATATCAACGCCAGGTCGAAGTCGGCAGGGATGTCGCCGGTCAGATCAGCGCCGGCGACCAGCGTATCATCGGCGTGATGATCGAATCCCATCTGGTCGGCGGCCGCCAGGACTGCATCCCCGGCAAGCCCCTGACCTATGGCCAGAGCATCACCGACGCCTGCCTGCCATGGGAGGACACCCAACCATTACTGGAACTCCTCGCGGAAGCTGTGCGCCAGCGACGCAACGTCACCGCCGGCGCCCAGGCATAAGGTATCCGTCGCGGCCAATCGAACATCGGCGAAATCACACCCACTCTTTCGTCCCTGACGGTGTTGCTCGTCGTTGTGGGAAACGGCCTTGCGGCCTCTCGCACCTTGTCAGAAACGAAAGAACACGCACGCGGTCAACCCAGCAACGAAGATTGCCGGGTTGATCATGTCGCAGGGACGCAACACTATCAGCGATAGCCAATGTAAATTGTTGTCCATCAAGAGATTCCGCGCAATATCGCCGACAGATGAAGACGCTCAATCAACAGCTCAGGACGAGCTGTTTGATTGCCGGGCAAATAAAATCCAACGTTCGACCGGCGTGACCATGGTGTACCGAGTCGTTACAGATTCGCAAGATCTATGGCATCTCATAAGCCGCAGTCAATTGCGCCCCGGAGAGCATGGTCAACATATCGACCGCCACATACCAGATGCCCGCTCGGGGATAACTGAATGCGCAGAACTCGTCACCACCCGCCCCTTGGAAGAGCCGACAGTCCCAGTTCAGACCTTCCGCGTTATCCCCGGTGATGACCGGCGGAGAGCCATACTTGACATACATATCGGGATATGCGCCATGTGGAACCTTCAATGAGAAGTTGGCCGACACTGCACCAGCGGGAATATCGATGCTGAACATCTTCCTATCTCCAGGATTTCCATCCATTCCCGATCGAGAAATACCAGAGGTCAAGGGTTCACCAGAAGGCTGGTATTCACCCATCAGATAGGCACCGAAAATCGAAGATGATACATCGACCAAGGCATACCATGTTTTTGCGTATTTCTCCTGATTTTCCAGTGACACAGAGATTACCCTCAAACCCTTGCCTCACAAGCATCATCGTTCGATAATTTGCATCGTAACCGTTTATTCGCCACCGGGTACCGGGAAAATTTTTGATCCCTTCAAAGGCCCGTACAAAGCGCAAAATTGCGCTTCAAAACCCCGTGAGATAATACGCCTGTCTTCTGACTACAGGCGGTATCCGGTGAAGCTGGATAATATCGACATTGAAGCCACTTTGGCCAAGGTCCACAAACTCCTTAAGGAGGACGATGTCCTGCGCTTTATGGAACATT
>Ga0256841_1001979_pt1 | contig 16899 bp, 13 predicted proteins | sample 356308metaG_FD_185971 | JGI IMG/M metagenome (GOLD analysis project Ga0256841, IMG submission 185971) | Hydrothermal vent microbial communities from Mid Atlantic Ridge, Atlantic Ocean - 356-308 | ecosystem: Environmental > Aquatic > Marine > Hydrothermal vents | place: Atlantic Ocean: Mid... | reverse complement strand
TCGAGCCCCAGGGCGTCGCCGCCCACCAGCTCGGCGTGGATCGGGGCCTCCTGGGAAAGCTCCAACCCGGCGAACCCCCGCTCGGGGACCCGGAGCCGCCGGAGGCGGCCGTTGACCCGGAGGGTGGCCGTCTTAGCCCCCGGCCCGGCGTTCCCCACCGCCAAAAAACCCGGGCGGAGGCCCACGATCCCGAGGTTCGGGGCGTCGTCGGCGACGTTCTTGTAGCCCACCCCGGGGGGCGGGGCGGCGTCGCTCACCACCCAGACCGCCGCCCCCGGCAGGGCGGCCCGGGCGGCGGCCGCCGCCGCCCTGAGGTCGGCCTCGGGGTCGCCGGGGCGGAGGCCCTCCAGGCGGCGGGCGAGCGCCTCCCCCGGGGCCGGACCCAGGACCCGGGGGCGGACCCCGGCCCGCACCGCCACCGCCCGGGGGGCCCCGGCGAGCCGCTGGCGGGCGAAGGCGAGGGCCCGCGACCACCGCTCGCCGGCCGCCATCGAGGCGCTGGCGTCGAGGACCACCGCCACCGCCGTCGGCCGCCCGGCGACCCAGGGCCGGGCCAGCCCCAGCACCGCCAGGGCCCCGGCCAGGAGCGAAAGGAGGAGCCCCAGGTCGAGGCGTCGCCGCCTCCGGGCGGCGGCCCGCCGCCAGAGGAACACCCCGCTCGCCGGGCGGCGGCGGGGCGTGCGCCGGGGGTGGAGCCAGTAGACGAGGGCCAGGACCGGCGGCAAAAGCAGCAGCCCGAGGGGGCTAAGGAAGCCTACCAGCGCACCTCCGAGAAGGACTCGCCGACCAGCGCCGACCCCTCGACCCGGGTGTGGCCGACCTCGGCCCCCAGCTTGCCGGCGACGTACTCGAGGTAGCCGGCGATCCGCTGAAGCAGGGCCATCGCCTCCTTAGGGCTGGTGGTTTGGCTGACCGCCAGGGGGGTGGTGGTGAGGAGGCTTTCGGCCAGGCCCCGGAAGGTCCCCCCCAGGTCGCCGTAGCTCAGGCTGTGGGCGTCGCTGGGGTAGCCGGCGGCGTACTTTCTAAACAGCGGGTCGCTGGCCAGTCGGGGCCCGGCCAGCCCCTGGGCGGCCCGTTCGCTGGTGGCCAGGGCCAGGCGGTCGCCGAGGTCGAAGAGGTAGACCGCCCCGCCCAGCCCGACGGTGATCTTCTTGCCCCGGTAGTCGCCGACCCGGTAGCGCTCGACGGCGAAGCCGCCCTTGCCCTGGGGGGTGCTGCTGGCGGCCAGGAGTTGGAGCCAGGAGAGCAGGGTGGTCTCGGCGGTGAGGTCGTCCTTGGCCTCGAGGAAGACCAGCAGGTCCCCCAGCGGGTTCTGGGCGGTGGGGGCGGCGCCCGGCTGGGTCTTGGGAGCGAAGCTCACCAGGGCGACGCGGTCGCCGAAGGCCGAGAGGTCGAGCTCGAAATCCTTTTGGCCGAACGCGGCGCCGAGCTCGGTGAGGTAGGCGCCGAGGTCGGCCAGGGGGAAGCAGAGGCTGGTGGCCGAGATCCCCCGGGGCAGGTCGGCGAGCGGCCAGGGACGGCAGGGCTTGAGGAAGAGCCCGGCCAGCTTGGGGTCGGCCTTGGGGTTGAAGGCGAAGCGGTACCGGCTCCGGACCCCGTCCTTGTCCAGGCTGAGGGCGAAGGCGTAGTGCCGGAAGGTCTTGAGCATCGCCAGGAACCGGGGCGGGATCCCCCCCCGGCCGCCCTTGGCCGGGGAGCGGCCGAGCTGGTCGGCCAGCGGGAAGAGCGGCTCGAAGTCGGCCAGGAAGCTCAGGTCGCCCTCGAGGGGAAACTTAAGCCCCTTCTTCCCCCCGGCCGTGAAGAAGCCCGCGGCGATCCCCGGGTTCTTCCCCATGTGGCCGTAGAGCATCAGGGTGCCGTCGCGGTAGCCGGCCAGGACCTGGTAGTCCTCCTCCGGCCGGCTCAGGTTCTTCGCCCGCCAGCCGTGGAAGGGCCGGGTCTTGCCCAGGGTCTTCTTGAGCGCCCCCAGCACCCGGTCCTTGGCCGCCGCCGAGGGCCGGGCCAGGGCCAGCAGGCTCCCGTCGGGGTAGACCGCGAAGAGCCCCTCCTGCCCGATGGCGTCGAGGGAATAAAGGGGCAGGATCCGCTTGAGCTCGGCGGTGGCCTGGGCGTTGTCGGCCCCCTGGCCGCCGAGGAGGGCGAGGAGGTCGTTCCAGGTCAGCTTCTGGCGGACGAGCTCGGCCTGGAAGTCGACGAAGAACGCCTTCTTGATCGCCAGGTTTCGGGTGTAGAGGGCGAGAACCGCCCCCGGCGGCGCGCCGGCGGGCAGGCTGGCGGCCAGGGAGGCGCCGGCCAGCGCGAGGACGCCAAGGAAGGCAAGGAATCGCTTCATCGTACCGGCATTCTAGCAGAGCCTACAGGTAATGGGGGCGAAACCCCCGCTCCCCGGCCCGCAGCCGGGCCAGCCCCAAGCGGGCCAGCGCCCGGCCCGAGGGGGGGAGGTCGAGGAGGTGGCAGCCGGGGCGGGCCAGGTAGGCCCCGAGGTCGAGCTTTTCCGGGCCCCACTCGAGCCTGGGTTCCGCCTCCGTCCGGTAGCCGGCGGCGTAGACCTGCCGGTTACGGGCGGTGAGGCCGGGGACCACCGTGCCCCGACCCCGGGCGGCCACCGCCGCCAGGGTGTCGACCCCCACCGCCGGGATCCCCAGCGCCCGGGCCAGGCCCTGGGCGAAGGCGAGGCCCACCCGGAGCCCGGTGTAGGAGCCGGGGCCCTGGCCGGCGACCACCGCCTGGAGGGCCTCCGGCTCGGTCCCGGTCTCCCCCAGGAACGCCCGCACCGCCTCGGCCAGTCGGGCGTTGTGGCCGCGGTCGACCCGGAGGGCCAGCTCGGCCTCGAGGGTGCCGAGCACCAGGTAGGGGGTGGCGGTGTCCACCGCGAGGACGCGCACGCCCTCAGGCTATAGAGTGGGGCTATGACGTTCAAACGCTTCGCCGAGCACCTCGCCGGCATCGAGGCCGAGAGCGGCCGGCTGGAGATCATCCGCATGCTCTCCGAGCTCTTCGCCGAGCTCGAACCCGAGGAGTGGCCGAAGGCGGTGCTCCTGCTCACCGGGCGGGTGGCCCCGGAGTTCGAGGGGTTGGAGTTCGGGGTCGCCGAGAAGGAGGCCGCCAAGGCCCTGGCGATGGCCCTCGGCCGCGACGAGGCCGAGCTCTGGAAGGAGGTCCGCGAGCTCGGCGACCTGGGCAAGGTGGCCCAGGCCGAGCTCCCCGAACACGAGGGGGGGCTCCCGCTGCTCGAGGTCTACGATCAGCTCCGGGCCCTGGCCGAGGACGCCGGCCCCGGCTCCCAGCTCCGGAAGCGCGAGCGGCTCGCCGCGCTACTAAAGAGCGCGAGCCCCCTGGAGGGCCTCTACATCCTCCGCATCGTCACCGGTCGGCTCCGGCTCGGGGTGGGGGAGGCGACGATCCTCGAGGCCATGGCCCAGGCCCTCCTCGGCGACCGCAAGAAGCGGCCCCTCCTGGAGCGGGCCTACAACCTCACCTCCGACCTCGCCTACGTCGCCGAGCTGGCCCTTAGGGGGGAGGAGGCCCTCAGGAACGTCCAGGTCCAGATCGGCAAACCGATCCGGATGATGCTGGCCGAGCGCCTGCCCGACGCCGAGGCGATCATGAAGAAGCTCGGCCCCCACCTGGCCGAGTACAAGTACGACGGCGAGCGGGTCCAGGTCCACTTCGACGGCGAGCGGTTTTGGGTCTACTCCCGCCGGATCGAGAACATCACCCACCAGTACCCCGACCTGCTTAAAGCCCTTCGGGCCCACCTGAAGATGCCCTACATCCTCGAGGCCGAGGCGGTGGTCTTCGACCCCGACACCGGCGAGCTCCTTCCCTTCCAGTTCGTGCTGAACCGAAAGGTCAAGCACCTGACCGAAGAGCTCATCGAGAAGTACCCGGTCAAGGCCTTCGTCTTCGAGCTCCTCTACCAGGGGGGCGAGGCCCTGATCGATCTCCCCCTCACCGAGCGGCGGAAGCGGCTGGAGGCGTTCGTGCCGAAAACCGAGCGGTTCGAGCCCAGCGAGCGCCGCTGGATCGAGAGCAAGGAGGAACTCGAGGCCTTCTTCGACCTGGCCCTGGAGGTCGGCGACGAGGGGCTGATGTGCAAGCGACCGGACGGCAACTACGAGGCCGGCAAGCGGGGCTTCAAGTGGGTCAAGTTCAAGCGGGCCGCCGGCGGCCGGCTGGCCGACACCCTCGACCTGGTGGTGGTGGGGGCCTGGTGGGGCCGGGGCCGCCGGAGCGGGACCTACGGCTCGCTCCTGGTGGCCAGCTACAACCCCGCCGAGGACCGCTTCGAGACCGTCACCAAGGTGGGCTCGGGCTTCACCGACGAGGACCTGCAAAAGGAACTCCCGGCCCGGCTCGACCCCCGGCGCCGGGAGGGCCCCGCCCCCCGGGTCTGGGCCCTCCTGGAGCCCGACGTCTGGTTCGAGCCCGGGCTGGTGATCGAGGTCGAGGCCCAGGAGATCACCCTGAGCCCCAACCACACCTGCGCCTACGGCCGGGTCAAGGAGGGCCGGGGGCTCGCCCTGCGCTTCCCCCGCTTCCTCCGCTACCGCGACGACAAGAGCCCCGAGGAGGCCACCACCCCGGACGAGGTGGTCGAGCTCTACCGGCTGCAGTGGAAGTGAATTCTCATCGGAATGGGGGATAGTGATGGGCATGCAACGGACGATCTTTGCGGTGATCGCGGTCCTCGCCGTGCTGGCGATCGGGGGGGTCTTCCTCCTCGGCAAGCAAAGCCCGGCGACCCCGGCCGGGGCCGCCGCCGACGCCCCGGCGATCGAAAACCCCGACCCCCTCCTCCGGGCCCACCTGATCTTCGGCTCCCCGAAGGCCCCGGTGACGGTGGTCGAGTTCGGCAACTACCGCTGCCCCCACTGCCGGGACCACGCCCTTAAGGTCCTGCCCCGCCTCTTTTCCGACTACGTCGAGAAGGGCCGGGTGCGCTACGTCTTCCGGGCGCTGCCCTTTGCCGGCCAGGACGACGTCTTTACCGCCAGCGTGGCGGCCGAGTGCGTCTACGACCAAGACCCGGACCGCTTCCTCGACTACCACACCCTGCTCTTCCGGGCGGTGCGCGACTGGGCGGGGGCGTCCGGCGAGGCGCTTACGGCCAAGCTGGCCGACTACGCCCGCCAGCTGAGCCTCGACGCCGCCCGGCTCCGGGCCTGCCTCAAGGACCCCGCGGTCCAAGCCCGTGTCCGCTTCGACCGCGACCTGGCGATCGCCCTGGGGGTGAGCGGCACCCCGACCTTCTACGTAAACGGCGAAAAGCAGGTCGGTTTCATGCCCTTCGAACGCTGGCAGGCGCTCCTCAAGTAGCCGACCCCGCGAGGCCGGCGGGCCTCGGGGCCCGCCTTCTACTTGCCGACGTTCAGCTGCACGGTGGCGGTGAGGTTTTTGAGGTGGAGGATGTTCCCGGCGGTGGCACCCCCGATGACCGCCCCCAGGTAGAGGCTTTGCCGGTTGATCCCCTCCGCCAGCACCGGCCCGCGCAGGGTGAAGGAGACCGGGCCGGTACCGCCCTTAAAGGCGATCGTTTTCTGGCTCACCTTGGCGATCCCCGCAGTTGACGCGTCGCAGGCGTAGAAGGTGCCGGTGAGGGGGGAACCGACCTCCTGGCACCCGAGGGTTCCGGGGTCGGTGGCGGCGGCGTACACGTCGAAGCTCACGTTGGCGGGGCTCTTCAGGTAGGCGTCGCCCTGGATCGTCACCGAAGCGACCGAGGTTCCCGGTATCGGGTCCCGGGCCGCCAGGGGGGTTTGGGGGAAGAGCACCTTTCCGGCCGTGTCCAGGGCCACCGAGAGGTCGAGGTCCACGTCGGAGAGGCCGACGGTCACCGGCGGGGTGGTGCAGGCGGCGAGCAGGAGCGAGAGCCCGACGAGGGCAAGCAGCCGTCCCTTCATGCCCCCAGGCTATACCCGCCCGGGGTAGCCCGCCACCCCCGGTCGGGGGGTCGCTTGCCGGCGGCGGGGGCGTCTGCTAGGCTGGGTGAGGTTTTTGGCGCACGACCACGACCGTGCGCGGAGGTGAAGCGATGAAGGAAGGCATCCACCCCAAGCTGGTCCCCGCCCGCATCATCTGCGGTTGCGGCAACGTGATCCACACCTACTCCACCAAGCCGGAGATCCACGTCGAGGTCTGCTCGGCGTGCCACCCCTTCTACACCGGCCAGCAGCGATTCGTCGACACCGAGGGCCGGGTCGAGCGGTTCCAGCGGCGCTACGGCGACAGCTACAAGCAGAACCTGAAGCGCCGCAAGGCCTAGCCGGGGTCTGCCCGCCGTGACGGTCCCGCCGCTCTTTACCGCCTCGGGCTGGATCGAGGTCATCGTGGGGCCGATGTTCTCGGGCAAGTCCGAGGAGCTCATCCGGCGGGTTCGGCGGGCGCTGATCGCCGGCCAGCGGGTTCAGGTCTTCAAGCCCAAGCTCGACGACCGCTACCACAAGACCGACGTGGTGAGCCACGACGGGAAGCGCTTCGAGGCGGTTCCGGTCGAGGGCAGCGAGGGGCTTTACGCCGCCCTCGATCGCCCCTTCCCCCACCTGGTGGCGGTGGACGAGGGGCAGTTTTTTGACGACGGGCTGGTGGCCCTGGCCGAGCGGCTGGCCGACGCCGGGGTGCGGGTGATCGTCGCCGGTCTGGACATGGACTTCCGGGGGGAGCCCTTCGGGCCGATCCCCGCCCTCTTGGCCCGGGCCGAGTTCGTGGAGAAGCTCACCGCCGTCTGCGTGCGTTGCGGCGCCCCCGCCACCCGGACCCAGCGGCTCATCGAGGGGGAGCCGGCGAGCTACCACGACCCGGTGGTACTGGTGGGGGCGGCGGAGACCTACGAGCCCCGCTGCCGGCGCTGCCACGTGGTCAAAACCGAGCGGTGACCCCCCTCGTCCCGGTGCTCACCGGGCCCACCGCCACCGGCAAGAGCGCCCTGGCCCTCCGCCTGGCCGAGCGTTACCGGCTGGAGATCGTCAACGCCGACGCCACCCTGGTCTACCGCGGGCTCGACATCGGCACCGCCAAGCCGAGCGCCGCCGAACGGGCCCGGGTGCCCCACCACCTGGTCGACGTACTGGAGCCCGATCAGGCGATGAGCGTGGTGCGCTACCTGGAGCTCGCCGAGGCGGCGATCGGCGAGGTGCTGGCCCGGGGCCGTCGGCCGCTGGTGGTGGGGGGGACCGGGTACTACATCCGGGCCCTCTCGGAGGGGCTCTTTGAGGTGCCGCCCCCCGACCCCGGGCTGCGGGCGGCGATCGAGGCCGAGCTGAGGGAGCGGGGGCCGGAGCCCCTCCTCGCCGAGCTGGCCGCCGCCAGCCCCGAGGACGCCCGCCGGGTGGGGCGGAACCCCCGCCGGCTTTTGCGGGCCCTCGAGGTCCTCCGCCGGACCGGCCGCCCCCCCGCCCGCCTTCCCCGCCGCCGCCCCCGCTTCGCCTACAAAAAGCTCGTCCTCTGGCCCGATCGCCGGCGGCTCAAGCCGGTGATCCAGGCCCGGGCGCGGGAGCAGTTCGCCGCCGGGCTGGTCGAGGAGGTCCGGGGGCTCCTCGCCCGCTACCCCCGGATGCCGACCGCGCTGCAGACGATCGGTTACAAGGAGGTTGTCCGCCACCTTTTGGGGGAGCTCAGCCTGGAGGAGGCGATCGAGGCCGACTGGCGGGCGGTCTGGCGCTACGCCAAGCGGCAGTACACCTGGTTCCGTCGCGAGCCCGGCGACGTCGTCTACCTCTTCCGGATGGGGGAGGCGGCCTGGCCGGGGCTGGAGGACTGGTTCCGGCTCCACTTCGCCTGATACACTCGAGGCAACCCATGGACCGCGACCGGATCGCAGCCGAGATCGCCGCCGGTCGGGGGGTGCCGCCCCTCGAGGCCTTCCAGCGGCAGGCCTGGGTGGGGAGCCCCGAGGCCTACCGGGAGCTCTACCGGGAGAGCCTCGAGGACCCCGAGGGCTTTTGGGGCCGGGCCGCCCGCGAGCTCGTCTGGGCCCGGCCCCCAACGCGGGTCCTCGAGGGCGGCTTCCCCGAGCCCCGCTGGTTCGCGGGCGGCCTCCTCGACCTGGGGGCGAGCCTCCTCGACCGCTGGGTGGAGGCCGGCCGGGGCGCCCGGCCGGCCCTCTTCTGGCGGGGGCTCGACGGCCGCGAGCGGCGCCTCACCTACGCCGAGCTCGCCGAGCAGGTGGCCCGCTTCGCCGGGGCCCTGGCCGAGCTCGGGGTCGAACCCGGCGACCGGGTGGCGATCTACCTCCCGCCCCTGGTCGAGGCGGCGGTCGCCGAGCTGGCCGCGCTGCGCCTGGGGGCGGTGGCGGTGCCGGTCTTCTCCGGCCTGGCCCCGGCGGCGGCGCTCGAGCGGCTTCGGCGGGTCGCGCCCAAGGTCCTGGTGAGCGCCGACGGCTTTTTCCGCCGGGAGGGGCCGGTGCCGGTGGCGGAGGGGCTGATGGAGGCCCTCGCCGAGCTCCCCTCCCTTCGCCACCGGGTCTGGGTGCCCCGGCTGGGCGAGGGGCTCCCCGCGACGAGCGAGGCCGACCGCCCCTACCCCGAGCTCCTCGAAGGAGCCCGGCCCCGCCCCGGGCGGGCGCGCCCGGCGGAAGCGCCGCTGGTGATCGTCTTCACCTCCGGCCCCACCGGCCTGCCCCAGGCGGTGGTCCACGCCGCCGGCGGCCTGGCGGTCTACGCCCACCTCACCGCCCGCTGGGTCCTCGACCTCAAGCCCGCCGACGTGGTCTGGGTGACCCGCGACCTCGGCCGCCAGGGGGGGCAGAGCTACGCCCTCTTGGCCCCCCTCCTCACCGGGGCCACCGCCGTGCTCTACGAGGGGGTGGGGGCGGCCCTCACCGCCGAGCGGGTCTACCGGGTCCTCAGCGACTTCGGGGTCGGGATCTTCTACGCCGCCCCTCCGGTCTTCCGCCGGCTCCGCCAGGCCGGCCCGCCCCCCCAGCGGCCGCCCCTCCGCCTGATGGTGAGCGGCGACGCCCCCCTGGACCCCGAGACCTGGCTCTGGGCGTTCCTCGAGCTGGGCGGGGGGCGGGTGCCGCTGGCCGACGCCTGGGGCCAGACCGAGGGGGGCGGGGCGATGCTGGCCACCCTGCCCGGCGCCCACCCGACGAAGCCCGGCTTCGTCGGTCGCCCCCTGCCGGGGATCGTGCCCCGGCTGCTCGACGCCGAGGGGAAGCCGGTCGCCGACCCCAGCCGGGGCGGCTACCTGACCCTGGAGGCCCCCTGGCCGGGGCTGATGCAGGGACTCTGGGGCGATCCCGAGCGCTTTTTTCACCAGTACTTCGGGCGTTTTCCCGGTCGCTACTTCACCGGCGACGCCGCCCGCGTCGACCCCGACGGCGACTACCAGATCCTCGGCCGGGTCGACGAGGTCCTCAACGTCGCCGGGCAGCGGATCGGGAGCGCCGAGGTCGAGGCCGTGCTCAAGGAGGACGCGCGGGTGGCCGAGGCGGCGGTGGTCGCCCGCCCCGACCCCGCCCTGGGCGAGGCGGTGGTCGCCTTCGTGGTTCCCACGGTGCCCGGGTCGCCGGACCTGGCCGAGGCGCTGGCCGAGCGGGTGGCCGAGCGGCTCGGGCCCCACGCCCGTCCGGTCGAGGTGATGTTCCTGGACGCGCTCCCCAAGACCCCCTCGGGCAAGGTGATGCGCCGCCACCTCCGCAAGGTGGCCCGCGGCGAGGCCTCCTCCTGACGCCTATACTGGGTGGCCGTGGAGGAGGCGATCCGGCTCGAGGACGTCCACGTCCGTTTCGGCCCCTACCCGGCGCTGGAGGCGGTGAACCTCACGGTGCCGGCCGGCGCCTTCGTGGCCGTTATCGGGCCCAACGGGGCCGGAAAGAGCACCCTGCTCAAGGTCCTCCTTGGGCTGATCCGCCCCACCCGCGGTCGGGTGCGGCTCTTCGGCCGGCCGCTTGAGCGGGTCCCCCCCAGCTGGATCGGCTACGTTCCCCAGTTCAAGACCCTCGACCGCAGCTTCCCCGCCCTGGCGATCGAGCTGGTGGTGAGCGGGCTCCGGCGCCGCTGGCCGGGCCGCCTGCTCCCGGGCGAGCGGGCGGCGGCCCGGGAGGCGCTGGCCCGGGTGCGGGGGGAGGGGCTTTCGGAAAAGAGCCTCGCCCGGCTCTCCGGCGGCGAGCTCCAGCGGGTCTACCTGGCCCGGGCGCTGATCCGCCGGCCCCGCCTCCTCTTGCTCGACGAGCCCGCCACCGGCATGGACGTGCTCGGCGAGGCCGACATGTACCGGCTCCTCGAGGCCTACCGCGACGAGACCGGCGCCACCATCCTGATGATCACCCACGACTGGGAGGCGGCCTACCACCACGCCACCCGGGTCCTGGTCCTGAACCGTCGGGTAATCGGCTTCGGCCCCCCCGAGCGGGCGCTCACCGACGAGTGCCTGAGGCGGGCCTTCGGCCACGTGGGGCACGAGCACACCCTCGCCTTTCATCCGGAGCGGCGCGATGCTTGAGGCGCTGGCCCTCCCCTTCATGCAGCGGGCCCTTCTGGCCGGGGTCCTGGTGGGGGCGATGGCCAGCTACCTCGGGGTCTTCGTGGTCCAGCGAAGGATGAGCTTCCTGGGCTCGGGGCTCGGCCACGCCGCCCTCGGGGGGGTGGCCCTCGGGCTCTTCCTCGGCTACCCGCCCCTCTACGTGGCCATCCCCTTCACCGTGGCGGTGGCCCTCCTGATCGCCTGGGTGCGGGAGCGCACCGAGCTCGGGGGCGACACCGCGGTGGGGATCTTCTTCTCCCTCTCGGTGGCGATCGGGATCGTCCTGCTCTCGCTCAAGACCGAGTACGCCGCCGACGCCTTCACCTACCTCTTCGGCTCGATCCTGGCGGTCGGCCCGGCCGACCTCTGGGCGGTGGCCGGGGTCGCCCTTTTGACCCTGGCCTCGGTGCCGCTTTGGGGGCGGTGGGCCTACGCCACCTTCGACCGCGACCTGGCCCGGGCCGACCGGCTGCCGGTGCTGGCCGACGACTACCTGCTCGCCGCCCTGGTGGCGGCGGTGGTGGTGAGCGCGGTGAAGGTGGTCGGCATCCTGCTGGTCGCCGCCTTTCTGGTGCTGCCGCCGGCCAGCGCCCGCCTGCTCGCCCGCACCTTCGCCGGCACCACCGTGCTGGCGATCGGGCTGGGGGTCGCCGGGGCGGTCGCCGGCCTTTTCCTCGCCTACCTCTTCGACGTTCCCAGCGGGGCCACCGTGATCCTGGTCGAGAGCGGGCTGTTCCTGGCAGCCCTCCTCTTCTCGCCCAAAACCTAGTTTTCTATACGGGATTTGTGGGTTAGAATGGACCCGTGTGGATCTCGACCCGAGCCCAGTACGGCCTCCGCGCCCTCCTGGAGATCGGTGCCCGCGGCCCCGAGCCGGTGCCGCTTAAGGAGGTGGCCGAGGCCCAGAGGATCAGCCAGCACTACCTCGAGCAGATCGCCTCGGCCCTGAGGCGGGCCGGCTTCATCCGGAGCGTGCGGGGGGCCAAGGGGGGCTACCGCCTGGCCCGGCCCCCGGAGGAGATCCGGGCGCTGGAGGTGGTGGAGACGCTGGAGGGCAGCGTGGCCCCGGTGGGCTGCATCGAGGACCCCGAGAGCTGCTGGGCCAGCGGAACCTGCGCCACCGAGGAGCTTTGGCGGCAGGTCGACCTGGCGGTGCGCTCGGTGCTGGCCCAGACCACCCTCAAGGACCTGATCGAACGCCAGCGGCTCCTCGCCGCCGCCCGGGCCGGGGGGCCGAGGAAGGCCGCGCCGAGTGGGGTAAAATAGCCTCGCCATGGACCGGAAGACGGCGAGGGGCCGCCGCCAGGGGCGGCCCTTTCCCTTTGGGGTCCGGGCAGGGGAGGGTTCCGATGGGTTTCGTGGTGCCGTTTGAAAACGCCGAAGGGCTAGGAAGGGATCTGCTGGGCGGCAAGGGCTTCGCCCTCGCCGAGATGGCCCGGATGGGGCTGCCGGTTCCCCCCGGCTTCACCGTCACCACCGAGGCCTGCCGCCGCTACCTCGCCGAGGGGCGGATGCCCGAGGGCCTGTGGGAGGAGATCGAGAACGGGGTGGCGGGGATCGAGGCTGCCACCGGCCGGAACTTCGGGGGGAGCGGGCTGCCCCTTTTGGTCTCGGTGCGCTCGGGGGCCCCGGTCTCGATGCCGGGCATGATGGACACGATCCTCAACCTGGGCCTCACCGAGAAGGGGGTCGCCGGGCTGGCCCAGGCCACCGACAACCCCCGCTTCGCCTGGGACGCCTACCGCCGCCTCATCCAGATGTACGGCGAGGTGGTCCTGGGGATCCCGGCCGAGGTCTTTTCGGAGATCCTCGAGGCCGTCAAGGTCGCCGAGGGGGCCCAGCGGGACGTCGACCTCACCCCCGAGGCCCTCGCCCGGGTGGCGGCGCGCTACAAGGAGGCGATCCAGGAGGCCGGGAAGAGCTTCCCCGAGGACCCCTGGCGGCAGCTGGAGGGGGCGGTGCGGGCGGTGTTCGAGAGCTGGAACAACCCCCGGGCCCGGGTCTACCGCCGCCACTACGGCATCCCCGACGACCTGGGGACGGCGGTCAACGTGCAGGCGATGGTCTTCGGCAACCTCGGCGACGACTCCGGCACCGGGGTGGGCTTTACCCGCAACCCCGCCACCGGCGCCAAGGAGCTCTACGGCGAGTACCTGAGGAACGCCCAGGGCGAGGACGTGGTGGCCGGCATCCGCACCCCCGAGCCCCTGGCCCGGCTCAAGGCGGAGGAGCCCGAGCTCTACGCCGAGCTCGCCGAGGTGGCCGAGCGGCTGGAGCGCCACTTCCGCGACATGCAGGACTTCGAGTTCACCGTCGAGCGGGGGCGGCTCTACCTCCTCCAGACCCGAAACGGCAAGCGGACCCCCGAGGCGGCGGTCCGGATCGCGGTCGATCTGGTCGACGAGGGCCTGATCGACGAGGAGGAGGCCCTGCTCAAGGTCGAGGCCGGCAGCCTCCCCGCCCTGCTCCGGGCCCGGGTCGACCCCGCCCACGCCCCCGAGCCCACCGCCAAGGGCCTGCCGGCCAGTCCGGGGGCGGCGGTGGGGCACGCGGTGCTCTCGCCCGAGGCCGCCGAGGAGTGGACCGCCCGGGGCCTGGATGTGATCCTGGTCCGCACCGAGACCAGCCCCGAGGACATCTCGGGGATGTTCCTGGCCAGGGGCATCCTCACCGCCCGCGGGGGGATGACCAGCCACGCGGCGGTGGTCGCCCGGGGCATCGGGGTCCCGGCGGTGGTGGGGGCGAAGGCGCTCCGGATCGAGCCCGAGAAAAAGCGCTTCTTCCTCGCCGACCGCGAGCTCAAGGAGGGCGACGTGATCAGCATCGACGGCACCACCGGGGCGGTCTACGTCGGCGAGGTGACCCTGATCGAGGGCGGGGGCGGTCGGGAGCTCGAGCGGCTGCTGGAGTGGGCCGATCAAACGCGTACCCTGGGGGTGCGGGCCAACGCCGACACCCCTGAGGACGCCCGGAAGGCCCGCGAGCTCGGGGCCGAGGGGATCGGGCTGGTCCGCACCGAGCACATGTTCTTCGAGGAGGAGAAGCTCCGCTGGATGCGGGCCCTGATCCTGGCCGACGACGAGGCCGAGGAGAAGGCCGCCTTGGAACGGCTGTTTTCCTACCAGAAGGAGGACTTTAAGGGGATCCTCAAGGCCATGGACGGCCTTCCGGTGACCGTCCGTCTCCTGGACCCGCCCCTCCACGAGTTCCTCCCGCCGCTTTTGGAGCTTGAAAAGAAGGAGGCCGCCGGGCGGCTGGAGCCCGGCGAGGCCAAGCTCCTCAAGCGGGTGCGGGCCCTCTCCGAGCAGAACCCGATGCTCGGCTTCCGGGGGATCCGGCTGCTCCTGGTCCGGCCGGAGATCCTCCGGATGCAGGTCGAGGCCCTGCTGGCGGCCACCCGGGAGCTCAAGGAGGCGGGCTACGACCCCCGCCCCGAGCTGATGCTCCCGCTGGTCTCGGACCCCGCCGAGGTTCGGGCCGCCTTCGCCGAGGCCGAGCCGATCTTCGAGAAGTACGGGCTGGAAATCCCCCTGGGTACGATGATCGAGACCCCCCGGGCGGCCCTCCTGGCCGGGCGGATGGCCCCCTTGGTGGCCTTCTTCAGCTTCGGCACCAACGACCTGACCCAGCTCACCTACGGGATCTCCCGCGACGACAGCGGCAAGTTCCTCCCGGAGTACCTCGAGGCCCGCCTGTTCGCCTTCGACCCCACCGAGCGGCTCGACGAGGCCGGGGTCGGCCGGCTCCTGGAGATCGCCGTCGGCGAGGGCCGGGCCGCCCGCCCCGGGCTCAAGATCGGGATCTGCGGCGAGCACGGCGGCGAGGCTCACTCGGTCAAGCTGGCGGCCCGGCTGGGCTTCGACTACGTCTCGGCCTCCCCCTACCGGGTGCTCACCGCCCGGCTGGCGGCGGCCCAGGCCGAGGTGGAGAAAAGGCGCGGGGGCGAAGGCTAGCCTTCGCCCCCGCGCCGGGGCGGGGTCAGCCGGCCCGGACCAGGCCGAGCTCGGCCTCGCCGTGCTCGTCCCGCACCGCCACCCGGTGCCCCTCGGGCCGGCCGGGGGCGAGCTCGACCGCCAGCGTCTCCTCCCGGATCCGCCCGCCGTGGCTCCGGATCGCCTCGGCGTAGTCGCCGCTCGCCCGGTAGCGGATCCGGATGCGGTCGGCGACGTGGAGGCCCATCTCCTTGCGGGCCTGCTGGATCGCCCGGATCAGGTCCCGGGCCAGCCCCTCGCGGACGAGCTCGGGGTCGAGGTGGACGTCGAGGAGGGCGACGTACCCCCCCCGGGCCTCGGCGCGGTAGCCCTCGGGGGTGGTGGCCTCGATCAAGAGGTCCTCGGGGGCGAGCTCGAAGCGCTCGCCGCCGGCCTCCAGCACTACCGGCCGCCCGGCCAGGGCGGCTTGGGCCAGGGCGGCGGCGTCGGCCTCGGCCAGCGCCTTCCTCAAGGTCCCGAGCTTGGGGCCGAGCCGGGGGCCGAGCCGGGGGAGGTTGGGCTTGACCGAAAAGCCCACCCCGGCCTCGGCCGGGCTTCGGACCGCCACCCGCTTGACGTTCAGCTCGTCGGCGATCTCGTCGGCGAAGTGGCGGAGCGCCTCCCGCTCGGCCTCGCTGGGGGCGACCAGGGTGAGCTCGGGCAGGGGGGTGCGGGTTTTGACCCCGGCCTTGGCCCGGGCGCTCCGGGCCAGCTCGACCGCCCGCAACACCGCCTCCATCCGGGCCAGCAGCTCGGGGTCCTGGGCGGCGGCGTCGGGCTCCGGCCAGTCGGCGAGGTGCACGCTCTCGGGGGCCCCCGGGTCGGCCCGCCGCACCAGGTTCTGCCACAGGGCCTCGGCCAGGAAGGGGGTGAAGGGAGCGGTGAGCAGGGTCACCGCCCGGAGCGCCTCCCAGAGGGTGGCGTAGGCCGAGGCGCGGTCGGCGGCGTCCTCGTTCTTCCAAAACCGCCGGCGGTTGCGGCGCACGTACCACTGCGACAAATCCCGGACCACGAAGTCCCGGAGCCGGCGGGCGGGGGCGGTGGGGTCGTAGGTCTCCAGCCCCTGGGTGACCTCCTCCACCAGCCGCTGCACCCGGGCCGCCAGCCAGCGGTCGATCTCCGGTCGGTCGCCGATCGGGGGGCGGTTTTGGAGGTCGGGGCGGTCGAGGTTGGCGTAGGTTATGAAGAAGCTGTAGACGTTCCAGAGGGTGAGGAAGTAGTCCCGGAGCGCCTCCTGGACCAGGTTGGGGCCGAACCGCCGGGAGGCCTCGGGGGGCGCCGCCACGTAGATGTACCAGCGGAGCGCGTCGGCCCCGAAGCGCTCGATGATCTCCCAGGGGTCGACGACGTTGCCCTTCGACTTCGACATCTTCTCGCCCTTCTCGTCGAGGATGTGGCCGTGGCAGATCACGTTTTTAAAGGCCACCGAGTCGAAGAGCATCACCCCCAGCTGGTGGAGGCTGTTGAACCAGCCCCGGGTCTGATCGATCGCCTCCGAGATGAAGTCGGCCGGGAAGCTTTTTTTGAAGGTCTCCCGGTTTTCGAAGGGGTAGTGGAACTGGCCGAAGGGCATCGCGCCGGAGTCGTACCAGACGTCGATCACGTAGGGGACCCGGCGCATGACCCCGCCGCACTTCTCGCAGGTGAGGGTGATGTTGTCCACCGCCGGCCGGTGGGGGTCGAACTCGGGGGCCTCGGGGTCGAGGTCCTCCCGGGCCCGCTCCTTGAGCTCGGCGAACGAGCCCACCAGGTGGGGGTGGCCGCAGTCCTGGCAGATCCAGACCGGCAGCGGGGTGCCCCAGTAGCGGTTGCGGGAGAGCGCCCAGTCGGTGAGGTTTTTCAGCCACTCGCCGTAGCGGCCGTGCTTGATGTGGTCCGGGACCCAGCGAATGGTCTCGTTCTTGGCGATGAGCCGGTCCATAAAGCGGGTGTTCTGGATGAACCAGGTCTCGGTGGCGTAGTACATGAGCGGCGTCTTGCACCGCCAGCAGTGGGGGTAGCTGTGGACGATCTCCTCGCGCTTGTAGAGCAGGCCGCGGGCCTTTAGGTCCTGGATGATGTCGCGGTTGGCGTCCCGGAAAAAGCGCCCCCTAAACGGCCCGACGGTGAGCCGGCCGTCCTCGTCGACGGTGATCAGGATCGGCAGGCCGTAGGAGCGGGCCACTTCCATGTCCTCGGCGCCGAAGGCCGGGGCCTGGTGGACGACGCCGGTGCCGTCGTCGCGGGAGACGTAGTCGGCGAGGACCACGAAGTGGGCGGGTTTGTCGGGCTCGACGAAGCGGTAGGGGGGTTGGTAGCGGGCGCCCTCGAGCTCCCGCCCCCTAAACCGCTTCAGGACCCGGGCCCCCTCGCCGAGGAGGGCCCGGCCCCGGCCCTCCTCCAGCACCAGCACCCCGCCCTCGGTTTGGAAGGCGGCGTAGGCGAACTCGGGGTGGACGGCGGCGGCGACGTTGGCGGTGAGGGT
>Ga0256841_1001978_pt1 | contig 16900 bp, 29 predicted proteins | sample 356308metaG_FD_185971 | JGI IMG/M metagenome (GOLD analysis project Ga0256841, IMG submission 185971) | Hydrothermal vent microbial communities from Mid Atlantic Ridge, Atlantic Ocean - 356-308 | ecosystem: Environmental > Aquatic > Marine > Hydrothermal vents | place: Atlantic Ocean: Mid... | reverse complement strand
GGTGTCCAGAATTATTATAGACCGTACGTCAAAAAATATAATTCTAACAATTCACACTTCGCGCCCTGGTGTGGTAATTGGTAAAAGCGGGAAGGAAATAACCCAGCTTGAACAAGAATTGAAAAAATTAACAGAAAAGGAAGTAAAAGTTCAAATAAACGAAATTAAAAGACCGGAATTGGATGCCTATTTGGTTGCGGAAAATATTGCAGCTCAGTTGCGAGGAAGAATGTCATTTAGAAGAGCAATGAAACAAGCAATTACGGCTGCTATGAGAATGGGAGCCCAAGGTATTAAGGTAATGTGTTCGGGTAGATTGGGCGGCGCCGAAATGGCAAGAACAGAACAATATAAAGAAGGTAGAATTCCTTTGCATACGTTAAGAGCGGATATAGATTATTCAACGGCAACTTCAAATACTATTTATGGCGCAATTGGCGTTAAGGTTTGGATTTGCCGCGGAGAAGTTTTAGGTAAAAGAGCAACAGATTAAGTTTTAGGAGTAATACTATGTTAATGCCAAAAAGAGTAAAATTTAGAAAACAACAGCGCGGTAAAATGAAAGGCAAGGCAACGCGCGGTCATAGGGTTAGCTTTGGCGATTTCGGCTTAAAAGCTTTAGAACCTGCTTGGATTACAAGTAGACAAATTGAAGCTTGCAGGGTTGCTATTACACGTAAAATGAAACGTGACGGTAAAGTTTGGATCAGAATTTTTCCCGATAAACCGGTTTCTAAAAAACCTTTGGAAACAAGAATGGGTAAAGGAAAAGGAGCTCCGGAATTTTGGGTGGCTGTTGTAAGACCTGGTAGAATAATGTTCGAAGTTGCCGGCGTATCAAAAGAATTAGCTATGGAAGCTTTGAAAATTGCATCTTATAAATTACCAATTAAAGCTAAAATAGTTGCCAGACCGGATTACGAATAAAAATTGAGGTAAACGATGAAAATTTATGAAATAAGAGAAATGAAAGACGAAGAATTGATAAAAAGAATTAAAGATGAAGAAGATAATTTAATCGATTTGAAATTTCAAAACGAACTTAAAACTTTAACCAATACGGCTAAAATTAAATTGGTTAGGCGGGATATAGCCCGTATGAAAACCGTATTAAGAGAAAGACAATTGCAAAATAAAGCTGAAAAAGCAAATTAAATTTAAGGGAGTTTCCATAAATGGAAGATAGGAATTTACGTAAAACAAGAATTGGTACTGTGGTTAAAACTAAAATGGATAAAAGCATTATTGTTGCACTGGAACAAAAAGTGGCTCATCCTATCTATAAAAAGTATTTTAAAAGTACCAAAAAATTGATGGTTCACGATGAAAAAAATGAATGCAGACCCGGAGATGTTGTTAAAGTTATGGAAACTAGACCGTTAAGTAAAAACAAAAATTGGCGGTTAGTAGAAATTATAGAAAAAGCTAAGTAAGTACGATAAGGAGATTACAGCGAAATGGTACAGCAAGAAACAAATTTAGTGGTTGCAGATAATTCCGGCGCAAAAAAAGTCAGGTGTATTAAAGTGCTCGGAGGTAGTAAAAGAAGATATGCCGGAGTCGGTGATCTTATAGTTGTTTCGGTAAAAGCTGCTCTACCTAATGCAGGCGTAAAAAAAGGAGACGTTTCCAGAGCGGTTGTTGTTAGAACAAAAAAAGAAATAAAAAGAAAAGACGGTTCTTATATTAGATTTGATGAAAATGCCGCTGTTTTGCTTAATCCGCAAAACGAACCAAGAGGTACTAGAATTTTTGGTCCCGTGGCGCGTGAATTACGGGATAAAAAATTTATGAAAATAATTTCATTAGCTCCAGAAGTTTTATAAAGGTTATAGAAAATGAAAATTAAAAAAGACGATACAGTGATGGTTATTTCCGGCAACTACCGCGGTAAAACCGGAAAAGTTCTTAAGGTTTATCCTAAAAAAAATAGAATTATTGTTGAAGGCGTTAATCTTAGAAAAAGACATACTAAGCCTAATCAACAAAATCCGCAAGGGGGAATTATTGAAAAAGAACTCCCCGTTCATGTGTCTAATGTTATGATTTTAGACCCTAAAACAAATGAACCGACTAGAATTGGTAAAAAAATAATTATAGACGATAAAACTGGTAAAAAAAGAAGCGCCAGAGTTAGTAAACTGAGTGGTGAGATGTTATAAAATTTAATCTTATTGAGTTGGAAAATGGCAAAAAAAGAAACTAAAGAGAAAAAAAACAAAAATACTAAAGCGGATAAAAGTTCGGAAGAACCTAAAATTACCGAATCGGTAAAACCCCGTTTGTTCGAAAAGTATAAAGACGAAATTGTTCCTAAGTTAATGAAACAATTTTCTTATAAGAATGTTATGCAAGTTCCGAAAATTGAGAAAATTGTTATTAATATGGGACTTGGCGCCGCAATTCAAGATTCTAAAGTCCTTGACGAAGCCTTGGAAGAGTTGGCCATCATTACCGGTCAAAAAGCAAGCGTAAGAACCGCAAAAAAATCGGTCTCTAACTTTAAACTTCGCGAAGGCATGAAAATAGGAGCCAAAGTTACTTTGCGGAAAGAAAGGATGTATGAATTTTTGGACAGATTGGTTTCTATGGCGTTGCCAAGAGTGAGGGATTTTAGAGGAATTTCGGATAAATCGTTCGACGGGCGCGGAAATTATACTTTGGGAATAAAAGAGCAAATGATATTCCCGGAAATCAATGTCGATAAAATTAATCGCGTGTTGGGTATGGATATTACTTTTGTAACTTCCGCTAAATCCGACAAAGAAGCTTATGAATTACTGTCTGCTTTCGGTGTGCCTTTTAGAAAAAAAGAAATTCAATAAAAAGGAATTAATATGGCAAGAAAATGTTTACCTGCAAGGGAAAATAAAAGACAAAAAACAGTAAATAAATATGCTGCGTTAAGAAAAGAACTTAAAGAAAAAGGCGATTACGAAGCGTTACAAAAATTGCCTAAAAATGCATCGCCTGTTAGATTAAGAAATAGATGCATGCTAACCGGTAGACCGAGAGGATATTATAGAAAGTTTGGGGTTTCAAGATTAGTTTTTAGAGAAATGGCTTTACGCGGCGAAATTCCCGGAATTAAAAAATCAAGTTGGTAAAAGAGGAGAAATTATTTATGCCTGTTACTGATCCCATAGCGGATTTTTTGACCAGAATAAGAAATTCAATTAAGGCAAATAAAAAGTTTGTCGATACACCTTCATCTAATATGAAAGTGAAATTGGCCGAGATTCTGAAAAATAATAATTTTATTAAGGACTACAACGTAATTGAAGATAATAAGCAAAATGTTTTAAGAGTTCATCTTAAATTTGTAAAAGGTCAATCTTCAATTACCGGATTAAAGAAAATTAGTAAGCCGGGTTTAAGAATTTATGTAAATAAAGATGAAATTCCGAGAGTGTTAAACGGATTGGGTATTGCGGTGATTTCAACATCTAAAGGATTAATGTCCGACAAAGAAGCTAAAAAACAAGAAATTGGCGGCGAAGTTATCTGCCATATTTGGTAATATTTTGGAGTGATGAAGTGTCTAGAGTAGGTAAAAAACCTGTAAATATTAAAAATGTAAAAGTAAATCTCAAGGGTAACTTAATTGAGATTGAAGGAAAGTTAGGTAAACTTCAAAGAATTATACCATCTAACATTTCCGTGGAAATTAAAGAAGACGAATTGGTGGTTACCAGACCGGACGACCGTAGGGAAAACAGGGCGTTACACGGATTAACCAGAGCTCTTATTCAAAATATGGTAACGGGAGTTGATCAAGGATATACAAAAACGCTCGATATTGTTGGCGTTGGGTATCGCGCCGAATTAAAAGGCAAAAATCTTTTGTTAAATATTGGTTATTCGCATCCGATTTATTTTGCTCCTCCGGATGAAATAACCCTTGAAGTCCCAACTCAAACACAAATAAAAATTAGCGGAACGGATAAAGAATTAGTTGGATTAGTCGCGGCTAAAATCAGATCTTTTAGAAAACCCGAACCGTATAAAGGCAAGGGCATTAAGTATAGCGACGAAATTATTATTAGAAAAGCAGGTAAAACTGCCGGCTAATGTTAAAGTTTAGGAGTAAGTAGAATAAATGAAAAATAACGTAAAAGAGATAAAACGCAGAAAAAAAATTAGGATCAGGAAAAAAATTTCCGGTACAAGCGAAAAACCGAGATTATCGGTTTACAAAAGTTTGAATCACATGTATGCCCAGCTTATTGATGATACTGCGGGAGTTACTTTAGTAGCTGCTTCAACGCTATCTAAAGAAATTGCGGAAGAGCTAAAAAAAGCAAACGGTAAAACTGAAAAAAGCAAAATAGTTGGGAAATTGTTAGCTCAAAAAGCTGTAGAAAAAGGAATAAATAAAGCTGTTTTTGATAGAAATATTTATAGATACCACGGCAGGGTTAAAGCTGTTGCCGAAGGTGCCCGCGAGGGCGGAATAAAAATATAACGTTTTGCCGGGTCGTCTAATGGCAGGACAGCGGCCTTTGACGCCGTATGTAGAGGTTCGAGTCCTCTCCCGGCAGCCAAAGAAAGATTGTAAACAAGGAGAACTAAATTGAAGTATCAAAAAGTTAGCGGTCTGGAAGGTCTTAAAGAAAAAGTTGTACATATAAATCGTGTTGCTAAAGTTGTTAAAGGCGGTAGAAGGTTTAGCTTTAATGCTATTGTTGTCGTTGGAGATGGTAGCGGTCATGTTGGCGTTGGTTTGGGAAAAGCTAATGAAGTGACTGATGCAATTTCTAAGGGTATTGACGATGCAAAGAAAAATGTTTACCGTATTCCGGTTATAAAAGGTACAATTCCTCACGAAATTATCGGTAAATACGGCGCCGGCAGAGTATTGCTTAAACCAGCTTCGCCAGGAACGGGATTAATTGCCGGCGGTGGCGTTCGTGCTGTTCTTGAAGCCGCGGGCGTTCAAGATATTTTAACTAAATCCCTCGGTTCCAGTAATCCCCATAACCAAGTTAAAGCTACGTTAAAAGGATTGCTAGAATTAATTGACGCAAGGGAAATGGCTGTTAAACGGGATATGGAAGTTGCTGAACTATTTAATTAAATGAGTAAAAGATGGCTAAAAAATTAAAAATTACGCAAATAAAAAGTATTATCGATCGTCCAAAAGACCAAAAAAGAACAATCAAAGCTTTGGGTCTTGGGCGACCTAATTATCAAAAAGTTCATAATGATACACCTCAAATTAGAGGTATGATAAAAAAAGTATCGCATTTAGTAAAATTTGAAGAAATTGACGAGTAAAAAATGGATGTATTAAGCAACTTAAAATATGCGAAAGGATCGCGAAAACCTAAAAAAAGAGTCGGCCGTGGCGAAGGTAGCGGCCGTGGCGGTACTGCAACCCGCGGTATGAACGGACAAAGATCACGCTCCGGAGCTAAAAGAAGAGCATGGTTCGAAGGCGGACAAATGCCTTTACAACGCCGCGTTCCTAAAAAAGGTTTTAGAAACATTTTTAAAATATATTATCAAATAATAAATGTTGCCGATCTTCAAAAGTTGGTTGACTCTAAGAAAATAGGCGACGAAAAAATAACACCGGCTGTTCTTTATAAAGCCGGGGCAATTTCTAAAGCGGCGGCACCGTATAAAATTTTAGGTAACGGTGAACTTAACGCTAAATTGGAAATTGAAGCGCATGGTTTTAGTAACAGCGCGAAAGAAAAAATAGAAAAACTTGGCGGAACAATTAAAAAAATTGATATTTAATGGGTAAGATACAAGATACTTTTAGAAATATTTTTAAGATTCACGAGTTAAGACAACGAATTCTTTATACCCTTGGACTTTTGGTAATAGTTAGAGTTGGCGCTCATATTACCTTACCGGGTATTGATTCCTATTTGCTAAGCGAAGCAATGGCTAACAAAACATCCAACAATTTGTTTGGTTTGTACGATTTATTTGTTGGAGGTGCTTTTAGGAACGCTGCGGTTTTTGCTTTGGGAATAATGCCGTACATCAGTTCTTCTATTGTAATTCAGTTGGCGGGTGCGGTAGTTCCGTATTTTCAAAAACTTCAGAAAGAAGGCGAAGAAGGAAGAAAGAAAATTACTCAACTTACGCGTTACGGAACTGTGCTGATTTCTGCATTTCAAGCATTGGGAATTGTAACCGGCGTTCTTTTGCCCTTAAAAGTTAATGGCGCACCGGTTGTTCCCGCCGAAATTCACGGAATAGGATTTGTTATTTCTTCCGTTTTAATTTTAACCGCCGGTACAATTTTTATGATGTGGATGGGGGAACAAATTACCGACAAGGGAATTGGAAACGGAATTTCATTGATAATTTTTATTGGTATTATTAACAGATTACCATTTGCAATATTAGACGAAATTAGATTGATTGATGCCGGTACAAGAAATATTGTAATTGAAATTGTAATTTTAGCGCTATTAGTGTTAATTATTGCCGGTATTGTACTGGTTACGGAAGGAACGCGGAGAATACCTGTGCAATATGCAAAAAGGGTTGTAGGTAGAAAAGTATACGGCGGCGTTACCCAGTATATTCCCCTTAAAGTAAATACGGCTGGCGTTATGCCTATTATATTTGCTCAAGCTATTATGTTTTTACCCAATACTGTGCTTTCATTTTTCCCGGACAGTGAATTTATACAATCAATTATGCCGTATTTTCAATATACGTCGTTTACTTATTCTTTTATTTACGCTATTATGATTGTGTTCTTTACATATTTTTACACGGCTATTGCTTTTAATCCGCAAGAAGTTGCAGATACAATGAAAAAACAAGGCGGTTTTATTCCTGGAATAAGACCGGGGAAACAAACTTCTGAATTTATTGATAATATTTTGACCAAGATTACTTTACCAGGTTCAATATTCTTAGCTATTGTGGCTATTTTGCCTGCGTTCATTTCACGATTCGGTATTTCAGGAAGTTTCGCTTCGTTTTTCGGCGGAACAAGTCTTCTTATTATTGTTGGTGTTGCATTGGATACTTTGCAACAAATTGAATCGCATTTGCTAATGAGGCATTATGACGGATTTATGAAATCAGGTAAAGTTAAAGGTCGTAGATAGTTTGGTAATAATGTGATTCTGATTAAAAGTAAAAAAGAAATTGATAAGATTAGAGAAAGTTGTAAAATAGTTGCGGAAACATTGCAGCTAACAAAAAGTCACGTAAAGCCTGGCATTACAACAAAGGAATTAGATAAGATAGCCGAAGAATATATTTTAAGTTGCGGAGGAATTCCGGCTTTTAAAGGTTATTCGCAAGGCACCTCGCCGGGTTTCCCCGGTACTATTTGTGCCTCTGTAGATTCTGAAGTCGTTCATGGAATTCCGGGCGATAGAGTTCTTTTAAATGGTGAAATTATCTCTCTCGATGTTGGAGTTATAAAAAATAAATATTTTGGAGATGCAGCGCTTACGGTTGCGGTGGGAGAAATATCCGAAGAGAAAAAGAAACTTATGGAAGTAACGGAAAAATCCTTAATGCTTGGAATTGAAGCCGCAAAAGTGGGAAATAGTATAGGAGATATTTCCGCTGCTGTGCAAGAATATGTTGAAAGTAATGGATTTTCGGTCGTAAGAGATTTATGCGGTCATGGTGTTGGAAGAAAATTGCACGAAGATCCTCAAATTCCGAATTATGGGAAAAGGGGAACAGGACCGAAAATTAAAAATGGTATGACTTTGGCAATTGAACCTATGGTAAATATGGGCGTTTACAACGTAACCGTTGCAAATGACGGTTGGACAATTATTACAGCCGATAATTTACCTTCCGCTCATTTCGAGCATTCAATTGCAATAATAAATGGTTATCCTGAAATATTAACAATGGCGTAAATTGGCAAAACAAGAACCCATAAAAGTAGACGGAATTGTAACCGAAACTTTACCCAATGCACACTTTAGGGTTCGGTTAGATAATGGGCACGAAATATTAGCCCATATTTCCGGAAAAATGCGTATGCATTTTATTAAAATTTTAGTCGGTGATAAAGTAGCAGTGGAATTATCACCTTATGACCTTAATAAAGGCAGAATAACATACAGATACAAATAGACGAGGAAAAGATGAAGGTTAGAGCATCTGTTAAAAAAATGTGTGACCATTGTAAGATCATCAAAAGGCATGGTAGAGTAATGGTTATTTGTAAAAACCCAAAACATAAACAACGACAAGGTTAATTTTAAGGAGGTTTACATTTGGCTCGTATAGCAGGTATTGATTTACCGAAAAATAAAAAAGCTTACATTGGTTTAACTTACATTTACGGAATTGGCGAATCTTCTGCTTTGGATATCTTGAAAAAAGCTAAGGTGGATCCTGATAAAAAGGTCCTTGACCTTACCGAAGAAGAAGTCTCTCAAATAAGAGCCGTTATTACTTCGGATTACAAAGTGGAAGGGGCTTTAAGAAGCGAAGTACAACAAAACATTAAACGTTTAATGGATATTGGTACTTACAGAGGATTGCGCCATAGAAGAGGATTGCCCGTAAGGGGACAAAGAACAAAAACCAATGCACGTACAAGAAAAGGAAAACGAAAAACAGTTGCCGGAAAGAAAAAAGCTCCCGGTCAAAAATAAAATTTAATTTAAGGAGTTAATCGATTGGCAAAAAGTGCTAGAAGAACAAAAAAGAAAGTTCATGTAGATGCTGTTGGAGTTGCACACATAAAAGCATCGTTTAATAATATTATAGTTACATTGACCGACGTATACGGGAATACGGTTTCTTGGTCATCAGCCGGTAAAAATGGCTTTAAAGGCTCCAGAAAAAATACGCCTTTTGCAGCTCAAGTTACCGCTGAAGCGGCTGCCAAAGAAGCATATGACCTTGGTATGCGAAAGGTTGATGTGTATGTTAAAGGTCCGGGCTCCGGTAGAGATGCTGCTATCCGCGCCCTTAATACAGCCGGTTTACAAATTATGTCTATTAGGGATATTACCCCAATTCCGCATAATGGATGTAGACCGCCAAAACGAAGAAGAGTATAATTAAAAGGATTTTAGTAAATGGCAAGATATACAGGTTCAAGTTGTAAACTTTGTAGAAGAGAAAGAGAAAAGCTGTTTCTTAAAGGAACTAAGTGTCATTCTCCCAGCTGCCCGCTGGAAAAAAGAAATTATCCGCCCGGTGAGCATGGATTGAATAGGAGAGCAAAACATTCCGAATACGGAATACAGCTTCGGGAAAAACAAAAAGTTAAAAGAATTTACGGTTTATTGGAAAATCAATTCAGAAACTATTTTGAAAAAGCCAACCGTCAAAAAGGCGTTACCGGCGAAAACTTAATTGCTTTGCTGGAAAGACGATTGGATAATGTTGTCTTCCGGTTGGGTTTTGCCCCATCGCGTAAAGCAGCCAGGCAATTGGTATTGCACAGGCATGTTTTGGTTAATGGTAGAATTGTAAATATTCCGTCATTCCTGCTTTCGCCCGGCGATGAGATTTCGATAAAAGAAAAAAGTAAAAAATTAGATGCAATTCATAATACTTTGAGAAGAACTAAAGATAATCTTTATAGTTGGCTCTCGTTAGATAAAGCAAATTTAAGCGGTTCCTTTATGCAAATTCCGCAAAGGGAAGATGTGCCTCTTAATGCTAATGAGCAATTGATAATTGAGTTGTATTCTAAATAATTAAAAATTAAAGCGAGGATTATAAATGAGTTATCCTTTTATAAAAATGCCCGACGGCGTTATTTTAGATGAAAAAAGTTCAAATGATGTTTATGCTAAATTTACTGTTCAACCACTTGAAAGAGGATTCGGTGTCACTCTCGGAAATTCATTTAGAAGAATTTTACTCTCATCACTTAGTGGCGCTGCTATTACCGGTCTTAAGATAGACGGAATACTTCATGAATTTACTACTATTCCCGGTATGATGGAAGATGTTACGGAATTGATTCTTAATCTTAAAAAAGTTAGAATGAAATTAATCAATAAAAAAATCTCAAAAATTGAACTTCCTTTGGAAGGACCGGCGGAAATTACGGCTAAAAATTTGCAAGAAGCATCTCCGGATCTTGAAATCCTTAATCCTGAACAGCATATAGCCACAATTAATGAAAAAACTAATATTAATATGGAACTTAGAATTGGTGTAGGTAAAGGTTATGTGCCTAGCACCGAGCAAAATATTCAAGATCAAACAATCGGACTTATTCCAATTGATTCTATTTTTACTCCTATTAAAAAAGTAAATTATCATGTGGAAAACGTTAGAATTGGCGAAAGAAACGATTTTGAAAAATTAACTCTTGAAGTAACCACCGACGGTTCGATTACCCCCGAAGAAGCAATTTCAAGCGCAGGAGTAATTTTAAGAGACCACATTAACATGTTTATTAATTTTGATATTGAACCCGAAGAAGAAAAAGTAGAAACTGAAAAAGATGCTGAGTTCGAAAGAATTAAAAAGATTCTTTTAACCAATGTAGACGATCTTGAACTTAGCGTAAGATCGCATAATTGTTTGAAAGCCGCTAATATTAAAACTCTTGGCGACTTGGTAAGAAAGGATGAAAGCGAATTGCTTAAATTCAGAAATTTTGGTAGAAAATCTTTAGCCGAATTAATTGAGATTGTTGAAAATTATAATCTCGAGTTCGGTATGGATGTAGATAAATATATAAAAGATAATTCCGATTCAAATTAATTTGATTATTAAGGATAATTAAGTATGAGACATCGAGTAAAAGGTAAAAAATTAGGAAGAACGGCTGCGCACAGAACCGCAACTTTGCGTGCGCTTTCTACTGCTTTAATTAAACATAAAAAAATTAAAACAACGCTTGCTAAAGCTAAAGCTACTAGGTCTTTTGTAGAACCTTTAATTACAAAAGCAAAGTTAGATACTGTTCATGCACGCAGACTTATCGCCCGTGAAATTCACGATAAGACGGTAGTGCAAGAATTATTTAATGAAGTAGTTCCTAAAATTGGCGATAGACCCGGTGGTTATACACGCATAGTTAAATTGGGTACTAGAGTTGGAGATGCAGCCGAAATGGCAATTTTAGAATTGGTCGATTATAACGAAGGAACCGTTGAGAAGCCGAAAAAGAAAGCTAAAAAAGCAACCAAAGAAAAAGTTAAAGAAACGGAAACTACAGCCGAAGTTCAGGAAAAAACAAAAGAAACTGTTAAAGAAGAAAAAGCTGAAACGGAACCGGACGATTTGAAAAAAATTGAAGGTATTGGTCCTAAAATTGCAGAAATTCTCTCCAATGCAGGTATAAAATCATTTAAAGAACTTTCGGAAACCGGCGCCGATAAAATTAGAGGCATATTGGAAGAAGCCGGAAACCGTTATAAATCGCATGATCCCGAAACATGGCCGCAACAGGCTAAACTTGCCGCCGAAGGTAAGTGGGACGAACTGAAAAAATGGCAGGATGAACTTCAAGGCGGTAAAGTTGTTGGCGATGCCAAAGCAGAAGATAAAAAGGAAGAAGATACTAATAGTAACGAAGATGCCAAATAATTTATCTGTTTAACTTTTTGAAATTAACCCAATCTTTTAGGATTGGGTTTTTTTATTTTAAACTAAATTATAATATTTATCTTTTAGCAATAATTTTATCAACCGAATTTGAATTCTATTTATTTTTCCTTAGAATTGTAAAGTTTATTATTTATAAAAAAATATGCGCAATATTTCGTTTCTTCGTTCGTTTTATAATACAAAAAATCTACCCAAAAATAATTTGCCTGAAATTGTATTGTGCGGTAGATCCAATGTGGGAAAGTCTTCTTTTATAAATTCATTTTTTAACCGTAAAGGTATTGCCAAAATCAGCTCAACACCCGGTAAAACAAGAGCTTTAAATTACTACTTGGTAGACGAAAAAATTTATTTGGTGGATCTTCCCGGTTTCGGTTATTCAAAAGTTTCTAAAAGCGAACAGCTTAAATGGCAAAAATTAATTGAGAGTTATTTTAGCGCAAGAAAAAGTATAAAACTAGCTTGCCATTTTATAGACAGCAGACATAAACCAACCGTACTTGATATAATGCTTCATAATTATTTAACCGAATTAAAAATTCCTTACATCATAATTTTATCAAAGGTAGATAAACTAAAGCAATCTGAATTAGCCAAAATCAAAAAAATCGTTTCGGAAATATTTCCGGAAATTAAAATAGGCGAAAACTTATTCCTTTATTCTTCGGTAAAAAAAACAGGCAAAAAGGAGCTTCAAAAATATTTTAATTCAATCTTGTAATTTTTTACCGGCTATCACTTTTTCGTTATTAAATAAATAATTTTTTATAAATTTATAGTTTAGTGAAACTTAACTAATTCACTTTCTCATTATTTTGAGGACTCAACCGTATAATGCATCTAAGTACTAGAGATAAAAAAAGAATACTTATATTTCTTATTATTCCAATTTTAACTTTAATCCCTATTTTTACAAATGATTCAACTTTGAAAATTATAGCTTCAATTGTATTAATTATTTACGTGGGATTTATAATATTTCTTAGGGATTCAATTAAAATTAAAGAAATATTTGAAAGGGATGACGATCTTTACATCGGTTATGATGAAGATGATGTTGATACTACTTACACTTACGAACCGGACGCCGGCGAAGATTTTAAAATAATTTCCGGACCGCAAAATTCCGGCGTATTAAATTCCGCTAACTCCACAATCAGTCCCGTTCTCAAAACAGGCGGAAAAACAACATTTAAACCCGAAGACCTGAAAGAAACTTTTGAAAAAATTGCATTCGAAGAAGTTCCGGATGATGTTAACCAAGACGAAGAATTTGTTTTTGTTTTAGAAAAAATATTGAATGTAATTAAAGAAGCATTTTTGGCGCATACCGTTTTATTTTTTTGGTACAATCAATCTAAACAAAAATTAACGTTGGAAAAATTTATTTCGGAATCTGACGAAATTAAAAATGAAAAATTTGATATTGAAGATGACATATTAAGCAAAATTGTGTTGAAGGAAGAACCCGAATTGCTTACCGATATTACCGGCGCTGCGGAAATGGATGTAATAAGATATTACGAATCTCCTCAGGGAATTAAAAGTTTTGTCGGCGTTCCTTTGTTTTATAATAAAAAATTAACCGGCGTTTTGGCGCTGGATTCTAAAGCTCAAGATACATTTGGAATTGAAACAATCTATAATTTGGGAAGATTTGTTCGTGTAATTGCCATTATTATATCTTTGTTCGAAGAAAAATTTATCGATTCCAATGCTCAAAAACGCTTAAAATCTTTATTGGGCGTTCTAAATTCAAGCAAAAAATTTCAAGATGAACAGGAATTGGTCGAAACAATAGAAAACGCCGTGAAAGATTTAATACCTTGGGATGCTTTCACATTTGTTTATTTCGATCCTAAACTGCAAAAGTTTAGAATTACAAAAATCGTAAATAAAACATCTTTAAAATATGTAGGCGAAAATCTGGAAATTCAATTAAACGGCTCATTAGTAGGTAAAGCAATTTTAACCGGTGTGCCGGTAAATGTTGAAAATACCACGGATGCTAAACAATTCCGTTTCTCAGAAAACGAAGATGTTAGTTTCGACGGCTCTTTTTTAGCCGTTCCTTTAATTTACGACGACCAAAGTTACGGCGTTTTGTGTTTTGAAAGTTTAAAGAAAAATATTTACGCTCCCGCAGATGTTAAATTTATGAGAAGCGTGGCAAAACTTTTTAGTTTTATTGTTTATGCATATTCCACAAATAATATTCTTAAAAGCTTGCTTTCGGTTGACGTGGAAACCAGGGCTCTTAATTCACACACTTTTGTTGAAAGAATGGGAAGCGATTTGTTAAAAGCTAAAGAGTTGGAAATTCCGACTGCAATTTCGCTAATCCAAATTGATGATTTTTTGGATGAAGGTTCGTTATTCGAAGAAGATCCTTTCCCAAAGGTTTTGAAGTCTATTACCCAAACAATAAAAGATGAGATAGCCACTACAAATTTATTCGGCAGACTTAATGAAAAACTTTTTGCGGTTTTCTTTTTTAACAAAACAACTAAGGATGTTTTCTTGTGGTCTGAAAAATTAAGAATTAAAATTGCCAGAAAACCAATAGCGGTTTTAGCAAAACAAACCACATTCACGGTTTCAATCGGAGTGGCTTCCGGCAAAAACAAAATCGACGTTGAAGAAGTAATTCATAATGCTGAATTAGCGTTAAATAAAGCCATCGAAAAAGGTGGTAATTCTGTTAAAAGTATTAATTAGTTATGAAAAATTTTACAGTTGTTGTTCTTGATGGAGTTGGAATTGGCGAATTACCGGACGCTGCCGAATACGGCGACGCGGGAAGTAACACCCTTGGCAACATTGCCAAAGTTTTAAATGGAATTAATTTACCGAATTTAGAAAAAATGGGACTGGGAAATATTGCAGAAATAAAAGGAATTAAACCGCAAGAAAATCCGGCGGCTTCTTTTGGAAAAATGAAAGAAGTTTCAACCGGTAAAGATTCTACTTCAGGGCACTGGGAATTGGCTGGATTGAAAGTTGATTTTAAGTTTCCCGTTTATCCGGAAGGATTTCCCATAGAAATTATTGAAAAATTCAAAGCTGAAACCGGAGTTAAAGGAATTCTTGGAAATAAACCCGCATCGGGTACGGTAATTATTAACGAACTCGGTGATGAACACGTAAAAACCGGATATCCGATAGTTTATACATCCGCCGATTCGGTTTTCCAAATTGCAGCTCACGAGGAAATTATTCCTCTGGAAAAATTATACGAAATATGCCAAATTACTCGTAATAAAGTTATGGTAGGCGAACATGCTGTTGGTAGAATAATAGCCAGACCATTTTTAGGTAGGAATGGAAATTATACGCGAACAACCAATAGGCGCGATTTTTCGGTTGACCCGGTTTCGGATACGGTTTTGGATTATCTTCAAAATGCAAGAATAAAAACCGTGGCAATCGGTAAGGTAAATGATTTGTTTAATTACAGGGGAATTGATATAAAAGCTAAAACAAAATCCAATTCCGAGGGAATCGAAAAAATTATGCATTATTCCAAAAAAATGGAGAATAGTTTTATATTTGCAAATTTAGTCGATTTTGATGTATATTTTGGACATCGGAACGACCCCGAAGGTTTTTATAAAGCATTGAAACAGTTTGATTCTGTTTTGCCGGATATAATAAATTCTCAAGATGAAACAGACGCTTTAATTATTACAGCCGATCATGGAAATGATCCAACTACCCCAAGTACCGATCACAGCAGGGAATATGTTCCGTTATTGTTTTACAGAAAAAATCAAAAATGGAGAAATTTGGGAATTAGAGAAACTTTTTCAGATGTGGCTCAAACTGTGGCTCATTTTTTTAGTGTTAATAACGATCTGAACGGGGAGAGTTTTTTAAATGAATAACGATCTTTTATTTCAATTTGAAACAATCATTGATGATGAAGGAAATATAGAAATACCAAAAGAAAAATTCATGCAATTGCGTAATAACGGTATTCAAAAAATTTTAATAAGTGTAAAAAAATGCACAAATAAATCGGAATCTTTGAACATTAATTCAAATATAAGCGCCGGAATAAAAAAAATGCAAGCTTTACCCGGTGAAGTGGTTGATAAATTTATGAGTTCCAAAGGGAAACTTGTGAATTTTTCATTAAGGAATGATTTTTGAGCAAGAAGAATAAAAAACCCGAGTTTTTAGTTGAAACGGACATTTTGTTAGATCATTTGACATTTTCAGGAAAAGGTTTATCTAAACTTGAAATTGCAATGATGAACGGTTTATGTTTTACAACCGTTCTTAATGCATCCGAGTTACTTTATGCTGCAAAAAATGAAGAAGAACGCCAAGTTGTTATTTCTATGCTGAGTGCAGTTAAAGTTTTGGGGCTTCATTCAAGATATAGTTTGTCGGTTTATGAGTTTAGCAATAAAGTAAAAAGCTTACGAGATGCAATTTTTTGTGTTGTGGCTAAGTTAAATAAATTACCTATATTAACCGATGATAATGAAAAATTTGTAAATTCGGGTATAAAAATAATTAATATTAAAGATTTGAGAGGATAAAGTGCATTTAGGAAAAGTAATAGGAACAGTTTGGTCTACGCGAAAAGACGAAAAATTAGTAGGTGCTAAATTTTTAATAGTCAGACAGCTCGATTTGGATTATAATCCGCAAAATAATTTTGTGGTTGCGGTAGATTCGGTTGGAGCCGGGGTTGGGGAAATTGTTCTTTATGCACAAGGAAGTTCAGCCCGCCAGACAACTTTTACCAAAGATAAACCTGTCGATGCTGTTATTATGGCAATTGTAGATAAATTGGATATTTCGGTAAAAGAGAAATTAGAGGAGTCGATTAAAAACTGATGGTACTTGGTAAAGTTATAGGAACAATTTGGGCAACAAGAAAATATGAAGCCGTGAAAGGTTATAAATTACAATTTGTTCAACCTTTAAATTCCCGCTTGGAAAATATAGGCGACCCCATAATTGCCGTAGATACAATTGGAGCCGGACCCGGTGAAATTATTTTTTATGCAACTTCCAGCGAAGCTGTTATTGCAATGGATGTTAATATGGCACCTGTTGATGCATCGATTGTTGGAATAGTAGATTCTGTTAATTCCCAAATTAATTCGGAGAATTTACTTTGAAAATTACAAAACAATTTACTAATAGAGAAAGTCAATCATTAGACAAATATCTGCAGGAAATAGGCAAAGTTGATCTGCTGGAACCGGAAGAAGAAATTGAATTGGCTATTAGAATAAAAAAAGGCGATTCCAAAGCTTTGGAAAAATTAGTTAAATCTAATCTAAGATTTGTTGTAAGTGTTGCTAAACAATATCAAAATCAAGGTCTCTCTCTCGGCGATTTGATTAATGAGGGA
>Ga0256841_1001977_pt1 | contig 16906 bp, 10 predicted proteins | sample 356308metaG_FD_185971 | JGI IMG/M metagenome (GOLD analysis project Ga0256841, IMG submission 185971) | Hydrothermal vent microbial communities from Mid Atlantic Ridge, Atlantic Ocean - 356-308 | ecosystem: Environmental > Aquatic > Marine > Hydrothermal vents | place: Atlantic Ocean: Mid... | reverse complement strand
CAATCGCCACGGTCATCTGTGGCTTGACGCCTGCGTCCGAAAGCACGCCCGGCGCCACCGAGAACATATCGCCTGCTGCTTCTAGACCGTTTTGTTGGGAATTACGCGAGATGAGGCCAATGACCTCAAATTCCATGCGTATCTCGTCATCTTTCCCCTGCCCGTCGCGCAGCAAAAACAGTAGCTTATCCCCAACATCAATACCGTACTGTTGAGAGAAAAACGATTCTCGCAGGATAACGCGCGGTTTGCCGACATCCTGCGGCCCCAAGTTGCGCCCTGCAACCATACGATAGTCCGGCACATTCTCTACGTTCATTCGCTCGGTGATCGCCGTAGCGATGCCCTCGTCCGGATAGTCCCAGTTGCTATTTTCGGCGCGCTGGCGACGATGCTCGGGGATATTCGACACCACAGGCTCGCCGTTGACCTGTAACAACACCGCATCATAGGTGCTGAAGACGGCGTAACTTTCCACATCGTCAAGATCGCGCAAGGCAGCGTCCATCTCATCCATATGATCCGGCAAAGGGCTGATCGCGATCAAGTTGCCCTCGATGGTTTCGTTCATCTGCGATTGCAGCAAATAGTTCACGGCGTCGGTAGTCAGCGCCACCAAGCTCAAACCGGCCAACCCCACCGTCAGCCCCAAAAGCGTCGAAGCCACACGCGCACGGCGTCCGCCGATCTCGCGCTTGACCAAATGTCCGTCCACGCGATAATGCCGCCGCAAACGCCACCACAACGCAACCACCAGCGCCAACACAATCAACAAGCCGATCTGTCGCCCGTTGCTCAGCAGCAAAAAACCACCGCCCAGCGCCGCCGTGCCCAGCATAGCCGGTGAGGCTTGGCGCGCTACCTGCTCCACTGCGGGCGCCCGGCGGGTCGGTGCGCCCAGCGTTGTGACTTCCGCCGAGGGCGCAAAACGTCCCCATAGCCCCAGCCGCACGCTCAGCCAGGCCAACGCCGCCAGCGCGATCAGAGCAAATAGCGCCGCCTGCCCCAGCATAGCCACAGCAGCCGCCACACTCACGCCCAGACCGACCACCACCACGCTCACCAAGCCGAGCAGTAGCACGGTCGGTACTTTGCCCAGCGCCCACACCAACACCCAGAACGCCACGAAAACCGCGCCCAGCGCCGCGAATGCGCCCTCCACCAGCACGATGCCGGTCGAAAAGCGGGCCAGAGCGTCCCAAAAGCTCGTGCCGCCAAGCGTCGCTTCCAACGCGCCGCCCAACGCAAAACTCAGCGCGCCGCCCAACGTCACGCCCAGCGAGCCGAGCGCGATCAGGCCCGCCAGCGGTCGCCCGAACCAGCGCACCACCCCGCCCACGATCAACACGAGCAGCGTCCAGAGCGCCACCCAGCCCCATACGCCGGACTGCACCGCGCTTAGCACGTCCGGAACAGGCTTGGTCTCGCCCAAGCCCATCGGCCTCCACAATTCCGCAGCCAGCGCCATGATGCCGGAAGCAACCAAAGCGCCGATCGCCAGCGCGCCGTAAAGCAGCACAATTTGCCGCAAGCCGCGCAACCCTGCGGTGATGGCGCGCCGCCCACGCTCGGGGCGAGGCAAGCCTTCCCAAGAACGCAACGGCAACCCGCCGAAAAGCGCCCCCACCCAACGCAACAGCGCGTTTTCCAGCCGTTCGTAGCGGCGCGCCAGGCGAAATTGGTAGTAGTCCGGCAAAGGTTGCCCTAAGCGCGTGTTGGCGAGGATCACGCCGGCGAAAAGCCCCACCAACGCGCCCCCGCCCGCGATCATGTACACCGGACTGTAACTAAAGGCTTCACCAACGATGCTGTTGACCAACACGCCCAACACCACAATCATCGCCAACAGCGCGAACAGCGTTTGTAAAAGGCCAGCGGCGGGCATCTGCGCTTCGTTGGGACGCAGTACGATCGCGGGGCGCACTTGCCCCGCGATCAGCGTGGGCAAAAAGCCGAAAAGCGCCGTCACCACCACGCCCAAGATCATCCCGCTCCCCAACGCTTCGGGGTAGATACGCCAGGTCAAGCTCACGCGGAGAGCTTCCTCGCCGACGTTGCGGATGGAATAGCTGAGCAACACACCCAACACCAACCCCAGCAAACTGCCGATAACGCCCATCAGCAACGCTTCGACCAAGAAAAGGAACGTCACGCGCGAGCCTTTTAGCCCCAGCGTCTTGAGCACCGCGATCTCCAGCGTGCGGCGGTTGACCACCACCAACATCGTGTTGATGATGCCGATGCCGCCGATCAGCAACGACGAAAGCCCCATCACCAGAATCAAATCGTCAATGGTGTTCGCCGTTTCGCCGTTTTGTTCGGCTAACTCCGGCACGGTGGCGCGGTTCAGCTCGGCGTCAAAATCGGTGGCGTCTGCGCCGTAGTGCGCTTGCAAAAAGGCGATCAGGCTCTTTTCCGCTTCGGCAATATCTCGGCCTCGGGGGACTTTGAAGTAAACATCGGTGGGCAAAGGCGCAAGCCCCAACGCCGTCAAGTCTTCGATGCGCAAATAGGCATAGTCCCAAAAGAACGTTTCCGGCGCGGTGACAACGGTTTCGGCGTTTTCTTGAGACACACCGACCACCACAAAACGCGCGTCCGAGCTGCCGATTTGCACTTCGTCACCCACCCCCACGCCGAGCCTGGTCGAGCGGGCCAGCGCGTTGGAGATCACGATCGGATATGTGCCTTCTGGCACGGGACGGTCGAACACTTCGGCCAGCGTCAAGCCGTCGGGCTGTGTCGTAGTGATGGTGTCATAGAAGGGGTAGCGCTGTGGCTCAACCCCCAACAGCATGACGGCGGCAGAATGCGGCGTGCCATTTGGTTCGGCGCTGAGTTGTTCAAACTGTTTACGCCCGAGCGAAATTTCCACGCTCTCTTGTCGCGCCCAATTGCGCATCACCCCGACGGTTTCCTCCGTAAAAACCGGCATCCCGCCGTCCGTTTGCATCAGTTCCGGCGTCCCATCGGAGGCATAGACGTGAATATCTCCGCGATTGGATTGCGCGAGGTTGGTGGTCATCTCGTCGCCGATCATCAGCGCCAGGGTGCGCAAAGCGACAATCGCCGCCACGCCCGTCGCCACGCAAATCAGCGCGAAAGCCGTGCGCGAACGGTTGCGCCACATATCGCGCAGCGCGTGCACAAAAGCAAAGCGCCCAAAAGCCCAGGCGCGCGTCGCCCGTCCGTTCATCACGCCGCCCCCTTTTCTTCGCGCACGATTCGCCCGTCTACCAAATGCAGCACGCGCTCCATTTGCCGCGCCAGCTCCAAGTTGTGCGTCACCAACACAATCGTCGTGCCCGTTTCTTGCCACACGTCCCGCAGCGCCTGCAACACCACCGCCGAAGCCTCGGAGTCCAAATTACCGGTCGGTTCGTCGGCCAAGAGCAGTGGTGGATTGTTCGCCAGCGCCCGCGCAATGGCGACGCGCTGCTGTTGCCCGCCGGAAAGCTCCATCGGGCGGTGCTTCATGCGGTCGCCCAGCCCCAACAGCTCCAAAAGCTCACGGGCGCGCTTTTCGGGATTAAACTTGGGCTTGCGCGCAAACTGAATCGGAAGCATCACGTTTTCCAGCGCGGTGAGCGTTGGGATAAGGTTGAAGAATTGGAAGACGAAGCCGATCTTCTCGTTGCGAACCTCGGTGAGCTTGCCTTCGCTCATGTTGGTGACATCCACGCCGTCAATCTCGATGCGCCCGGTGGTCGGGGCGTCCAAGCCGCCGATAAGCCCCAGCAACGTGCTTTTGCCGCTGCCGGAAGGCCCAACGATGCCCACCATCTCCCCCTCGTATACGTCCATATCCACACCGCGCACGGCGTGCACCACCACCGCGCCCAGCGGTAAATCTTTTGTCAGGTTTGTAGCGCGCAAAACCACACGGCGCGCGGCAGCCTGCCCGTTCGTCAGGTCGTTCATCAGTTACCCCTCAATCTGTCGCAACCACACATCCCCTCAAGTGGGACTTCCAGCAGAATATACGCAAAACGGCCCGCAATGTCGCGGCGAACGGCACGTCCAAGCCCAACCAAGCGTTGCCCGTCCACAGGGTAAACGCCGTTGACCCACAACCCGAACGCTGCTATGCTCTACCCGAAGATGTGCAGACCTTGGAGGGAAAACCTATGCGCGCTCACCGGAGAAACCTGTTTTTTGCGCTGCTGATCGCCGTCGTTCTCACCACACAGGGACTCCCCACCGCGCCGGCACGCGCCTTCCCGGGCAATCGTGACGATGAGCATTGCGCACAACAGTTCGCCGCCGCCACACTAACCGGCCAAGCGTCCGTTGACCCGGACTGTCTGCCGGACACAGGGCTAGACGCGCTGGCATTGCGCGCCGCCGAAGCAGAGATAGCACGCGACCCCGCGCCGGACGTGCAACAAGTGCCCTACAACGAAGACGTAGTCTGGACCCGCGCCTATCGGCGTATGGTGGGCCACGTGGTCATCTACGACGCGCCCAACGGCAACCCGATCGGCGAACTCGACGCGGGCTATAACTACGTCACCATCATCAACGCCAAAGACGGCTTCATCCAAATCAATTACGGCCAATGGGTGAAGGAAGAACACATTACTTGGGCGGACGTGTCTCAATTTTCCGGCGTGGAGATCACGCGCCAACCGGTGCGCCCCTTCGCTTGGATGTTGGCCGAAGCACGCCCCAGCCGCTACCCGGGTGGCCCCCAGGACGAAAACGCCGAGAAGATCGAGCGCTATACGTTGCTCAATATTTACGGCACGGAGATCGTGGACGGCTGGGAATGGTATCTGGTCGGCCCCGACCAATGGGTGCAGCAAATCCGCGTAGCCAAAGTCAAACCTATTGAGCGCCCATCCGAAATCGGCCCGAACGATCGTTGGGTGGCCGTTGACCTTTACGAACAAACCGCCGTCGCCTATGAAGGCGACAAAATGGTTTTCGCCACGCTGATCTCGTCGGGCCTGCCCCGATGGAGCACTCCGGAAGGCCTTTTCCGCATCTACGAGCGCTACGAGGCAACGCGCATGAGCGGGGCCAGCGGACAGCCGGATTTTTACTTTATCGAAGAAGTGCCGTATGTGATGTATTTCAACGGCGACGTTGGGCTACACGGCACCTATTGGCACGACCGCTTTGGCTATCGTCAAAGTCACGGATGCGTCAATCTCTCGATCATGGATGCTTGGTGGCTCTATCAGTGGACCAGCCCCGAAGCATATCAAGACGCCTGGGTTTACGTTTACAGCAGCGGAGAGTATCGCACCGACCTCCCCAGTTGGGCGCGTCGTTAAGCGAGGCCAGAGGTGGATCGCACTCGTTTGACCGTCTTACTGGCACTCCTGGGGGTGATCGGCGTCGGGGTCGTGGCGCTGATCATCTCGTTGGTTGTGCCGTATAACGTTGCATTCGGCGCGTTGTTGCTGGACGCGCGCGGCGAAGGCACATACACTCGTCAAGGGCAGCCCCCCGCCCCGCTGCCTACCGAAACCACGCTCGCGCTCCCCGTCGGTAGCACCGTGCGGTTGGGGCCAAAAAGCCACGCCACGCTGACGATGGAACTCAACGGAGCACGTGTGCAACTTACAGGGCCTGCCACGTGGACACTCGTGGATGCCTATCGGCGCGCTACGTCGCTCGGCCATATGCTGGAAAACGCGCGGTTCGCCCGTGAATACGTGCTCGTGCTACGTCAAACCGAGGGCACGGCCTACTACGACTTTTCGGGCAGCAAGCCACTTTTCGACCAGGTGCAGATCACGGTCGAACTGCCCGAAACACGCTACACACCCACGCGCCCATGCTGGGAGATCACGGTGCAGCCGGACGGCTCAGCCCAAGCGGCCAGTGTGCGCTGCCGCTGAGCGCTCAATCTGGGGCACGCAAAGGGTTGGGCGTGGAGGAACTCCGCTCTCCCCTCTCATGCACGGCCTGCAAAGCCAACCCCGCCATCAAAAAAGCCACCCGACGCCCGTCTTGAGAAACCGTCTGCCAGCGCAAAGTGCGCAGAGCTAACAAAATGAGCGCAATATCATACTCCGTCCAAAAATTTTCCTCGTACAGACACCTGCGCACCACCTCGCGCACCGTCTGAATCATAGAAAGCGCCTGCCCCACTTCCTTAGACACCCGATCAAAGGGGACTTCGCCGCCCTGGTTCAACGCTTGCAACGCCGCCACAATTTGCCACGCCCCATCCCAACCTGAGGGCGCAAAACGGGCGACGACGTAGACCAGCAAGCTCACTTCCAAAAGCGCCCAGTCAAAAAGGACGTGGCCTTCCCTCGCCTGAGCAAAATCGATCAAGCACGGCTCGTTACGCTGCCCGACCAACACATTACGCACATGCATATCGCCGTGAATCGTCGAAAGATAGCCGCTCACCTGCCGTTCTAACAAGTGGCTGAGCGCCTTGATCGGATTGGGCAGATCGGGCACGCGGGCGTCCCCCGAGGGAATAACGTCCACGTCCGGCGCAAAAGGCGGCGTCAGGGACAAAACGGCATCCCATAGCAGCCCCTCACGGGTGTTGACCACTCGCCCGATCAGTTCTTCCATCACCTCGCCCCGATCGATAAAGCCCGGCTCCAGCCCCAAACCGCGTACCTCAACCTTGCTGGCACGGTTTACGGCTTGAGATTGCAAACCCGCAGCCAACGCAAGAACATCGTGTTCCACGTCCAGTTTTTGCACCACAAAATGATGCAATGCCACCATTTCTCCGGGCGACACCCAATTATCCCGACTCCACTTGTCCCCTGGGGTTAATCGGCGTCCGGTGGCGCCCAACCGCGCGTGCGGCAGCGCCTCGACCACCAGCGCCGGCGGCAAAACATGCTCATATTCGCGCCATACGCCGAATTGGTAAGGTTGATGTTGTTGCCACCAGGTAGGCCCAAATTTATCAAACAAGCCGCGTATTAAGTGGCTAACGTCATCTACACGCAACTGCAGCGCCAATTCCTCCAAGCTCACCACTTCTCCTACATCCGGTAGAGGGCAGCTATATTTCAGGCCACCGTAGGGAGTTCCGTCGGGCACGGTGGGCGCGTCGAGAAGGCGTGCGGCGTGGGGTGGCAAGATATGGCGCACATGCAAATCGTAGCGCCGTCGCTCGTGCAAAACCGAGCGGCGATCGTTTAATTTCACCACGACAAGCGGCTCAGGGTGACGGTCTGAACGCACAGGGCGCACCAATAACACTTGTGCCGCGCCATATCCCCCGTCCAGTTCACGGAGTACCTCTACCTGCTCATAGTCGCAGAACATGGCCTGCAACACTTGCACCTTGCGCGGGTCGAGTTCAATAGTGTTGTGTACAGGAATAGGCGGCCTTTGTAAAACGGGCACGGCATCGGGCTTCAAAATGGTTCGGCGTAGTGCTTCGATATCCACTTCCAGCTCGTCTAAAACGCGCGTCACCACGCTGTCGCCCTCGTCCAGGATGGCGAGCAACAACGCGCGTTCCGGCTCTATCCCCTCGGCGATGTGATGGCGCGCAACGTCCAGGACAATAGCTGCGCGTGGCGTTTCCGGAAACCCCAACCAATAGCGGTGATTTTCATAGCGCCCAACGGTTTCTCTAATGTTGTAGCGCACAAAACGCGCCGAAACTCCTTCTTGTACGAGCGCTGCCGAAGCCAGACCGTCCTTAATATAAGTCAAAGCAAGGAAAAGATGTTCCACCCCGATAAAGAAATGATGCTGGTGTGCAGATTCACGTTGCGCCAGCGTCAAAATTTCCAGCAACGTTACCACTACGCCCCCTCACCCTCTATAGATTGCACACGAAACCAGGTGCGCCCCAGGCGGAAAAACTGCCCGCACCGCAGTGACGTTGGCTCGACAACGCGCTCGGTCTCGATAAATGTGCCGTTCAAACTGCCCACATCGCTTAACCAGAGTTGACCGTCTGGCGAAACACGCAACATAGCGTGGCGACGGGAAATTTGGGTGTCAAAAGGGATGCTGATATCGCAATCGTCGCGCCGCCCCAAAAGCAAAATCCACATGCCGTCCGTGCCGACGTGTCCGTCCCCCTCGGCACGACACAAGCGAATTTCGCGTCCGTCGTCCGGGCCGCTCATAATCATAATGACGATCTCGTCACAGTTCATTCCCTGTGCCCTTCCCGGAAATGCCGTTTTTTGCGAGCTTACTCTTCCGAAAGCACCGCCGGAAGCCAAAAACCGAAGGTGCTTCCTTCGCCAAGCTCGCTGGTGAACCACACCTGCCCACCATGTCGCTCGATCACCGTTTTGACCAAACTCAAGCCCAACCCCGTGCCGCTGATATGGTCGGTGCCCGGCTCTTTCGCACGGTAAAAACGCTCAAAGATGCGCGCTTGCCGTTCCTTGGAGATGCCATAACCGTTATCGATCACCTCCAACATCAAACGTTCGCCGTCACAAGAAAGCACCACCCGAATCTCTCCACCGTCCGGCGTGTACTTGATGGCATTGCTCACCAGGTTAGCGACTGCCTGGCGAATTTGGATCACGCTCCCGTGTACCGAGGGCAACCCGGGCGGGCAGAAAAAACGTAGCGCGTGTTGCTTTAGCTCAGCGCTAGAGCGGTGCTCTTCCACTACCTCGGTCACCAAGCCTGCAAAGTCAAACGTCGTCCACCCTTCTTCGCGCTGGCTTTCGATCCGTTCCAACGTGAGCAAATCTTCCAACAGCGACCCCATCGTTTGCGCGCTGCGGCGCAAATTGTCCAAATATTGCTCTTGGTCCGGCGTAGGCCCGTCCGGCGACAAACTATAGGCCAACAACTCGATATAACCCATGATGTTGTTGAGCGGATTGCGCAAATCATGGGAGGCCATGCGGATCATCTCAGACTTTAGTTTCTCCAGCTCTAACACTTCACTATAGAGCATAGATTGACGCAGCGCGACCGCCGCTTGGCTGGCGAGTGTTTCGGCTTTGGAAATCTCGTTCGGAGAAAAAACGCGATCGTGCCGCCCTTCGACCACCACAGCCACACCCAACAGCTCGTCCTGGGTCAACAGCGGCAAAAAGATCATGGTGTGGATGCGGTCTTCCAGCATATACTGGCGATCCAGTTGAGAAATGGAGGGGTCGGCCACGCGCAACACCATCGGCGACTGTTGCTCGATGACGGTTTGCAACGCGGGAAACGTAGGGATGGGGATCGTTTCCTGCACTTCCGGCAACACTTCGCGTGACTCAACGGCTTCTTCCAAACGATAGACGGCCAAAACCTGCACATCAACAGCGGCGGGTTGATAGTCAAAAATGATGGCGCTGGAGCACTCCAAAGCCGTCGTCATAGCCTCCGCGATACGCTGAAGCATCGCGTCGCGCTCCAGCGTAGAAGTGATGGCCTGGGTCGCAAAATACAGCGTTGCCATATCGTTTGCCATCTGCTCTACGCGGCGGAACAAACGCGCGTTATCTAATGCAACCGCCGCTCGCCGCCCCAAGCGCTCCAAAAAGTGCACGTCGGCCTCGTCGAAAGCATCCAACTGTGCAGAAGCCAACGCCAACACGCCCAACACCTCACCGCGCATCGAAAGCGGCACGGAAAGGAAAGAGCGCGCTGCCGGAATGAAGGGGATATAGTCGCGGTCGGCGCGCACATTGCGCACCAATTGCGCCTTTCCGGTACGTGCCGCGCGGCCCATGATACCCTGTTCGATTGGGAAGGGGTGTTGGACGTCGTAAGGGAAAATGTCGTAATCAATGTAGCCCATCGTCACCGAGGGGATCAGGCCGCGCCCGTCCTCGGTAGTGAGCATCAACAAGCCCGTATCCGCGCCTGTGCGCCGCAGCGCCCAGTCCATCGTCAACGACATCACGCGATCTACGTCCAAATGCGTGCTCAGCTCACGGTCTGCGCGGTGCATCATAGAAAGCTCTTCCACTTGCTGCGCCAACATATCTGCCGACTGAGAGGCTTGTTGCACCAAACGCGCATTTTCCACCAGGTACGCAATCTGCGTTGCCAGAATATCAATCGGGCGCAAGGCTTCGGGCGCCGGACGTAAACCGCCCATCGGCGCATCAAGACGCAACACACCGATCGCCTTTTCCCCGCGCACGCGCAATACCGCAAAAACCAGATCGTCAGGCTGCCAACGCAAGCTATCCGGCTCGGACGGCCACACGCAATACAACCCCTGGCGATAGGCCCACTCCAGCGCACCACTGTTCACTTGTGCCCAGATCGCCGCCGGAACAAGATATGTCGGATATTCGGCCAACTCTTCTTCGGAAATGCCTACCGCATAAACCCGCTCTATCGCGCCCTCACCGTCGAAGATAGCCAACGCCACCTTGTGCCAACCTAACGCCTGAGTTGCTTCCACCGCCTCTTGCAAACTTTCTTCAACGTCCGTCAAGGTCAACACGCGGCGGATGGTGTGTTGCAAACGTCGCCAGCGCTCACGCTCGCTTGCCAGCTCTTCGGTGAGCGAGTCAGCGCTGAGCATCGCGCCTAAATAACCGGCCACCAACCCCACTACCCCCACTTCCGGCGCCGAACATGCCCGCTCGCTGTAGTCAAAAAGCGCCAACACCCCCACCACCCGCCCGTGCCACCACACCGGCACAGCCAAAGCCTGCACAAAACCCGCCTCACGGCATAGTGCGTCCCCTCCTTCGGCCTTGACCGCGTCTAACATCACCGGTTCACCTCGGTCAAGGGCCGCCGCCAGCAAACCTTGCGACGGCAAAACATGCTCCGGCAAATCGTCGCCCTCATGCATTGTTGCTGCCAGTTGCAACATATGCCCGGTTTTGTCCAAACGCCAAAGGCCCGCTTGTGCACAGGAAAACCAATCTCCCAAAATACCCAGCACCTGACACAGCGCAACACGGGCATCTTTGGAGGCGGCAAGTTGCGCGTTGACCTGCTCCAACACCGCCAAAGGCTCAAAATCGCTCATTTGCATCTTCCCCGAATGCCGTTTGCCCTTCGCATGTTCCACGTGCCGACGCGCAAAGCGCAACAAGCATAGTCCTTGCCGGATGCAGCGTTCAGTTTTCGCCGATCAGGTGCACCACCAAACGGCGGTCGCGTGGCCGATTGTCAAAGTCTACATAGACGATTTGCTGCCAAGTGCCCAGCGTCATGCGTCGCTCCACAAAAGGCACGGTTAGAGACGGGCCGAGCAAAGCTGCGCGAACGTGGCTATGCCCGTTGCCGTCTCCCCAACGGCGGTTGTGCATATAGGCGCGGTCCGGCGGGGCAATCTCATCGAAAAGGCGTTGAAAGTCCCGCACCGCGCCGTCTTCAAACTCGATGGTGGTCACCGCACTGGTCGCGCTCGGGCAAAACACCGTCACCAGCCCATCCCGCAGACCGCTTTCTTCGACCACATGCGCCACCCGCGAGGTAATATCTACCACATGTCCAAAACCCCGCGTTTGCAGCTCGATCACTCCGGTAACAATCATCGCGTCCTCTCACTTACGTAGCCTGGAAGCCAAAAACTCGACCGGATGCAGTGCCTGGCGGTCGGCGCCGTGCGCGGCCTGTTCGCGGCAAGAAACCCCGCTGGCAAGCACGACCGCATCCGGCGCTTGACGCACGGCTGGCAAAAACCGCAACTCGCCGATTTGCATCGAAAGCTCGTAATGTTCCGCCTCAAAACCAAAGCTGCCTGCCACGCCACAACATCCGTCGTCCGGCTCGCTCACTGTGCAACGGGGTAACAACAACGCCAGCGCCCGATGCGTAGCCCCCGTTCCCCAAAGCGCCCGTTGATGGCAATGGCCGTGCAAAAGTACCTCGGCGGGCGTTTGGTCAAAGTTCTCCGCCTTCAAAAGGCCTTCTTCGGCGGCTTCGGCCAGCCATTCTTCCACCGTCAAAATGGCTTCCGCCAGACGCTCAGCGTCTGCGCGCAGCTCCGGCGGCACGAGGTCGGGATATTCGTCGCGGAAAATCGATGCAGAGCTTGGCTCGATGAGCATAAAGCGCTCTCCGCGTGCCGCTAAGGGCGACATCCGGCGCACGTTGCGCGTCGCCAGGCGTTTAGCTTCGTCCAGGAAGCCCTTGGAAAGCAGCGGACGTCCACTACTAGTGAACTGCGGCGGACCCCACACCCGCAGACACGCGCCCCCTGCTCCGACCAATTGCGCCACCGCTTGCCCCAAATGCGGATAGTTGTATTCGGTGTACGTGTCAATGACCAGGATCGGCACATGAGAGTAATTTTCTTTATTATACTCTGCCTCGCGCTCTTTGCAGCCTGAATATGAGCGCTTATACCAAGTGCTGAAACGTTTCCGCGCCAAAAGCGGCATTTGGCGCTGTGTGGCAATCCCGATCTGTCCCAGCAGCCAACGCCCCACAGCGGAACGTAGAAAAGCGTTCACGAGCGGTCTAACGTGGCTGCCCAGCGCGTTGATGCGATGAATGTGGCCGAAAACCCATGCGCGCAGCGGCACGCGATGCCGATCGTAGTAAGCAGCCAGCGCTTCGGTTTTCAGCCGCGCCATATCCACCAAAGAAGGACATTCGGCTTTGCAGCTTTTGCAAGCAACGCACAAGTCCAAAACGCGATGCAGCCGCTCGTCGGCCAAGCCCAACGCCCCCAACTTGCCGCTGATGGCCGCCCGCAGCGCGTTAGCGCGCCCGCGTGTGGACTGGGCCTCGTCGCGCGTCGCCATGTAGGTCGGGCACATCACGCCGACCCCTTCTTTGCGGCACACGCCCGACCCGTTGCACATTTCCACCGCGCCCGCGAAGCCGCCGTCTGCTGACCAGTCCAAACGTGGCGTGGTGGGCACAAACGGCGTGGCATATTGCGGCCCGTAACGCAAAATCGCGGGGTCGTCCATCGGGCCAACGTCCACTACCTTGCCCGGGTTCATCAGGCCCTGCGGGTCAAAAGCCGCCTTGAGCTGGCGAAAAGCTCCGGTGATCTGCTCGCCGAAGAGCTTGCGGCTGAATTCGCCGCGCGAAAGCCCCTCGCCGTGCTCGCCGCTGGTCGTGCCGCCCAACCCCACCACCAAATCGAACACGCTTTCGGCAATCGCGCGATATTGGCGCAAACCCTCCTCGCTCTTGAGGTTCAACAGCGGGCGGATGTGCAAGCAGCCCGCGCTGGCGTGCGCGTAAAGGGCCATGCGCGCGCCGTTTTCCTGCACAACCGCGCGCACCCCGTCCACATAGTCGGCCAAGTGCTCTACCGGCACGGTCGCGTCTTCGATGAAGGGCACAGGCTTCAGCTCGCCGCGCATACTCATCAGCAGCCCCAAGCCCGCCTTGCGCACTTTGAGCACATTGGCGATCTGCTCGTCGGTTTGGGCAAGCACCATCGCGCCCGCAAAACCGCCCGCGCTCATGTGCGCACGCAAGCGCTCGATCTTGGCGGTCAGCTCGCCGTCGGTTTTGCCGTAGAACTCCACGATCAGGATCGCGGCGGGGTCACCTTCTACAAACGTGAGCAAACGGGAGTAGTCCGGATGGGCGCGGGTCATATCCAGCAGCATTTTATCCAACAACTCCACCGCCGAGGGCTGCGTTTCTAAGATGCGCGGAACAGACTCCAGCGCGGCGCGCATGGTCTCAAAGTGGAGAAGGGCCATGCGCGTGAGTTTGGGGCGCGGCACAAGCCCCAACTCGATCTCCACCACCGTCCCGAGCGTGCCCTCCGCGCCCGCAAAAAGCCGCGCCAAGTTCGGTGTCGCCGGATCGATCTTATTCAGCGCATAGCCGGCCACCGTGCGCCATGTTTTGGGGAAGCGGCGAGCGATCTCGTCTTGATTGGCGCGCACGATCTCGGCAACGCGCGCCTGCAAGGCAGCGCGGCGCGCGCTTTCCGGCGCACCCAGCCCAAAGCGGAGGCGCTCACCGTCCGTCAACACAACATCCACCGCGCGTACATGGTCGCCGAACATGCCGTAAAGGATGCTGTGCATTCCGGTTGCGTTGTTGCCCACACAGCCACCGACGGTAGCACGATCGGCGCTGGCGGGGTCCGGCCCGACCATCAAACCCAGCGGCGCAAGTTGCGCGTTGAGATGGCCCAAGATCGTGCCGGGTTGCACGCGCACCGTGCGCTCCTCGGCGTTGATCGCGCGCACGCCGCGCATATAGCGGGAAAAGTCCATCACCAACGCTTGGCCCACCGTCTGACCGGCCAAGCTCGTGCCCGCGCCGCGCGGCAACAACGGCACGCCGTAGCGCGCGGCCAGGGTGTGTACGGCGATCACGTCTTCAACATTGCGTGGAAAAACCACCCCCAGCGGCTCGATTTGATAGTTGCTGGCGTCGGTGCTGTAGAGTAAACGAGTCATGGCGTCCAGACGCATCTCACCGGCCAAAAGGGGCAACAATTCATCGGCCAGTTGCGCCATAAGCGAAGAATTTGCGCGTTGCTGCGAGATTTGGAACATCTTACCTATATCTCCCGTTGGTTGTATGCCTAAAAAAATCGCCTGTGCAACACACAGGCGATTTTGTCCTGACTTTTCAGGCGCTCGGAAAGCGTGTCTGCACTACTGCAAAGCCTGCTCGGTCTCCGCGTCAAAAAGGTGCATCACGTCCATATTGAAAACGACTTGCACACGTTGGCCGACGTGCACGTCAGCGCGCGGGTCTACGCGGGCCAGGAAAGTCTTGCCGCCCTCTTCCAAGTAGAGAATCTTTTCGTGGCCCATCTCTTCCACCACGTCAATATTGGCCTCGACCGGCGCAACAGTCTCCACACCGGGCGGCGGGAAATCCACATGGGCAATATTTTCCGGGCGCATACCGAAGATCACCTTCTTGCCCAGATACGGACGGTATAGCTCGATGCGCTCGTCCGGCACATGCACGCGGAAAGCGCCGGTGTCCACGTACATTGTCTCGCCGTCCATCACCAAGTCACAATTGTCAAAGAAGTTCATCGCCGGGCTGCCGATGAAGCCCGCCACAAAGACGTTGTTCGGGTGGTCGTAGAGATGAGTCGGCGTGTCGATCTGCATCAGCTTACCGGCGTTGAGAACCGCGATACGCTGGCCCATCGTCATCGCTTCCACCTGGTCGTGGGTCACGTAGATAAACGTCGTGCCCAACCGCTGATGCAGCTTGCTGATGAAAGTACGTGCTTCGACGCGCAGTTTGGCGTCCAAGTTGGAAAGCGGCTCGTCCAGCAAAAAGACCGCCGGTTCGCGCACAATGGCGCGCCCCACAGCCACACGTTGACGCTGACCACCGGAAAGTTGGCGCGGACGGCGATCCAACAATTCCTCGATGCCCAGGCTGGCCGCTACCGAGCGCACACGCTCATCGATCACTTGCTTGGGGGTGCGGCGCAACCGCAGACCAAAAGCCATATTTTCGTAAACGGTCATGTGCGGGTAGAGCGCGTAGCTTTGAAACACCATTGCGATATCGCGGTCTTTGGGGGGCACATTGTTGACTACGCGGTCGTCAATGAGGATTTCCCCCTCGGTGATCTCTTCCAGGCCCGCCAACATACGCAAGCTGGTGGACTTGCCACACCCGGAAGGGCCAACGAAGACCAAAAACTCACCGTCGGGGATTTCGATGGTCAAGTCGTTGACGGCGGTAAAGTCACCCCAACGCTTTGTTACGTGATTATAGGTTACGCTCGCCACAGATGTCCTCCCTCGCTGCTAGGCTAAGCATTGTTCCACGCCAAATGTTATTGCCATATACACGGCGGCTAAAACTCGAACACGTCTGCCTGTATGTGCCGCCACCAGGCAGCGTTTGTATCATATGGGCTTACCCGCTCAACCGGATCACCGTTAGAATAGCACATCCGGTTTTTTCCAGCAAAGTAACATCCTCCCGCCTTCTTCCCCCCTAACCCCAAAAAGCACTCACACGGCTTTGGTTTCAATCGGCTTCAAACTGCGCAAGACGCGCCAAAACACGTGCACGCAATCCGTTCCGTACACGCCGAAAAGCCGCCAAGCGTACCGCTTCCTCACCCGTCACAGCGGCGGGATCGGGAAAGCCGAGGTGCTCCACGCGCCCCCGCCCCAACCACAACGGACAATTTTGGGCGGCGTGGTCACAGACCGTGATCACCAGATCAAAGCTCCACTCTAAAAACTCGTCGGCTGGCTTAGAGCGCTGCGCCGAAATATCAATCCCCAACTCGGCCATAACGCGCAAGGCCAACGGGTGAACCTGGCCGGTCGGCTCAGTGCCTGCCGAAAAAGCCCGCCACCGTTCGCCCAAGAAGTGGTTGACCAACCCCTCGGCCATTTGGCTTCGCGCCGAGTTGCCCGTACACAAAAAGAGTACCTTTCGCCTCACTCTTCCCCCTAGTGGCGGAAGTGGCGCACGCCGGTAAAGACCATCGCCAACCCCGCCGCGTTGGCCGCCTCGATCACCTGCTGATCGCGGATCGAGCCGCCGGGTTGCACCACACACGTCACGCCCGCTTCCGCCGCCACCTCGATCCCATCCGGAAATGGGAAGAAAGCGTCCGAAGCCAGTGCCGCGCCGCGTGCCCGTTCGCCCGCTTTGCTCACCGCCAAGCGCACGGCGTCCACACGGCTGGGCATTCCGCCCCCCACCCCATAGGTCGCGGTGGGGCCGGCCAACACAATCGCGTTGCTCTTGACGTGCTGCACCGCCTTCCAAGCAAAACGCATCGCGCGCAGTTCGTCCACCGAGGGCTTGCGCTCGGTGACCACTTCCCAATGCGTGCCCGGGGGATCGCCCAAGTCCGGTTGTTGCACCAAAAAGCCGCTCAAAACGCTGCGGAACTCAAAGGCGCGCGGAGAATGCGCTTGAGGGATACGCAGTAAACGGCAATTTTTGCGCGATTTTCCCAGGCGCTGCAAAGCGGTTGGCGTGAAGTCCGGCGCGGCGATGGCTTCCACAAAGAGCGTGCCCAGCGCCTCCACAAAAGCATCGTCCACCGTGCCGTTGACCGCGATCACGCCGCCGAACGCCGAAATCGGGTCGGAGGCCAGCGCTGACG
>Ga0256841_1001976_pt1 | contig 16918 bp, 12 predicted proteins | sample 356308metaG_FD_185971 | JGI IMG/M metagenome (GOLD analysis project Ga0256841, IMG submission 185971) | Hydrothermal vent microbial communities from Mid Atlantic Ridge, Atlantic Ocean - 356-308 | ecosystem: Environmental > Aquatic > Marine > Hydrothermal vents | place: Atlantic Ocean: Mid... | reverse complement strand
AAAGACGGTAAAATAAGAGTATTCCGCTGGGAAGAGAATGCAAAAAGAATGCAAAATTCTTGTAAGGGGATTATGATGGCCGAACCTCCGCTGGAACTTTTTAATGAGATGATGATAAAAGTCATCAAAATGAATGAAAAGTATATCCCGCCGGCCGGTCTTGGAGCAGCTCTTTATCTAAGACCTCTTGTCATCGGATCGGGGCCGCAGGTGGGAGTTAAACCAGCTGAGGAATATCTCTTCCTTATTTTTGCCGGACCGGTAGGCCCATATTTCAAGGAGGGTTTCAATCCCGTTGACGTACAAATAATTCACGATTATGATAGAACTGCTCCTCACGGAACGGGACAATATAAGGTGGGTGGAAACTATGCGGCAAGCCTCAGACCTGCTGCCAGAGCAAAGAAAGAGGGATTCTCAACCGTACTTTTCCTTGATTCAAAAGAAAACAAATATATTGATGAAGCAGGTCCGGCAAATTTCTTCGGTATTAAAGAAAACACTTATATAACACCTGATTCCACGACCATTCTTCCGTCAATCACAAACAAAAGTTTAAGGCAAATTGCAAAAGACCTGGGGATGAAAGTAGAACAGCGCAGAGTTCCCGAAACAGAGTTGGAAGAGTTTGACGAGGTTGGTGCTTGTGGTACCGCAGCAGTTATCACTCCAATTAAAAGAATTGTGGACCGCGATAGTGGCAAAGAATACAAATATTGTCCTGACGGGAAACCAGGCCCCGTTTCAACAAAACTATACAATACACTTAAAGGTATCCAGGAGGGAGAGCTTGAAGACAAGCACGGCTGGAATCTGATAATAGAATAAAAAAAACCCCCAATGAATTCATTGGGGGTTTTTATTTTATCTTTCGTGCAATCCACACTCCTTATGTCCTTCCATTTCCCACCACCAGCGTCCGGAACGCATATCCTCGCCGGGCAGAACAGCGCGCGTACAGGGTTGGCAACCTATACTCGGGAATCCTTTCTTATGAAGTTCATTAAAAGGAATGTTATATTTTTCTATATAATCCCAAACCTGCTTTTCACTCCAATTAATCAGAGGATTTAGCTTAAAAAGGCCATTATTATTTTCATCCACTTCAATAAGTTTACCATTTTCTCTTGTTGACGATTGCTCTCTCCTCAGACCCGTTATCCACATCTTTAAACCTTTCATAGCCCGATGCAACGGTTCTATTTTACGTATATGGCAGCACAGTTTCCGGTTCTCAATACTTTCGTAAAAAAGATTTATCCCCTTCTCCTTTACCATTTTTTCAACATGTTCCGTGTTAGGAAAATAGATGTCAATTTTTATATTGAACCTGCTGTTTGTTTTGTCAATGAGATCATAAGTCTCCGGAAAAAGCCTTCCCGTGTCAAGGGTAAATATCTTTGTATCAGGCGAAATGGATGTTATCATATGTGTCAAAACCTGGTCCTCCAGACCAAGGCTCGTGGCAAAAGCAATCTGCCCCTTAAACTCGCTCACAAAAAATCTTATTACCTCTTGGGGCGTCGCATCTCTAAACCGGTTGCAATATTCTTTAATCTCCACTTCCTTCATACAATCTGCAAATTTAATTCAAAAATCCATTCAAAAAAAAAGATTTATTAACAGGTATTTTCTATCCCTCTAAATTATACATTTGTAAAAAAATTAACATTGGAAAAATTTGACAGTTTAATACCCTAATAAAACAAGATTCTTATGAATGTTCATTTTATTGCAATAGGTGGAAGCGCAATGCACAACCTTGCAATTGCTCTGCATAAAAAAGGTTACAATGTGACCGGCTCGGATGATGAGATTTTTGAACCATCCAAAGGAAGGCTGAAAAAATATGGTCTGCTACCTAATTCCGAGGGCTGGTATCCCGAAAGAATTAACAGCAAACTTGATGCGGTAATCGTTGGGATGCATGCAAAACAGGATAATCCAGAACTGAAGAAAGCAGAAGAACTGGGAATAAAGATTTTTTCATACCCCGAATACTTATATGAGCAATCTAAAGATAAAAAACGGGTCGTCATTGGCGGAAGTCATGGAAAGACGACCATTACTTCAATGATTCTTCATGTTTTAAACCATTTAAATATCAATTGTGATTATATGGTCGGTGCCCAGTTGGAAGGTTTTGAAGTTATGGTAAAACTGACAGAAGATGCAGAGATAATTGTCCTGGAAGGTGATGAATATCTGACATCACCCATTGACCGTCGTCCGAAATTTCATCTTTACAATCCCGATATTGCACTTATCAGCGGAATTGCCTGGGATCACATAAACGTATTTCCAACTTTTGATAATTATGTAGAGCAGTTCAGAATTTTTGCCGGTCTTGTAAATCCGGGCGGAACATTGATATATTGTGAAGAAGACAAAAATGTCAAAAAAATCGGAGATGCTGCCCGGGAAGATATCAGGAGACTCCCCTACTCCATTCCCGAGCACAAAATTGAAAACGGGACTACATTTATTATTTATAATGGCAAGGAGATACCTCTCAGGGTATTTGGCGAACATAACCTGATGAATATAAACGGTGCCAGGCTGGTATGCAATGAGCTTGGAATAGATGACAAGGACTTCTTCGAGGCAATTTCATCATTTTCGGGAGCTTCAAAAAGACTTGAACTTGTTGCTGAAAATGAGTTTACCACGGTTTATAAAGATTTTGCTCATTCACCTTCAAAGTTGTTGGCAACTACAAAAGCCGTAAAAGAACAGTTTCCCGCCAGGGAATTGGTGGGATGCATTGAACTTCACACTTACAGCAGCCTTAGTGAAAAATTTCTGAATCACTACAAAGGATGTATGAATGCCGTTGATATCCCAAAAGTATATTTCAACCCTCACACAATAAAGCTAAAACGACTGCCCGAGATAACCAAAGAACAGGTTAAGGCGGCATTCGCAAATCCCGACATCGAGATATATACCGATTCCGGGAATTTGTTCAACGACTTGCTGTCAATTGACTGGAAAGGAAAAAATCTTTTAATGATGAGTTCGGGCAACTTTGACGGAATTGATTTTGAGGACTTGGGAAAAAGGATTACCCAATCTTAATAATAAAAAAAGCCCCAACCGAAAGGAAGGGGCTGTTAATATCTATAAATGAACTGTTTATCCGTTCATAGAAATTAAAAACTCTTCATTTGTATCCGTAAATTTCATTTTATCTTTAAGAAAAGTAATAGCTTCCAACGGATTCATATCTGCAAGGTGATTTCTGAGAATCCAGATACGCTGCAATTGTTCTTTCTCAACCAACAGATCTTCACGTCTCGTACTTGAAGCAACAATGTCAATTGCAGGATAAATACGCTTATTCGATAATTTTCTGTCAAGTTGAAGCTCCATATTACCCGTACCTTTAAATTCTTCGAAGATAACATCATCCATTTTAGAACCTGTTTCCGTAAGCGCAGTGGCAATGATAGTCAGTGAACCTCCGTTTTCAATCTGCCTTGCAGCACCGAAAAAGCGTTTTGGTTTTTGCAGAGCGTTAGCTTCAACACCACCCGACAGCACCTTTCCCGATGCCGGAGCAACAGTATTGTATGCTCTCGCAAGCCGTGTTATTGAATCAAGGAGAATTACCACATCATGACCACACTCAGTCATTCTCTTGGCTTTTTCCAAAACCAGGTTTGCAATTTTCACGTGTCTGTCGGCCGGTTCGTCAAAAGTAGAAGCAATGACCTCAGCTCTTACACTTCTGGCCATATCCGTAACCTCTTCCGGTCTTTCGTCAATTAACAATACAATCAGGTAAACCTCAGGATGATTCGATGCTATTGCATTTGCAATTTCTTTCAGTAAAACCGTTTTTCCGGTTTTCGGCTGGGCAACTATCAATCCCCTTTGTCCTTTACCTATTGGTGAAAACATATCAATAATCCTTGTTGACATTGAATTCTGCTTGTGACCGGTCAAGTTAAACTTGGTCATAGGAAACAGAGGAGTAAGAAAATCAAAAGGAATCCTGTCACGAATCTCTTCAGGCAACTTACCATTAATTTTTTCAACCTTAATAAGGGGAAAATATTTTTCACCGTCTTTTGGAGGTCTTATACTTCCCTTGACGGTATCACCTGTTTTCAATCCAAAGAGTTTTATTTGTGACTGGGAAACATATATATCGTCAGGAGAATTCAGATAGTTATAGTCAGATGAACGCAAAAAGCCATATCCATCCTGCATAATTTCCAGAACGCCTTCGCTGGAGATCATCCCTTCAAACTCAAAAGGATACTCATCCTTCTTTTTTTCATTATCCTTATATCTGTCGTTCTTTCTGTTATTACTTAAATCCGGTTTTGAAGAGTCACCATTAGACGGGGTAACCTTTTTATATCTCTTTTCTTCCTGTTTTTCTTCTTTAGGTGGCTCACTTTCAGAAACTTTTGAAGTCTCCTTAGCACCTGAAATAGTTTCACCGTCCAACTCAGGGAAAAGGCTTTCCGCTTTAGTCTCTTCCTCAACTTTGCGTTTCCGCCCCCTTTTCTTTGGTTCGGCATCCCCTTCAGGACTCTTACTAACCGGTTCGGGATTCTTTTCCGAATCGGCTCTTGATTTTCTCTCCACCTTTTCAGGTTGCTTCTTAATCCTTTTTCTTCTGTTTTTCGAGGTTTTCTCTGATTTCTCTTTATCAAGAATATCCTTGGATGGATTCAGTGCCTGATGATCTAATATCTTATAGATAAGATCCTGTTTTTTTAAAGATTCAAACTTCTTAAGTCCAAGTGTCTTTGCAATTTCTCTTAATTCGGGAACCAATTTCCCGTTAAGTTCAATAATATCGTACATGTAAATTAAATTTATTTTTCAATTATCTGATTCTAATTCTATCTTCTTCAGAACAGTATGGATTATTTTATAATTATCTTTTCCTGGAATTGCCCTTTTATTGAAATAGTTATTCTTTCTATAATCTCCCTCAAGTAATTTTTTAAGTTCTTTTTTTCTAAGACAAATGAAAAAAATGAAATATGGGAATCAAAATGTGGTGCAAATATACAAAAATATTTAATAACCAAGCATATTTAATAATTTTTAACAAAAATCTTTGAATTCAACACTATTGTTCCGTTACAATTTTATTTTTACTATTGTGATACACATCGAGAGCAACCAAAATTGCTATAAAACCCCAAAAAGGCACGGATGCTTTATCAGTATCAAGAAAATTATTCAAAAAACCATGTGCAAAATATGATATCAAACCCAGTAAAACCGATAATGTAAGTATCCTGACCTCCTTATCTTTAGAGGAAGAATAAAGTTTAAGACCTCTGTATATGACAAGTCCGAATAACAGAATTACCGATAAAGAGCCAATTATTCCCGTTTCGGCAAGCGGACCTATGTATTCACTGTGTGCATTACCTCTGTCACCGGCGTTTGTACTAATGATTGTTTTTTCTCTTGACATCTGAAAAGGTGCATATAAAAATTGGTATGTTCCCGGCCCCCAACCCCAAAACGGCCTCTCCCTGAACATCCGTAATGCAGACTGCCACCGGTTTATTCTCTCCAAGTTCGATGCATCTGATGTTATATTAGCTATTGACTGGACGTGTTCGACAAAATTCGCCGACGAGTCTTGCTTATTACGTTCAAGTTTCTCAAGTATCTGTTGCTGAAATGTAAAAAATAATCCGAAAAACAGAACTCCCGTTATAAGCACCCACCGGAATTTTACCTTAAGCAAAACCAGCACCAAAACCATAACGGCAACCGCAAGGCTTAGCCAGGCTGCCCTGCTGTACGACAATATAATAGCAACGATAAAAACGGCAAAAAAGATACCCGAAACCGTCCTCGCACCTGCACTGTATTTCTTATCAATTGAAAAGCCGAAGAGTACAGGTATAAACATAGCCAGAACGGCACCATAAGCAGTATGATCATTATAAAAGGGTGTCATCACCCAATGCCCCGAATCTTCATCAAACCCATGCAGTGCATGATTATATATAGTATAAATAATCACTCCGGTCAGTGGAATGATATAAAGCCAGATAAATGATTTTACTTTTCCTAAATTCTTAAAGAGAATAACAGCAACAAAATAAAACGGGACAACAAACCACAACCGCGATAACAAAAATTTGAATGAAACGACAGGCATCTCACTCGTTATGCTTGTAAAAAGTAACCAAACAAGGTTTATCAATATTGCTATTGTCACCGGATGCTTAAGGACTCTTCTGTCATAGCTTCCCTCGTATAAAAGTTTAATTATAAAAAACACCAATACTCCGAACATTAACGGTTCGGTCGGCAGGGACACCCCCAAGCCCAAATCCGTATCGCGTAAGGTTATTGCAACCGGTGTTAAAAATGTAATCAGAAGTAAAACCTTATCGAGCGATATGAAATAAAGAAGAATAATAAACAGAACCACAGGCAGAAAAGCACCCCAGTAAAACTCCCTAATAATCAGATACGAATTGAATACTATAAAGAGCAGTGCTATCAGATATACCCATATTAATTTACTTCTTTCCGTCAAGGTTGTAAAGTTTAGTTTTCGGTCAGGCTTTTTTTGACATTCCCTTATAATTTTCCAAAACCAATATAACAATGAATGAGATAAAAAATGCAGCCAATGCTGAAATAATCACTATTAACCACCTGACAGGATAAGCCTTTTTGTCGGCGGCATAAGGTTTAGTAACAACATTTGTGTACGAAAACTGTCTGTCGTAATCCATATATGCTTTTTCATATTCCTGTTTAAGATCAGCATATTTACCGGCTTCATTCTCAATAAGTTCTTTTAGCAACAAAGCCTCAGCCCCTTTATCCTCAATGTTCTTTCTAATTTTATCCACCTCTTTTTTGTTAATCTTTGCAGTACCGTCAACAGTCCCGAGATAACCACGTGAAACCTCACGTGACTGGCTCTCATAATCAAGTAATCCGTACTTGGTACTCAACTCTCTGAATCTGTTCTCAAGACTATCAATATAATTCTTTTTCTTTTTCAAGGAGCGGTCATACATAGTTACCACCTCATAAAATTTCTCTTCATGAAGACTTTTTATCTTTTTATTATAAAAATCAATTATTGCATTAACAATATCTGCGGCCAGTTGAGGATCCGTATCCAAAACATCAATTTCAACACCCTCATAAGGTGTTTTTCCAATGCTTACATTCTGCGACCATTCATACATCATTGTGGTATAGAAATATTTGTATGACGTGTCAATTTTATAATGTTTCGCAAGGTCAAATTTATTAATTACACTGTCAATGATTTCGCGCGACTGCATAACCTGGAGCATCTGCTCCGTTTCACTTTCGTCAGAATACGGGGAAGTGTTTGCAGGATATACAACGGCAAACGACTTATATTTTGGCGTAATAAAAAACGGAGCGGAAAAAATTGCCGACAAAACTATTGCTGCAACCGTAATTACAGCAAGATGAGTCTTCCACTTTAGCAGAAGCTTCAAAATGTTTATCTGATAAAACTGACTTTCCATATCTATTTTTACATTAAATGATGAAGCCCAATTACTGAACTTGTTATCTTTTTCAATTTCCGCATTTTTTGCCGATTTCCCGATATTTTTCCCTTCCTTGTCCTTCCGTAAAGTAAAGATTGACAAAAACCTGTCAAACTTTTCATCAATATTCAGGAAACTTAAGTCAATTTCCGACTTTTTTTTTTATCGTACCTCGACAGACTATCAAGCACTGCCAAAACCAATAAAGCCAGTAAAAATGCCGACAGTGTCGAAACCACAACTATTATCCATCTGACAGGATATGATTTCTTTTCGGCCTTATATGCTTTGCTTACAACAAATTTCTGCGGAAGCACTTCGGTAGCATCTATCTTTGCCTCGTCATACTTTGCCTTTACCTGGCTCAATTGCTTTTTCTCATATTCCAGTGCATCCCTGATAGATACATAAGGGCCTCCGTACTTTGCAAGTATATCCAGCTTGTCTTCTAACGCTTTAATACCATTTTTATTTGTTCCCTTTGCAAGTTCAATTGCAAGTTGTCTGTTAATCATTTCCGACTGCGACTCATAATCATTAACTCCAAGCTCACGTAGCTTGGTTAACGAATCTTCCTTCTTCTGAACATCAGCCTTAAGATTTAAATATTCGTTTTCAACGATTTTAAAAGCCATTATTGCTCTCTCTTTCTGCATTGCATTTTTCGTTGAATCGAGATAATCTGCAATAGTATTGGCAATATCAGCAGCATATTGAGGGTCCTTATCCAAAACATCAATCTTAACCGCCATATATTCCGTACGGCTGAATTTTATATTATCCTCATATTCGTCATATAACTTTGTATATTTATACTTTTCATCCGGTTTGATACCGTAATGCTTCATCAACTGAAACTTCTCAATAATACGGTCACGAATCCTGTTTGAGTTCAATATCTGTAACAATTGTTCCGCCTGTTCATCTTCCCCGAACTGAAGTATATCCTGCTTTGAATTTGCATTTTCCGAAAGAAGAGACTTGGATATTGAGTTCGTGGACGTTGGGAACATTATTACCGTTGACTTAAACTTTGGAGTAATGAACATAGGAGAAGAAAAGATGATGGATGCTATAAAAGCCAGCAAGGTCACAATTATCAACGGTTTCCTCCAATGATGAAGAAAAATAATAAAACTTGTGGATTCAAAATCCTCACTTCCTTTAACTCTGTCTATCATTAACAATGTTTCATTCGTTCAGGGGCGCAAAGGTAAAAAAATAATTCATATTACAACCTTTGATTTTTTAGTTTATTTTCGCAAAGCGATTCGATACGAACTATGAATGCTAAAACAACAATATTATTTCTGTTTGCTCTACTGTGCTTACCATTGCTTTTGACAGCACAGGATACTACCAAACTTATTCTGCCCGACACAACCTATGTTGTGGAAGACCCTGATTTCGAGCTCCTTCTTGCTGCTTCCGAAGGCGACACCATACTGGTGAAAGCACTCCTGAAATTCGGGGCTAATGTGAATGCGAAGACCATTGACGGTGTAACTCCCCTTATGTATGCCGCACAAAACGGACACTTGCACACCGTTGAGATTTTACTTCATAATGGTGCTTCCGTCAACTCAAAGCCGTATAACCGGATTGGCGCTTTGCTGGGTGCTGTCATAGCAGGCCACGTTTTTATTGCAGACACCCTGATACAAAACGGTGCCTATATCAATTCAACAGACCTTAACAAGGTGACACCTCTGATGTACGCAGCAGCATATAATGACACTCTTATGACAGATATGCTCCTTTTTTACGGAGCTAATGTTTTTTTAAAAGATAAAGAGGGAAATACCGCATTGCATTTTGCCTCCTTTTACGGAAATTATAAAACCGCCTATTTGTTGCTTCAACATAAAGCCGATCCCAACAATCCCGATGAACAAGGCTTCACTCCGTTAATGGCAGCGGCACAAAACGGCTTTCCCGATGTTACCTCCCTGCTCATTTCTTTCGGAGCAGAGATTAACAAAAAAAATGATTTCGGATTATCGGCTCTTTCACTGGCAATAATCAACGGGAATGAAGATGTAGTAAAACTACTGCTTGATAACGGAGCTGACCCCAATGAAAAAACAGGTAAAAAGAAAAATCCGCTTTTTCTTGCCACAAAATACAGAAATAAAAAAATAAAAAAATTACTCATTGAAAAGGGGGCGATTGAAAACCGCAAACCGGTCTTTGATATTGTAAAACCGGGAATAGTAATGGATTTTAATAATAAGGATTTTCTCGGAGGCCTCAACTTCGGCATTTTTGAATCGAAATACCGGATTAATATTGAAACGGGATTTCTGACTCGCCCCTGGGTAAGAACAGTGTTGACAGATGTTAACAATGAGAAATATCAAATGTGGGAAAAACGCTCGTACATCTATATTGGTCTTAGCAAGTACTTTTTATTTTTCAGAATAAAATATAATAACTACGGAGGTTTTACTGCCGGTGCCAATTTTTTATACACTTACGGAAGATACCGGGGTACAAGTATTAAACCAAATGCGAAATTCAAGTTTGCACCGAAAGCAGGAATCTTCTGGAGAATTGATAATGCCGAAGTACGATTCAATTACGAATATCTTAATTTTAAAAATGATAATATTTCACCAAACAGAATAACTTTTTCGCTTAGTTTTATGATTGGTGCAAATAAATTCAAAGAACAACTTAAAAAACCGCCTGAATTATGAAACAGAGGACAGGAAATATCATAACGGCTCTTATTTTGCTGACGGGAATTTTTTTATCACTGTCCTGCGAAAGGGATATACCTTACGGCTCAGGCAGTGTTGACTGTAACGACTGTTATACAACACGCCCGGAATGGGGACCTTTGAACGTAAAAATGACCATTAATGAAGAAAATCAGTTTGTACCTTTGGTTGTTTACCGCGGAAATTTTAATGACAACAATATCGAATATGTTGACACCTCATACTGGGAGGATTATTGGGTGGATGTGCCCGTTGACAAGGAGTATTCCATTGTTGCAAAATATAAAAAAGACGGTGGAACAATCAATGTGGTTGATGAATCAAAGCTAACGGTAAAATACACATCATCGGATTGTGCCGATCCCTGCTACTACTTCTCAGGAGGTTATATGGATGTGAGATTAAGGTATTAAAACTGTTTTTAATGTATTATTAAACATAAATTTTTCTCTTTCACCTCTTTAAATCTCTCCTGAAGGAGAAACTAATTCTAACGTACTCCAAAAAGGATAATTTCAGAATTATTAGGAATAAGTTCATTACATTAATACCTGGTGCCTTTGCGGTTCTTAGTGTCTTTGAGCCTTAGTGGCAAAATAGCGGAAAATTAGCCACAAAGACACGAAGGCTCAAAGAAAACACAAAGGAAAAACTCACACATAAAACGGGCTCATCACATTTCATATCAGTTGTTCCGAATCTTTCCGGCATTTTAAATGTTTTCAAAATGTTTTTAATTTCATAACAAAACATAAATTTTCACCACTGTTATTCCTAATACTACCGCCCGTTCTCCCATTCAGGGAAGATGTCAACCGAAGGTTGACAGAGGGGTTTTCAACCTTTCGGGACTCCGGCGCACGGGCTTGCTTCGTCCCGAAAGGTTAATCTATCTATAAAACCTTCAAATCCAAACAGGCAGGTGTAATAAATAAGCTATTATTTCAGCAGTTCGGAAATAATATCGTCCACACCAATACCTTCAGCTTCGGACTTGTAATTTCTAACTATTCTGTGACGAAGAACAGTAGCGGCAACGGCTTTGACATCTTCTATGTCGGGCGAATATTTTCCGTTTATTGCGGCGTGACTCTTGGCCCCGATAATAAGATATTGAGAAGCTCTGGGTCCGGCACCCCAGGTGAGGTAATCGTTGGCCCACGGATGAGCACTTCCGGTACCGTTCCGGGTTTTGGCAACTAGCCCCACCGTATATTCGTAAAGATTGTCCGGGACGGGTATCCTGCGTATCAAATTCTGGAAATATATTATCTCCTCGGCCGATAGAATAACTTTCAAATCAGCTACATATTCTGTTGTTGTACTCTTAACAACGTCTATCTCCTCCTGAAAGGATGGATAGTCGAGCCAGATATTGAACATAAACCTGTCGAGTTGTGCTTCGGGCAGCGGATAGGTTCCCTCCTGCTCAATGGGGTTTTGTGTAGCAAGAACAAAGAAAGGTTCTTCAAGTTTATAACGCTTTCCGGCAACGGTTACTGCCTTTTCCTGCATTGCTTCCAACAGGGCGGCCTGTGTTTTGGGAGGAGTACGGTTAATCTCATCCGCAAGGATAATATTTGCAAAGACAGGCCCCTTGTTAAATCTGAAATGACGGCTTTCGTCAAGTATTTCGGTTCCGATGATATCCGAAGGCATCAGGTCGGGAGTAAACTGAATCCGGTTATATTTTAAACCGAGTGTTTTAGACAGTGTATTTACCATCAGTGTTTTTGCCAGTCCCGGGACACCAACAAGTAATGCATGCCCCCTTGAAAAAATGGCTATCAGAAGGTCATCCAAAACCTGTTCCTGCCCGACAATAACTTTTGCGATCTCCTTCCTGAGGTCTTTATATTTTTGAACAAATGCGTCTAATGCTTCTACGTCTGAATTGTACATATGCTATGTGTTATGTGTTATGCCGGATATTCTCCGGCAGTAATCCCACCTGTTAATCTTTAAACCAGTTATTGGAAAACTTGCAATCCTTATACTCATCATTAATTTTAATAAAGGTCTTATCAATCTTCTCTGCCATCCATTTCTGAATTACCTGCTGTTTTTTCTGTTCAAGAGCCCACTGCTGAATTTTGTCGTAATCGTCTTTAAGATTAGCTTTGTGAGGCTCTGTCCGTTTTTTAAGATATAAAATTCTGTATGCATCTTTATTATCATCGGTTTTAAAAGGCACCGGAGCGGATATTTCACCAACTTTAAGTTTATCAATAACAAAGAAGACCTTTGCGTCAAGTTGATCGGCTTCAAACACGGATGTACCGGTATTAGGATTAATAAGAAGTCCGCCGTTATTTTTACTGGGGTCATCCGAAAATTCGGCAACAGCCTCTTCAAACGTATATTTACCATCTTCAATTAGTTGGGAAATACTATCCAGTTCTTTTTTTGCTTTCATCAAATCCAAAGGCGACACTTTCGGTTGCAAAAGAATATGCCTGACGTTTACATAATCACCACGCCTTTCAATCATTTGAATAATATGAAAACCTGCTTCCGTTTCGAGTATGTCGGACACTTCACCTTCTTTCAGATTAAAAGCCACAGCTTCAAATTCAGGGTACAATTCACCACGTCCCACAAATCCGAGTTCACCGCCATTCTTAGCCGAGCCCGGGTCTTCGGAATATAAAATGGCAAGAGTGGCAAAACTTTCGCCGTTCAATACACGCTTTCTCAATTCAAGAAGTTTTTTACGTATCCTTTCCCTCTCTTCGGGATTGATGGGCGGTTTTTTCACAATCTGCATCAGTTCCACTTCCGAATTTATCAACGGAAGACTGTCTTTCGGGATGTCCCTATAAAATTTACGAACCTCCGACGGAGTAATGGTTACATCTGCCGTAATAGAGTTCTGAACCGTCTCCATCATCATTTGCTGTTTTATCAGGTCCCGGAATTCATCTTTGATTTCAAATATTGACTGCTGATAAAACTCTTCCAGTTTTTCCTGCGATCCAAACTGTTTTATATAGTATCTGAGCCTTCTGTCCATCTCCGACTCAACCTGCATATCCGAAACCTCAACGCTATCGAGTTCACCCTGGCTCAATAACAACTTTTGCCGTAACATTGACTCCAGGATACTACATTTTACGGTTGATTCACTCCCTGCAGCACCACCTTGTTGCATCCTGTACTGAATATATTGAGCTTCAATATCGGACTTCAGGATAATATTACTTCCGACAATGGCAATAACCTCATCAACAACCTCTCCCTGAGGCTGTTCGGTCGGCTGATCCTGAGAAAAAACGCTCCCCGATAAAAGCAGGTAAAAAAAAGACAATATATAAATTCGATAGTTCATTAAAGCAATATTTTATTTAGATAACACCAACCGGTGTTTTTTATTTTACAAATTAATATATTTCAAAATTGTTTTCCATCTGGGCTGCCTGAAATATCTCCTGTCGCATACGATTAATTATCTCCAGCTTTCGTTTATTAAGAATTATCTGCCTGATCTTCTCCTTTTCGAAGCTTAACGGAGATACACTCTCCTTTATTTTAAAATCAGTAATATTGACAAAATAAACATGAGGCTCTACCTTTAGTTCAATTTTCCTGTGATTTTTCAAATACGCCTCCTCATTATATGTTTCAATGGGAACGAATTTCAACAAATCGTCAAACAAAATCCAGATTTCATCATCCAGAAAGTAAAGATTTGAATATTTCTCGATATAAACTTCCAGCGAATCTCTTGCATCAGGTTTGTCTGAATAGAAAAATTTCCTGACCTTGGGAATAACAGGACTATCCTCCTTAAAACGTGCATAGTACACTTTAACAATATTGTCCTTAAGCTGAAAATTCCCAATATTCTTATTATAATACTCCTCTATTTCGGAATCATTGACAACAGTATCCAGAGTTTGACTCACAAGCTTTGATTCGTATTGATAAATTATGAGAGAGTTGCGATATTCTTCAAGCTGCTTCTCAAACTGCATATCCTCCTCAAGTAAATTCCTTCGGGCTTTATAAAGTTCCAGTTTTTCAGTAATCCAGTTATTTACATAATTCCTGACTATAGAAATACTGTCTTTCACATTGGTTCCCTCCGGCACAATTCCTTTCAGGTCTGTCTCATAAAGATAATCATCATAAACCCGTGCAAGAACATTCTCGTCTGATTGCTTCGGCACATTAATACAGGAGTTTAATGCAAATGCAAACAATAATAATGTGCTTATGTTCCTGAGAAAATACAAATTCTTTACCTATTTTTCAATCGTTTTTAAGACCTCTTCATTAATAACGACGGGGTATTTCCCTCTGAGCTGTTTTATCCATTCCTTTTCAAGATAATCCTGATATGCAGCTGTAATAAGCCCTTTTGCCTCGTCGAAAGATTTAGGACCGGGAGCAATCTTACCATGAACAACCACAAAGACGGTCTTGCCGTTTTTATTCATATTCCCCGTAACTCCCTTTTTCCACTTAATCTTATCAATAATATCATCATCACCTTTGGAAAACTTTTTATGATTGATTTTCAGCACTTTAAGCGAATCACTTCCATATTGATTCAAAATATCCTCTTCCGACACTCCTTTGTTAACCAATTCTCTGACAGCGTTAACGTAGGCAGTATCACTTATAGTATAAATAGAAGCATCAAGTCGTTTTCCCCACATAAAGTCCCCTTTATGTTGCTCATAATAATTCTTAAGCCCTGCCGTATCTTTAACGGCTTTAGACCAGACTTTTTCATCAGTAAGGTCAAATAATAAAATCCCGTCACGATACTCTTCAACGATAGCTTTAAAATCGGGATACTTTTCTTCGAGCCTGCTATTTTCATATTGTTTACAACGTTCATTGACAAAATCCTTAAAAATCCTGTTAACAAACTCATCTATCTTTTCACCCTCTCCAATTGTCTGATGATCTGCTATGTAATTGGCAAACTCCGTTTGAGAATAGGTCTTATCCCCAAGAGTAAAAACAATCATTCCCATTTGAGATTTGTCTGGAACAGACCATTTTCCTTTATAGACAGATGAGTCAACAAGAGGATACATAGCTTCAACACCCTTTTCATTTTCTTTATATCCGTACTCTTTTTTTATTCTTTCTATTATCACCTCTTTACTCAATTGAGAACGCCGGTCTTTCTTCACTTTTTTCTCCAGTTCTTTTTTTGAATCGTCAAATGATTTCACACCCGTTTTGCTTATCAGTTTAATAATATGCCAGCCATACATTGTAAGAACCGGTTTGGAGACCGAACCGGAATCGGGTAATTCGGCAATAGCTTCAATAAATTCGGGCACCATCCTGTTAACCTTAAACTTCGGAAGTACACCGCCAGAGGGAGCTGACCCCTTATCTTCGGAATACTCCTTAACAAGGTCTTCAAACTTTTCTCCGTTTTGAATTCTCTGATAAAGGGAATCTATCCTTTTCTCCACATACACCGAATCATCATGGGTTGCATCTTTGGGTATTTTTAAATATAGGTGTGCAACCTGTACTTCACCGAGAGCAGGGATCTTATCGGTAACATAAATCAAATGATAACCGTAATTAGTACGAACAGGTTCGGAGATATTTCCTTTAGGAGTATTATAAGCTCCCGTTTCGAAAGGATACACCATATAAAAAACCGTAAAATAACCGAGATCGCCATTATTCCCGGGCATGACTTGTCCGTTACGCAATTTCGTCTCACGAGCCGACTCGTCTTCAGACACATCTCTTGCAACATCGGCAAAAGATTCACCCTTTTCAATTCTTTCCTTAGCTTTCATTATTTTATTATAAGCTGCCAAAGTGTCTTCAGGAATAGCATTCGGCCCCACCCTGACAAGAATATGACTTACCCTTAAATCATACTTACTCCTGTCATAAGCCTCTTTAACCAGTTTGTCAATAATTGATTCATCAACAAAATAGGGTTCGGCAAGTTGCTCGCGATAACCCTCAAGTTCCTTAACAAAAGCAGTTGCCGTATCCATACCGAGAGCTTCCGCCTCCTTAACCTTCAATTTAAAATTAATAAACAACTGAAGGTATTCCTCTATGGATTTTTGGTCAATTGTATCACCCTTAACATTATTCTTTTGATAAACACGCATAAATTCGTCAACGGTCACCGGCTCGCCTGCTATAGTCACCAAAGTTCTGTTATCCTGAGCTATTGCTCCAAATACCGTCAAAAATGCAAAAATGATTAAAATACTCCTAAAAATGTTAGCTTTCATTTTATAAAATTTTTTCAATTATTAACATATTTTCATTCAACTTTTGCTGTATCCCAATAAAAATTGATTGAGGGTGCAAATATAATTGTTTTGGAATAATAACAGGAGAGTAAAAAAACATAACAAACTTCACAAAACCACCTCAATTTCAACATATTGACCCAAATACGATTTAGAATCCTCCATTAACACAAAAGTCATTTAACAAAATTTAACACTATCTGCTGTAATTTGGCGCCTCACGGGTTATTGTAATATCGTGAGGATGGCTTTCCGCAACACCTGCAACCGTAATTCTTGTAAATTTTGCCTTTTGCAGTGTATTAATATCGGGCGAACCCGTATATCCCATTCCTGCTCTCAATCCGCCAACCATTTGGTGAATGACTTCCGACAGATTACCTTTATATGGAACGCGTCCGACAATACCTTC
>Ga0256841_1001975_pt1 | contig 16928 bp, 14 predicted proteins | sample 356308metaG_FD_185971 | JGI IMG/M metagenome (GOLD analysis project Ga0256841, IMG submission 185971) | Hydrothermal vent microbial communities from Mid Atlantic Ridge, Atlantic Ocean - 356-308 | ecosystem: Environmental > Aquatic > Marine > Hydrothermal vents | place: Atlantic Ocean: Mid... | reverse complement strand
CAGGTTCTCCACCGTCGCTTTCTTCTATTTCAATGATAACTGGGGTAGAGTAGTTCATCATTCCTCTTAAAGTAGCAATTGTAGTATCAAAATCAACGTTAGGTTTCATTGGGTCAAATGCTGGGTCATCATAGCAGGTAACACTGTCTAAATTGTAAGCTACTATGTAGTTGTATCTGTAGTTTTGAACCCAGTTCATAGTAAATATTGGGTTAACCCCTGGATAGCTGCTGCAAGGTATTTGAGAGTTAACAACAGCTGAATTAGGCCAGCTTCCGATTGTAAAGTTTCCATACATTTTTCCGTTTTGTATAGATAAACCTGAAGTAAGATACGAGGAAGCCTCATGATAATTTTGAATAATTTCATCTTTAGAATCTCCTAAAAGATAAAACATAGTATATGTTTTTTCTTCGTTAGGATTTAAAGAAGGTATGTCAAAAATAAACACTGCTGCACCATCTACATTTGCACCTTCAGGGTCTGAATTGTGTATATCAACTCCATATTCCCAATAAGAATCCCAATATCCATCTATATATGTTGCTGTTGTTCCTGGTGCAAGTGCTAATCCTGCATAGTGAGTTTCCCATGCCATCATTATAGGCAATCCATCGCTATTCATTAAGTAGTCATAATAATCATCAAATGTTCCATCCATATCCCAATCTGTAATTTTCTTATACCTAATATTGTTTAATACAGAATTACTTATATTCTTAATTTTTACTGTTAGAATTATAAACTTTTTGTCCTTTGGAAAAATATATTTATGTGTTACTTGTATTTTTCCATCATTCGTTTGAGATACATCTTCTACAATATAAGCGTCAGTTGTACTTAAATCTGTTTCTGATATAAAATTAAAGCCATTATTACCACTAGATGCACTTGCAAAATACCAATGAGAATCATCATATCCTACACCATATCCATCTCCCCACCAGCCAAGTGCTAAATGCTCTGTTCCAATAGGATATTGTAATCCATACCCCAAATCATAATCTGCTATAAAGCCAAGGCTATCTATTCCTATTTTAATGTAGTCTCCTGTTACCCCAAAATCATTAAAGCCATTGCTTGAAAGTTCTGGTGGATTATCATTTGGTGTTGAAAAAGAGCTCGAATAAAGAATGACAGACAGAATAAGAGTAAATACAACCTTAAATGTTTTCATGACAAAAACCTCCCATTTGATTTTAGTTAAATTTATATGCAAGAATCGTGCCAATTGTTAGATTTGAAAAAATAATTATTTATTGTCAATGACTTGTAGTTTTTCACTTTTAAATTTAACTATTTTAAAAACCTTAAAAGTGTAAAAATTTTTTACAGAATTTTTGACCAATCTCGGGAAAGGATTGATAGTAAAAGCTTTGAGCCAATTTTTAGAGTGTAAAAATTTTTTACACTAAAGTTCGTGAAATTTATTTGAATTTCTGATAATATTGAATTTACAAGGTTTTCATAGCTGTAAAAATTTTTTACAAAATTTTATAGAAAAATAAAAAATTTGGTTTAGATTATTTCCTATGAAAATAAAAGGATGTATTGGCTCATTCCCTGAATATTTTACCGTAAAAAACTTAAAAGAAAATAATATTGTTATTACAGACACAGAAAAAAGGGCTAAAGAGTTTATTCATGACTTAAAATCGTATTTGAGATTTTTTAAAAAAGAAAACTTTCAGGTTTTAGAATTTCCAGAAAATACAGACAAACTTGATATTGAAAGTCAGATAAAAAGAAATATTGCCCTTACAAATGTTCTTCAGAATAAAAGGTATGTACTTGTAGTCTCAAGGAACGGATTAAATGTAAAGGTCAGAAACATAAATGATTTCAAAAACTCTATTTTGGAAATAAAAAAAGGCAGTGTTATCAATCCAGAATTTGTAATTGAAAATTTAGTTAAAAATGGATACATAAGAGAAGATTTTATAGAAAATCAGGGGGAATTTTCATTTAAAGGTGGATTTTTATCGGTTTACATTCCAGAAACAGGGATTGTTGACATAGATTTTTTTGGAGATACTGTTGAAAACATATTTTTACGCTCAAAACTTCTTACAAGAAAGGAAATAAAACAAATAACAATTTTTCCAATTTACGATTTTCCTGTTAAAAACAACGAATATTTCAGTTTAGAGTTTGAAGAAAAAAATCCTTCTACATTAAAAAGTTATATAAAAGATCAGAAAATATTTTACGTTGATGTTTTACAGGATATTCTTAAAAAAGAAGCAGTTTATTTTTATACAAACGGAAAAAACGACAATTTAGCATTACCTTCAGAAATTGATTTAAGTAATTTTCAAAAAGTGGAAATTCCTTTAAAAAGGGAACTCTGTTTAAAAAATGAAAAGTTAGCATTTATTTCAACAGAAGAAACAACCCTTGATTTAGATGTTGAACCATTAAAAGAAGGAGATTACATAATCCATGAAGATTACGGTATAGGAATTTATAGAGGAATAGAAACAAGGGAAATAAGGGGAGAGAATTACGATTTTATGATTTTGGAGTATGCAGGTGGAGAAAAAATCTACGTTTCTTACCTCCATTTAGATAAAATCCATAAATACAAAGGACATGGATTTATTAAAATTGATAAAATTGGTGGAACTTCGTGGAGAAATTTAAAAAGAAAAGTTAAAAATTCTTTAAAAAATGTTGCAAGAGAACTAATAAAAGTTTACACAGAGAGACAGAACTTAAAAAGAGAGCCTTTAAACATAAATGATGAACTGATTTATAAATTTGAAAAAGAATTTCCATTTTTAGAAACACCTGACCAGATGAAGGCAATAAAAGACGTAAAAAAAGATTTATCTAAAGATAAGCCAATGGAAAGGCTAATATGTGGTGATGTTGGTTTTGGAAAAACAGAAGTTGCACTGAGGGCAGCATTTATTAATGTTATAAATGGAAAACAGATTTTAGTTTTAACACCTACAACAGTTTTATCTTATCAGCACTACAGAAACTTTAAAAAAAGGTTAGAACCTTATGGAGTTGTGGTTGAAAATCTATCAAGACTAAAAACAAAAAAACAGCAGTTAGAAATTTTAGAAAAGTTAGAAAAAGGGCAGATTGACATAATTGTCGGAACACACAAAGCATTACAGGATAATGTGAAGTTTAAAAATTTAGGATTATTAGTAATAGATGAAGAACACAGGTTTGGAGTCAGGGCAAAGGAAAAAATAAAAAGTCTAAAAAAAGATATTGATGTTATTTATCTTACAGCTACACCAATACCGAGAACTTTAAACATGGCTTTGTCAGGATTAAAGGATTTATCTGTAATAAACACTCCACCAGAAGGTAGAATTGAAACAAAAACATTTGTTTCCTTTGAAGATGAAAAAGTTATAAAAGAAGCAGTAAAAAAAGAACTAAATAGAAATGGACAGATTTTTTATTTACACAACAGGGTAGAAACAATTCAGGAAAAATCAGAATATTTAAAAACTTTATTTCCAGATGTAAATATTCAATACGTTCACGGAAAAATGAAACCTTCACAGATTGAAAAAGTTATCCTTGATTTTATTGAAGGGAAAATAGACATACTGGTTTCAACTTCAATAATTGAAACAGGGATTGATATTCCTACAGCAAACACACTGATTGTAGAAAGGGCTGATTTATTAGGTTTAGCTCAGCTTTACCATTTGAGAGGTAGAGTTGGAAGGGGAAATGTTCAGGCTTACTGTTATCTTTTAATTCCAAAGGAAATATCAAAAGATGCTGAAAAAAGGATAAATGCAATAATGAGGCTAACAAGACCAGGTTCAGGATTAAAAGTATCTATTGAAGATATGCAGATACGGGGTCCCGGTAATATTTTAGGAGTTCAGCAAAGTGGACATATAAAAGCTGTTGGATTTGATATGTACGTTAAACTTTTACAGGAAGCAATAAATGAAGAACAGGGAAAAGAAGAAAAAGAACCTGTTTTAGTTGTTGATTTTGAAAGCTATATTCCAGAAGATTTTATTAAAGACCCAGAAGAAAGGATGAATATTTATTTGGCGGTTTCAAAAACAAATACTGTTGAAGAAATACAGGAATTGCAGAAATATTTAAAGGAATTTTATTCAGACTTTCCAAAACTTTTTAGCAGCTATTTAGAAATTTCAAAACTGAAAAAAGCAATGAAAGAGGCAGGCTTATACAAAATTGAGTTAAAAGAACCAATTTCTACAATTTATACAGAAGGTGTTGAGCCAGAAAAAATTATGAAAATTATAGAAAATCTTGAAGTTAAACAGGTCTACAGTGATAAAATACAGTTTTATTTTAATTCTAAAGATTTAAATAAATTTATAAATCTGATTTCTGCTTTAAAATAATCAATTTGGTAATTTTCCTCATAAATTAAGAAAATAATACATTTTAAAATAAATAAAAAAAGAGGTAGAAAAAAATGCCTGTGCTTACTAAAGATGAAGAAATTAAAAAAGTTTTAGAAGAAAGCAAAACAGTTGCAGTAATTGGAATCTCTCCTACACCTTCAAAACCAAGTTATTTTGTATCTGAAGTAGTTAAAAGATGTGGTTATAAAATGTATTTTGTAAATCCAAAATACGAAGGCCAGACAATTTTAGGTGAGAAAGTTTACAGGTCAATAAAGGATATTCCTGACGAAATTGATATCGTTGATGTTTTTAGAAGACCAGCAGATGTTCCTTACACTGTGAAAGAAGCAAAAGAAAAAGGTTTTAAAACATTGTGGCTTCAACCGGGAACAGTTAATCCACAGGTAGTTGATGAATTGTCAAAAGAAGGGTATAACGTAATTGCAGGAAAATGTATGAAAGTAGAATGTCTAAAATTCCAAAAATAATTGAGGAGGGGAATGAAATGATTAAATTTGTGAAATTTTTTGCAATAACATTTTTGTTTTTGATAGTGTTAACAGTTGGTTTTATGTATCTCAGCGTATTAAAAGGAGAAGGGGTAATAAGACCTGAAGCAATTGTATTTTACACAATAATATTTTTAGGTTATGGATTTACGCTTTGGTATGTATGGGGCAAAGAGAAAAAGGTAGAAATAGAACAGGCTATCCTTGAAAAGAAATTAGCTGAAGAAGAAGCACAAAAGCACAGGGAAGAATTGGAAAGGATTAAAAAAGAATTTGAAGAATTCAAAAAGAAAATTGAACAATCTTAAAGAGGTAAAAGATGAATATAGATAAAGAAAAAATAAAAAAGGCAATAAGACTTTTTTTAGAAGGGATAGGAGAAAACCCTGATAGAGAAGGTTTGAAAGATACGCCAGAAAGAATTGCAAAACTCTGGGAAGAGTTTAAAAGTTATGAAGATTTTAAAATGACAGTTTTTGAAGATGTCGGAAGTTATGATGAAATGGTTGTTGTAAGGGATATACAGTTTTACTCTTTATGTGAACACCACCTTTTACCTTTTTTTGGGAAAGCCCACGTAGCTTATATTCCAGATAAAAAAGTTTGTGGTCTATCAAAACTTGTAAGAATAGTTAACAAATTTGCATACAGACCTCAGGTTCAGGAAAGATTAACAGCAGAAATAGCAGAAGAATTAGAAAAAGAACTTAAACCAAAAGGTGTTGCAGTAGTTTTAGAAGCGGAACATTTATGCTATTCTTCTGATACGGAGATTCTTACAGATAAAGGCTTTAAGTATTTTAAAGATTTATCTCCTGAAGACAAAGTTGCACAGGTAAACCCTGATACATTAGAAATAAGTTTTACAGAACCTTCTACATATATTAAATATCCCTTTAAAGGAATGATGATTAATTTTAAAAGTAAATCTGTTGACCTTTTAGTATCTCCAGACCATAAAATGCTTTACTCTACAGAATGGATTTTTTACAAATCAAAAAACAAAAGATGGCTTTCAAATCAGGCTTATAAATTAAAAGACATACCAAAAATTATAATTCCACAGGCAGGTTATATGGAAAAAGAAGATATAAAGGAAGTAGAACTAAAATTAGACGAAAATTATGAAATTTCAGGATATTCTTCTACTGCTACGAAAACTTTGAAAAGAATAAAAGTAAACGCAGATACATTTATAAAATTTTTGGGGATATACCTTTCAGAAGGTTCGTTTTTTATTAAAGAAGGTAAACATTATAAAGTTAGAGTGGTTCAAAAAGAAAATACACATTCTTTTGAAAAGATGAAAGAAGTTTTTGATGAATTACCATTTAATTATCATACTGTAAGAAGAAAAAACGGAACTATAGAATTTGTTATAAACTCTAAAATATTAACAAAGTATGTAGAAAAGTTTGGAAAATCAAAAGATAAATATATACCTTCATTCTTATACGAACTATCTCCAAGACAGAAAAATTTATTTTTAGAATATTTTATATTAGGAGATGGATATTTAAAACCAGATGGGAAAACATACCATTTTGTAAGTAAGTCTAAAAAACTTATGGATGGAATACAGGCTCTATATGCTACTTTAGGTATATCAACAACAGTTTATTCCCATGAACAAAATGGAAATACTTACTACAGACTTGAAACGAGAAAAGACAAAAAAGGAAGGGATAAATACTACTCTATGGTTAGAGAAGTTAAAGAAGTTTCTTACAATGATTATATATACTCTGTTACTGTTGAAGAAGGATTCTTATTGGTTAGAAGAAACAATAAAATTGCAATTTCTGGAAACTGTATGTCTATGAGGGGAGTTAAGAATCCTACATCTTACACTGTAACAAGCAAGCTTACTGGAGCTTTTAAAGAAAATGAAAAAACAAGAAATGAGTTTTTAAATTTAATAAATTCAAAGTAGCCCTTTAAAAAGGGCTATCTCTTATTTAGCTCCAAACTGGTCGCAGGCATCTACAACATATCTTAAATAAGTTATTGCAGGACCTCCTCCCATTAATGTTGCAACATAGCCAGCTTCCATAATTTCCTGTCTTGTCGCCCCTAATCTAATTGCATTTTTTGTGTGGAATGCTATACAGTAAGCACATTGGGATTTCACACCTATTGCCAGTGAAATAAGTTCTTTTGTTTTTGTGTCTAAAGCACCTGGTTTTTCTGCCTCTTTAAAAAACCCCATAAATGCTTCAACATACTTTGGATTGTCCTTTTTCATTGTTTCTAATAAATCTACGAATCTGTCGTAATACTTGTTCATGTCAACGTGGGTGTGATTTTCTTCCATTTTTATTCCCTCCACAGAATTAATTGAAATATATTTAGTTATAACTATATATTTTTTGTAATGTAAAATCAAGGTATCTTATTCACAAATTTTTCACAAACTAACTTATACTATTAGATAAAACAAAAATTTGGAGGTACTTTAATGTTACACAGTATAACACGGATATACGCAGTTTTACTGCTGTTATTGGCAAGCTTTTCTCTGTCGCAAGCATCAATTTTAGAGGAAATTGATAAGGAAACAGTTAATATTGTAGAAAACGTTTCTCCCGGAATAGTTACAATACAGACAGTTCAGGAAATAAAGGTTAGAAATCCATTTGCAGATTTACCTTTTGGGGAATTTTTTGGATTTCCAAATGATAGGGAGTTTACACAAAAAGTTGAAGGTTTAGGCTCTGGGTTTATTGTTAAAATAGATAAAAAGAAAGAACTTATTTACATTCTTACAAACAACCATGTTGTAGAAAATGCCACAAATATTCAAATTCTTTTCAGTAATCAAATTGCTTTAGAAGGTAAAGTTGTAGGAAAAGATAAGTTATCTGATGTGGCTGTTGTGTCTGTTCCTTTTAAAAAAGATATAGAAAAATTTGCTGAAAAACACGTTCTAAAACTTGGAGATTCAGATAAACTGAAAAAAGGACAGATGGTTTTAGCAATTGGAAGTCCTTTAGGCTTAAGAGGAACTGTAACAAGAGGAATAGTTTCTGCCCTTGATAGGGTTCTTGAAGGACACCCAGGGGAAGGTTTTATTCAAACTGACGCAGCTATAAACCCAGGAAATTCTGGTGGCCCTCTTGTTAATATCCACGGTGAAGTTATTGGAATGAATACAGCTATTATTCAAGGGGCACAGGGGTTAGGATTCGCAGTTCCTATAAATCAGGCTAAATGGGTTATGGAACAAATCTTAAAGTATGGAAAAGTTAAAAGAAGTAAAATTGGTGTTTATATACAGGATATAACTCCAGAGCTTGCAGAACATTTTGGAGTTAATGAAGGTGTTATTGTTTCTAAAGTTGTTGAAGGTGGACCTGCTGCAAAAGCTGGTATTAAACCAGGAGATATAATCATTGCTGTTAATGGAAAACCTGTTAAAAAATCAAACGATTTACAGAAATACATAATGAGAAACCCACCAGGAACAAAAGTAAAAATAACTATAATAAGAGATGGAAAGAAAAAAGTTATAACTGTTAAAACTACTTCGTGGGATGAAGAAGCAGAAGGTGTAAGTAATCTTCAGGACTTAGAAGCAAAATACGGATTGATAGTTAAAAATATAACCCCTGATTTAACAGATAAGTATATGATTCCAAAAGTTCCGTATGGTGTATTTGTTATGGGTGTTAAACCGGGAAGTCCTGCTGATTTTGCTGGATTAAGAAGGGGTGATATCATCCTTAGAGTTGATAGAAAGCCAGTTTATTCAGTTGAGGAATTCTGGAAGTTAATCAAAAAAGCTAAAGCAAAACACAAAGATAGTGTTCTTCTATTTGTCCAGAGAGGAACAGCAAATATTTATACTACTTTACCTTTAGAATAATAAATAAGGGGCTTTATGCCCCCCTTTTCTATTTTGGAGAAAAAATGATTGCCCTTTACGGTGGAAGTTTTGACCCTGTTCATATAGGACATTTAAGGATTGCAGAGGATATTAGAGAAGATTACAGTCTTTCTAAAGTTATTTTTATTCCAGCTTACCATTCACCATTAAAACCTGGAAGTAGAGCTTCTGCAAAAGACAGGATTAAAATGCTCCAAATATCAATAAAAGATAATCCATTTTTCTCAATAGATGATGTTGAAATAAAAAGAGGTGGAAAATCCTTTACAATTGATACTATCCTCTATTACAAAGAAAAACTAAATTACAATCCGATTTTTATATTAGGGACTGATGCTTTTTTATCTCTCCATAAATGGAAAAAACCAAAGGCACTTTTAAAAAACACAAATTTCATTGTTGTAGGAAGAGGTAGAGACCACTTTTATAATGTGAAAGATTATATTCAGGAATACTTTCCAAAAATTGAACTTTCTACTGAGAAAAAAATAGATGTTAAAACTACAAAAGTTTATTTTTTTGATTCAAGAAGGTTAGACATTTCATCAACTGAGATAAGAGACAGGGTAAAAAATTTAAAGTCAATAAAATATCTTGTAATTCCTGAAATTGAAGATTATATTATTAAAAATAAACTTTATTTGTAAGGGGTCAGGAAATGTCATTTGAATTAGAAAGGGAAGGAGAAGTTTTAACAAACCTTGAAATCCCTGCTAAAGTTGTTCTTTATAATGATGAATGGCATACTTTTGAGGAAGTGATTAATCAGTTAATTAAGGCTTTGAAATGCGATATCTATACCGCTGAAAGTATAACAATAGAAGTTCACAACAAAGGGAAAGCAATTGTTTTTGAAGGTGATTTAGAAGATGCTCTAAAAGTTTCTTCAATTTTAGAAGAGATAGACCTTTCAACTGAAATTTTTATCTGATTTGCCTTTTTTCTGTTTTGTATCCAACATAAATAAACAGTGATAAAGCAAGCATTATAAATGTTACAGAAAGGGACATAAGTAACACACTGCTAAAACCAATAGTTCCCAATATAGAAGCTTTAAATACAAGAAGTAGTGTTTCTATAGCCATGGCAATAAGAATTGTTGATATAAAACGGGAAGTTATTTTTCTAAATGTTATATGTTTTGTTGGGTCTTCTGCGTATAAGACCTCGTGCTGAAATATCTGTTTTGCAAGGTCTAATAATGCAAGGGCAAGTGTAACATGAATAACTGATTTGAAAATAGCAATTTCAGTGCTTGCAGATGGATTTAAAAATATTTGCTGGAATACTTTAAAAAGTACCTGTCCTAAAAATGCTAAAGATGATAAAAATAAAAAGACAGCTATTGTTCCGTAAGATATTTTTGAAATAGTTGTAAACCATTTTATTTCTTCAATTTGAATTATTTTTAAATACTTGAGAAAGTTAAGTTTTACTGTAAGGAAGTACTTTTCCCCTTCATACTCAAAAGGTATTAAAATTTCTACAACGTAGTTATTTGTATAAGGGTTAAGTACAACAGTTTCTTCAATATATATGTCATCTAAATCTGGTATGTATTTACAGAATTTTTTGAAAATTATGTTCTTTTCTATATCTTCTTCATCTTTAAACTTAAATTTTTCATTAGGATTAAAAAATGTTTTTGTTATTTTGTTGCAGTTTTTATCAATTACATAAAACATCTCAATAGTTGGAAATATTTTGAAAATTTCATTTATTGTTTTTTCATCACCTTTCAATATGTTATGTAATTCAAAAGAAGCTCCAATACTTTCTGCAATACTGTAAATGTCTTCTTTGTATTCTCTTAAATAGTGTTCTAACGCTTCAACTTTTCCCGGCAAAATAATCCCCTTTTATTTTTATGAAAAGCCCTCCCAGAAGGGAGGAAAGTTTTTAATGGACTTTTCTGACTAATTTCCAGAAGTGCAACCCTAAAACAATTGCTCTCCATAACTGGTAAGGAAATGACTTCATTAATCTTTTATCTTTTTTTGTAAATCTAAATTTAGGTTCTACTTTTTTTATATCTTTTTTTTCTTCAGTATTTTCCATTTTCTTCCTCCTATGGTATCAATTTCCAGAGTGGTTTAGCCTGTAATTTGTAAATAAATGCGTAATGTAAAGCAAGTTTAAACCAGGCTCCTGCCATACCTATTTCAGCAGCACACATATCAACATCCCTTCCATATTCTGGATATTCTTTATAATTTCTTGCAACTGGATAAATTGCAATAGTTGCTGCCATACCACCAGCTATTCTATTTTTCATTGAAGCAACACACAATCCAGGTGTTTCGGCCATAGATGCTGTATGGTTTGGTTCATTTCCCTGAACAAGTTCAGCAATATTTAATGCTGCAGCTTTACCTGATAATTCAGCAGTATATCCAGTCCTTGGTGGAGCTGGACCAATTAATGTTCCATTTGGAGATTTTGAAGGTTTTGATAAAGGGCCAGGAGGGGCAAATGCAATTCCTGCTGCAAATATGTTTTTGTATTTCTGATTTTGATAAGTTTTAGGCCAGTCTGGACCATCTAATTCCTCATAAGGTTTTCCATAATTTGCATCAACCTTTAAAAATCCTGCTGGATTACAAAGCTCCGAAGTAATGTCATTTCCATCTTTATCTATGTATTTTATTGGTTGGGCTTTAAAAGGTGGAATTAACATTGCAAAATCGTACTCAAATTCTTTGAATTCACCATTTAAATTCTCTGTATATATTTTCTTATCATCTATTTTTGTTACGTGGGACTGTATTTCATAGTTAATTCCATAGTCGTAAAATAAGGCTTCAGCCATCATTTCAGATGTATAAATTAAAGAACCTCTTTTTGCTTCAAGTCCATCTATTCCAAAATCACCTAATTTTGGTTCATTTGATAACCACATTATTTCAACTTTGTCTCTTAAACCTCTATCTACAAGGTCATTGTGTATATTACATATATACTCAAAAGCAGCCCCCTGACATGTTGCTGTCCCGTGTCCCATTCCGACTACTATTTTTGCTTTATCACCTTTTTCAAGACGAGATACAAGTTCAAGGTATTTTGCTGCAGTTTCTGTTGCGTGGGGAGGTGAACAAATTGATTCTGTAAACCCTTTTTCTGGTCCTAACCCTTCTGTCGCTTCAAAGTTTAGGTAAGGACCTGTTGCTATCATTAAATAGTCGTAATCTAACTTTCTTTTTTCACCACTTTTTGTTTCTACTATTACATATTGATTGTCTGGGTAAACTTCTGTTACAGAACCTACCACTAAATTTATTCCTAACTTGTTGTAAACAGGTAATAGGTCAAACTGGGTTTCTTCTGCCTTCATCTGCCCAATTCCAACCCATACCAACGAAGGAATATAGGTAAATTTTGGATGTTTGTTGACTACTGTTATTTCGTGGTTTCCCTTGTCTTTTAAGGCATCTTGAAGAACCAAAGCCCCGTAATGTCCGGCAAAACCAGCACCAACTATGACAATTTTAGCCATAACAAGCCTCCTTTATGATATTAGAAAATATAAAATGGTACTTATTTAAATATCGTTATAAATAATTTAACGGAATTTGATAAAGAAGTAAATGCTAACAAGGACAGGGAAAATCCTGTCCCTATTGTAAAATTAATGGCTGTATCCTCCTTCTTTTGAAACTTTTCCTTTGAAAACCCTGTAAACGTAGGCTGTATATCCAATTACTATTGGCAAAAATATTATTGTTGCTACAAGCATAACTGTAAGGGTTATTTTTGAAGATGCTGAGTTCCATATAGTCAGATTATAAGCATCTGAAATTGAAGACCTTATAAAAACAGGATATGTTGCAAATGCTATTGTTAGTACAGACCCGAGTATAGTTAGAACTGAGCCATAAATAACTCTGTTGTACTTTTCAGCAATAACTAAGTTTCTAAAATAGATAATAATTCCAGCAATTAAAATTAAAGGAGCTATCCAGAAAAGAGGATACTCAAAAAAGTTATTGTAAAGTTCTGATTTAAATGCAATTAAGAAGAAATCTGCAACCATTAAACTGATAACAAATCCAATAAATGAAATAATTGCCCATCTCTTTGCAAACTCAAATGTTTTGCCTTCAGTTTTAAGCATCAAATAGGCTGTTCCATGCATCATAAACATAAACAAACTTACAACTCCCATAGATAAAGGGACAGGTCTAAGAAGTGTTAAGAATGTTCCGTGGTAAACGCCTTTCTGGTCTATTGGAATACCATAAACTGCATTTCCAACTGCAACCCCAAATAAAACTGCTGGTACAAAATTTCCTATCCAGTAAGCAATATCCCAGAATGTTTTCCATTTTTTACTTTCTTTTTGATTTCTGTATTCAAAGGAAACAGCCCTTAAAATTAATGCCCATAAGACTATAAACATTGCAAGGTAAAATGCACTAAAAGAAACTGCATAAACTACAGGAAATGCTGCAAAAAGCATACCTCCACCTGCAATAAGCCAGACTTCGTTCCCATCCCATACTGGACCTATTGCGTTCATCATTATTTTTCTATTGTCTTCGTCTTTTGTGAAAAGATGTAAAACTCCAGAGCCTAAATCAAAACCGTCTGTAAGGGCATATCCTACCAAAAATACACCTGCTAATAAAAACCATATTCCATTTAATGTTGTAAATAATTCTGTTGGCATTTCTCCTTTCCTCCTTAAAACCTTTCATCAGTTTTTGAAAAATTTGTAGTTAAACCTTCTAATCCATCAGTTTTTATTTCTGGATTTTCAGTATTGCTGACTTTTGGACCTTTACCAATAGCCCTTGCCATAAGGAACAGATAAACTACAAATAAGGCAAGATAGATAAAAGTAAACACCATCACAGAAAAGAAAACCTGTGAAGCTGGTACGAAAGAAACCCCATCTTTTGTCTGTAAAATTCCGTAAACTAACCACGGCTGTCTTCCTATTTCTGCACTCATCCAGCCTAATTCGTTTGCAAAGAAAGGTAAAGGAATAGAAAGGAGTAATATCCATAGATAATCTTTATTTGTGTAAATAGTTCCTCTTTTCATCAGCCACCATCCAAGTAAAACAATAAATGCAAAGTAAAATCCTAAATAAACCATTAAATGAAAAGATGTGAAAACAAGAGGAACAGAAGGTAAATCATTAAAGGTTATATCTAAAGCATGGGCTTTGGCTTTTGCCATAACAAGTTCGTCTTTTATTTTTTGTTTTTCTTCTGGGGTTTTAGCTTCTGCTAATTTTTTCTCTAAAACAGGAATTTTTTCTTTTTCTTCCTTTGCCTGTTGCTGATACTCTTTAACTAAATCCTTAATTCCCTTAACTTCTGCATTTGGGTCGTGGTAAGAAAGGATACTTAAAAGACATGGTATTTTCAAAAGCATTTTACTCTGTTGTTTTTCCTGGTCTATTATTCCAAACAAATCAAGGGAAGCACATTTTTCTGTATTCCATTTACCTTCAACCATTGCTAATTTTAAAGGTTGATTGTGTGCAACTTCGTTTCCGTGTATATCTCCAAATAAAATCTGTATTAGAGCTGAAAACGTTGTAAATATTAGGCCTAATTTAAGGCTTAACTTAAACATTTCTGTGTGTCTGTTTTTTATTAAATAAAAAGCACTGACTCCCATAACGAAAAATCCAGCTGTAATAAATGCACCATCAACTGTATGTAAAAATCTTATTAACGAAGAATGGTTAACTACAGCAGACCAAAAATCGGTAAGTTCTGCTTTTATTCCCTGTGGTGTTTCAACCAATCTGAAACCTGCAGGGGTTTGCTGCCATGAATTTGCAATTAAAATCCACAGAGCAGATAAGCTTCCTCCAATTGCTACCATCCATGCAGAAAGAAGATGTATTTTTTCAGAAACTTTTTCTCTACCAAACAGGAAAATTCCCATAAAAGTAGATTCTAAGAAGAAAGCTGTAAGACCTTCTAAAGCAAGGGGAGCCCCAAAGATATCCCCAACTAATTTTGAGTATTCAGACCAGTTTGTCCCAAACTCAAACTCCATAGTTAAACCTGTTGCCACACCAATTGCAAAATTTATTGCAAAAAGTTTCATAAAAAACATTGAAAGGTCATCATACCTTTTATCCCCATTTTTCAGATAAAGGGTTTTCATAATAGCGATTAAAAACCCTAATCCTATTGTTAGGGGTACGTATATAAAATGAATAAAAGCAGTAAATCCAAACTGCCACCGTGCCAGAGATAGTGCATCTAACTCCATATTTTTTACCTCCTGATAGTTAGTTAATAAATACTAACTATATAGTTTATTTAGTTTCATTCTGGTGTCAAGGATATATTCATTTATATGTTAAGATAATTACTGTTAAAGTAATAAACCAGTAGTAATTTCCGAATATATCTCATAAACAGTTGTCATTTTTTCTAATAAAATTTAAACATTAAAAATGGAGGAACCCCTAAATGAAATGGATAATTTTAAATAGATACAAAATTAAAGTTTATGGAAAAAAAGGTAAAGTTTTACCGAAAGGTGCTGTAGATGAACATACAAGCTTTCTACAAAGTATTTTAACTAACGATATTGTTAACTTAAAGGAGAATCACTTTAACTACAATTTATGGCTAACTGGAAATGGACAGCCAAAGGAAGAATTTTACGTTTATAAATTTAAAGACCATTACCTTTTAGATACAGATGCAAGGGCTGACTACATAATTCACGAATTCAATAAAATAAAACTTTCTCTTCAGGTTTATTTTGAAAATATGACAGGTTTAGTTAGACACCTTTATATTTTTGGAGAAGGTGCAAATGAGTTTATTTCAAAAACATTTGATATTAGCTTAAGTAATTTTGAGATACATCAGGAAAAAGAAGTTTTTATAGCAAGAAACCCTTTAAGAGTTGGTGAAAACGGTTATGACATAATCGGAAGTATTTACAGAATTTTAGAAATTTTAAACAAAAAAGATGAAATTACAAATAGAGAGTTTGAAGATATAAGAATAAAAAATTGTGTTCCAAGAATACACAAAGAATTAAGAGAAGGTTTTCATCCCCTTGAGGCAAACATTGTAAATTATGCCTTTAGTCTTACAAAAGGATGCTATGTTGGTCAGGAAGCAATAGCAAGGGTTCATTTTAGAGGTAAAACTACAAGAACACTGGCAAAATTTGCCATAGAAGGAATAGTAAGGGAAAATGATAAGATTTTAGGAGAAGATAAACCAATTGGTGTTATAACTTCAATAAACTCTAAAAAAACAGAAGCTTTAGGATATATTTTAAGAAAGCATGCAGAGGCTGGTTCAGAATACAGGGCAGGAATTGGAAAAGTAAAATTTATATCTGAATGTAAATTAGAAATATAATAAATATAGTTTACATTATATAATTAATTATCAATAATTTGAGGTTAAAAAGTGGAAAAGTCTATTTTTATAAAACCTATAAACAAAAAAATATACCAGATTATATTTAAAGACCCTCTAATAGCACCAATCACAGTTGAAAACGAAAATCAGCTTAAAGATTTTATAAGAAAACTAAAAAAAGAAGGTAAATCCAATTTAGCAAGAGAACTGACAGAAGAATGGGTTTGTCTCAAAAAGAACTCTTTTAAAATAAACTATAAAGGCAAATTCCTTAATTTAGGACATAAAACTGCTGTAATGGGTATTTTAAACATCACCCCTGATTCTTTTTCTGATGGTGGGATTTATTACAAAGATATAGACAAAGCAATTGAAAGGGTTTCACAGATGTTGGAAGAAGGGGCTGATATCATTGATATCGGTGGAGAATCTACAAGACCGGGAGCAAAACCTGTAACTCTTGAAGAGGAAATGGAAAGGGTAATCCCTCTAATAAAAGTGTTAAGGGAAGAATTAGGTAAAAACTTTTTAATTTCAATAGATACATATAAATCACAGGTTGCACAGGCAGCTTTAGATGAAGGGGCTGATATTATAAACGATATAAGCGGAATGACCTTTGATATAAATATGGCAAAAGTTGTGGCAAAATACGACTGTCCTATAATTATCAATCATATAAAAGGACGTCCTGAAAATATGCAAAGTGAAGAAATTTATTATGATGATGTTATTCAGGAAATAGCGGAATTTTTTGAAAGTCAGATTAATTATGGGATGAAACACGGAATAAGGAAAGATAGATTTATTATTGACC
>Ga0256841_1001974_pt1 | contig 16935 bp, 13 predicted proteins | sample 356308metaG_FD_185971 | JGI IMG/M metagenome (GOLD analysis project Ga0256841, IMG submission 185971) | Hydrothermal vent microbial communities from Mid Atlantic Ridge, Atlantic Ocean - 356-308 | ecosystem: Environmental > Aquatic > Marine > Hydrothermal vents | place: Atlantic Ocean: Mid... | reverse complement strand
CATCGTTTGCAGGCGTCCCTTTATCATTCCCTCCCAATTTATCAAGGACTCTATTTTCGTGGAGTCATCCTGCAATACCGCATTTGCGAACTCCTTGACTACCGTTCGTGGATTTTCCACTTTCGAACAGGAAGCAAATCCCAAATATACCGCAAGAATAATTATCGCCGGTACGGATTTTCTCATATTTCAACTCCAACAATAATTTATATTAATAGATTATTCCAATCATCGGTATTATGCCTAATGAGTCGCCGTGTATTTTCTCGTAATGTCTGTGCCGCCTTTTTTTTCGAGAACCCTGAATTCCGCCGGATGCAATGTGGTGTCCCTTATCAAATCGATATTGAAGCCGAGTTTTTTGGAAATTCTCTTAAATCTTTCACCATCATCGGAAGTTAAAACATCGCCGACCCCCGGGTTGACAATCAATTGGAAACCGCCCTTTTCCGAAGAGACCTTAGCCCTTTTGAACCAGCGTTCGATTTTAATAGCCACTGTCTCGTTGGATAAAACCCTTCCAATCCCATCACAATATGGGCAAGGTTCCGAAAAAGCATACATTAACGATGGCCTAACCCTTTGGCGGGTCATCTCGATAAGTCCCAACTCCGAAACATGAGTGATGAATGTTTTACTTCTATCTTTTTTCAGTTCCCTCTTGAATTCCTCGAAAAGCCTTCTACGGTTTTCGGCGTATTCCATATCGATAAAATCGACTATTATTATCCCTCCCATATCGCGTAGCCTTATCTGGCGGGCTATCTCTTTCGCCGCTATTAGGTTGGTGCTCAGCAATGTTGATTCGCTATCCCTTTTCCCGACGAATTTGCCGGTATTGACATCGATGGTTACCAAAGCCTCAGTTTGATCTATAACGATATAAGCGCCTTTTTTTATCCATACCTTACGGTCGAGCATTTTCTCTATCTGAGGCTCGATACCATACTCATCGAATATCGGCAATTTACCCTTGTAGAGTTCCACCTTTTCCATTAAATTAGGCGCCACCATTCGTAAATATGATATTATGTTGCGGTGTTCTTTTTTTGAATCGACAATAACCTTGTCTATTTGCGGGCTTAAAAGGTCCCTTACTATCGAGGAGGTCATCTCCATATCTTGATAGAGGAGAATCGGCGATGGGAATTTATCCACCCTTTTGGTAATCTTTTTCCAAGTACGCATTAAAAATTCGATATCCGCCTTGAATTCCTTTTCGGATTTCCCCTCGCCCACGGTTCGCACAATCAACCCGAAGCCGTCGGGACATAGTTTGCCTACAATACTTCTCAGCCTTCGTTTTTCACTCCAGCTGGAAACCTTTCTCGATATGCCGACGCCGGAGGATCCGGGGACTAAAACGAGATATCTGCCCGGTATCGAAATTTCGGTGGTGATTTTAGGTCCCTTATCACCGATAGGCTCCTTTATCAATTGTACCAAAACATCTTGATCCTTCTTAAAAATGTCGCCTATCCTTCGGCTTAATTTTTTCTTTCGGTGAAATGGTTTCCCCGTATCGTCCTCAGGCTCATCCTCGGTATCCCAATAAAAAAGCAGATTCCCCTCTCCATCGAAATCAGCGATATCGGAATAATGTAAAAACGCATTTTTTTCCATCCCGATATCCACAAAAGCAGCTTGCAGTCCGGGCAGAACAGAAGAAATACGCCCTTTGTATATGTTGCCGACGAGCCGTTCGTTCTCAGGTCTTTCGACCAAAAGCTCGACTAATTTGCCCTCTTCGATAATCGCTATACGGCTTTCATAGTCGGTGACATTTATAATAATCTTATTACCGGTATTATTGCCGTTTTCCATTACATTATTCGCCATTTTTCACCAAAGCACTTAAATATGTTATATCCTTCCCCGCAACTTTTCAAGATTTTCCACTGTGATAAAACAGCATAGGAAATAATCCAAGCAGCGGTTTTGGTTTAATTACCAAGCCGATTACAAGATGAAATCTTCATTATCATCAAAAACGGCTGTATTCTTGCTATAGGCGGCGTCAATAGGAATGGGTGAAGGTCTCCCCTTTTGTAAACTTTTCACAATACCTCTTCACCCAAAATTTCGCCTTCCCGCGGGTGATACCCATTTATAAATTCCAAATCCGAAAGTTTCCCCCTACCTTGCGGTTGGATGGATTTAATCCTTATGTATCCATCGCCGCAGCCGACATATAGCCGCCCGGCTTTTTTATCAATTTTTATTGCACCGGCGACGGAGGACATCTCGACGATTTCCGATTTCTCAGCATCTAATATTTTAATAATTTTACTTCTGAAAGAAGTAAAAGCTCCCGGCTTTGGCGAAAGTCCTCGAATTAAGTTGATGATTTCCAAAGTTGTTTTGGAAAAATCAAGCTTACGGACCTCATCGGTTATCTTCGGCGCTTTCGAGGCTTTGCTGTTATCCTGCGGTATCGGTTTAAGGCTTCTTTTTTCAATTCTCTTAATCGTTTCCACTATTGCTTCCGCCCCGATATCGGCAAGTTTGCTATACAACATTCCATAATTATAGTCCGGAGGGATGGGACATTTTCTCCGGATGAGGATGTCGCCGGTATCCACTTTCGGCTTGATAAGGAAAGTCGTCACGCCTGTTTCGGTCTCCCCATTGATTATAGCCCAATTTATGGGCGCGGGACCCCTATATTTCGGCAATAGCGAAGCGTGAAGGTTTACACTCCCAACGGAGGGGATCTCAAGAAGTTTTCCCGGCAAAATTCTAAAGGCAACTACCACAAATAGATCGGGATTCAAGGATGATAAAAAATCAACAAATTCCGCATCGCCCAAACTTTTCGGCTGATAAACATCCAATCCAATCCCCTTGGCGAAAGTTTTAATTTCCGGAGCCTTGATTTTCCTTCCCCTGCCGGCTGGTCTGTCCGGATTTGTGATTACCGCGGAAATATTATATCTCTCTTCCACCAACTTTTTAAGCGACGGAATCGCAAAGGGCGGATTACCCATAAAAACGATATTCAACGAAAGACCTCTATATCCCCAGCCTTTAGTTTGCGGAGCTTACCGTTTATCAATTGCCTTCTCAAAAAGCTGAGATAATCGATAAACAGCTTCCCTTCCAAATGGTCATATTCGTGTAATATGACCCTCGCAATCAACCCTTCTCTTTCCAATCTAATCGGGTTTCCATCGATATCTATCGCTTCCACCAAAACCCGCTGTGGACGAGTTAGCTTTTCAAATAAACCGGGGAAAGATAAACATCCCTCATCGCCGTTCTGCTCTCCGGAGGTCTCGATTATAACGGGGTTTATCAGCACAAACGGTTTTTCCCCCTCATCGTCGCCGGAGGGGTCCACCGCATAAATCCGAATCGCCTTTCCAACCTGATTCGCCGCCAAACCGATGCCGTTTTTAACCAACATCGTTTCAATTAAATCTTCGGCGAACCGAGCCAATTTGTCGTCTATATTTTCTATCGGAGCAGCTATCTGACGCAAAACTGGGTCGCCATAATATCTCAAATCTAAAACAGCCATATCGAAAAAATCGGCGGGTATAATTAGTCTTGCGCTTTGCCGGCTATGGATGACCGCAGGATTTCTATTTTTACATTTTCCGCAATTCTAATCACCGCCGTATTCTCCTTATCATTTAATCCTACGATCGTTCCGAATATGCCGGCGTTCGTAACTACTCTGTCCCCTTTTTTTAACTGCGATAACATCTTCTGATGTTCCTTTTGTTTTTTCTGCTGGGGGCGAATCAACAAAAGCCAAATTATCACGAACATCAAAATAAATGGCAAAAGGCTTAAAAACAGATTTCCCCCGCCTCCTCCCTGTTGGGCGCCGGAGGGAGCCATAGCAAATGCTACACCTAACAAATCGTCTCCTTTTTCTTTAAATTTCTTCTGTTAAACTAACTAATTTATAACCATAATGTTTTATTTGCAAGAATAATATGCACCCCACCGTATTACAATTCATTTTAATCTTCCATCTTTCCTTTTGATTTTTTGAATTTCCCTTTTGAAATAGTCAAATTCACATTATATTGAATATTATATTACATACTCATTCTTTACCACATTCGGAGTATTATTATGAGCATACTAAAATCTGCGCTAATTTTAATAATCGCAAGTCTTTTATTTTCAATTCCTGCCTTTTCGGGGCAAACGGCACCCAAGCGGAAAACCCATAGGAAATTTTATTATCCTCCGGAGAGGGAAGAGATAAAGAAGGATATGGCGAAAATTAACCCCGACTCTCCCCAGACGATCCATTTGAGCGAAGATGAAATAGATTTCGGCTCGGTGGCTGCCAAGGTTCAGGTAGGGCGGACGCTGATACTTACCAATATCGGCTCGAAGGATTTGCATATAATCCGTTCGCGGAAATCGTGAGGGGTCACCCTCTCGTTGAGAAGAGGAATAGTTATTCCTCCCGGAGCAGGATTGGAAGTTGATTTTGTTTTGAATTCGGCGAAATGCACCACCACCATCGATAAATATGCTTATTTGGATTCCGATGATCCCAATACCCCAACCTTGGCGGTAAAGGTCAGCGCGATAACCGCTAATCCCGAACAAAAGCTTAATTATATGCCAACAGTTGTCGATTTCGGCGAAGTGCGGTATGGCAACGCCGCAAAATTCACCTTGAGCCTTAAAAATGACGATTCCGCCAAGGTGGTATTGACCGTCCCCTATCCGCCACCGGCGAAATACATAAAGAAGGTGGATATCGCGAAGAGAACTCTTTCACCCGGCGAATCCACCGAGATAGAATTCACCCTTTCGGACAAAGCGCCCGTAGGAGAGTTTTTGACTTCGATTTCCTTGGAAGTCAAGGACAAGCCGTCCTCCAGAATAACCATCTCCATCAAAGGCGATATTGTAGAAGAGTGATTGGGCGCGATGTTTTATAATGTAAGATTACCGATCCTTGATGGTTAAATTTTCGAAATGATAATTTACCATTGAGAAGAACAAAAATTTATATCCCCCAAATGCCTTTCGGGGGGGTTAGTTTACTGAAATCGAAATTTCCTTCGGTTCCATCGGCGAAACTCCGCAATCGAAATCCGCCGTCATCCAATTTGCAATAAGTGAAATACCGTATCCAATCCCCAATGTTGATATATACACCATCCTGAAACTCGACAACCTGCGGGATGTGCGTATGTCCCATTATCACCGCATCGAAACCCTCCCCAACCAACGATTCGGCAAAAATAACATAATATGGGAGGAAGCTCCACGATCTCCCTTCCCCCCTCGCCCGACTCCCCGAAGAGACTATTTTCGCCAAAATAATACCGATAGATGATGGCAATTGTGAAAATAAAAATATATTAACCCGATTCCGTAATATTCGGCGCAGGAGTCTATAAGCCCAATCAGGCTTTGCCACTCCATCGCCATGGCTAATATAAATCCTTTTCCCATAATGGGATACTTCCGTATCGGTTTTGATGACATCCGCCCCGGTCAGGGATATGAAGCTTTTTCCCACCCACCAATCGTGATTTCCCCCGAGGAATTTTATCTTTACTCCGCCATCGGAAAGTTCTTTGAGTTTTGAGGTAATCTCCGGGAATTTATTCGGGAATCCATCCCGATATTCAAACCAGAAATCGAATAAATCTCCAAGAATGTATAAATATTCCACATCTTGGGCGATATATTCCAAGAAATCAAGGAATAATCGCGCTTGATTATCCTTATCCTTAATCCACGGAGCGCCTAAATGAAAATCCGATATAAAATAAACTGACATAATACCCTAAAAAATTTATGCTGATAATTTATAATTATCGGGAAATGAAATTCCAAAGATAAAATTTATTGCGGAACAAAATATACTTTACTCCGTTATAATCAATATGACTTTGTCAAGTATTTTTAAATCTACAATTATCCTTTTATTAACAGCGGTGATTTCGATCCCTTCTTTGGCAACAACGCCGAATTGTAATATGTCGGGATGTTGCTGTATGGTGATGAACGGCGTCGATCAATCGATGCACCATAAGTGCAGTTGTAATCGGCGAATGAGAAAGCCTATGCCGGAGCCCATCAAAGTGGCTATTGAAATATCGAACAAAGTGACGGTATCATCCCACACTCTCAGGCAGGCTGGTAATTTATTGCAGGGCAACAGATATGATAATTATACACTGAGATACACAAATAATCTCTCCAAACATTTAACCCCCCTCCGAGACAATACCTCTATTATCGATATCCCTCTTATCTGTTGATACTTTACTAATATAATAAGGTATAAATCGACACCGAATGAAATTGGTGTTTTAATCTTTTATTGGTAAAGGAGACAGATATGAGGAATGTTTTATTCCTTGCGATGGTAATAGTATTTACAATCGTCGGGAGCATAAATCCATTTGAAGCCCGCGCGGACAACCTTCCTACGGTTAAACTCGAGGATCTAATAAAGGAAGCGCTTAAAAACAATCCGAAAATAAAATCCGCCGAAGCGGAATATAAAGCGGTGGAATCATCGGCACCACAGCGCGGGGCATTACCGGATCCTATCATCAAATTCGAAGCCTCGAACATCCCCTTGGATAATCCCCGATTTGACGGGACTCCGATGAGCGGTTTTCAAATCGGAATGGCGCAGAAATTCCCCTTTCCGGGGAAGCAGTCTTTGGCAAAGCGGGCGGAAAAGTTCAAAGCGGAGGCGCTTAAGCATAAATATAAAAAAGAGGTATTAGATCTCATAGCCGATATCAAAGCCGAGTATTACCAGCTTTCATATATAGTAAAGGCAAAGGATATCTTCAATCATTATCGGGATGATGTCGGCTCGCTGGTGGATGTTGCGATAACGAAATACTCAGTCGGCGAGGGTATTCAACAGGATGTATTGAAATCACAGGTCGAATTATCGAAAGTAGAGGAAAGACTTTTGGAAATAGAGAGGCAGGAGAAAACGATTCGGGCTGCGATTAATAATCTTTTGAATAGGAACCCCGATTATCGATTCGGAAATCCGGATACGCTGGGATATACTCATCCGGTATATAATTTAGCCGATCTGGAGAAACTGATAATAAAACACAATCCGGACATTAAGGCTTTATCCTCTCAAAAGGAATCGGCATCGCTGAAATATAAGCTTGCCAAAAAGGGTTATTTGCCGGATTTCACTTTGGGGGCTGGTTATCGATTACGGGATAAGGTAAGAGGAGATCCGGTCGCCGGTATCGATTTTTTCTCCGTTTCGCTGTCATTCAACCTTCCGATTTACTGGTCTTCCAAACAGGACAAGGCTGTGTCGGAAAACGCTTACAAATTGACCGCAGCTGAAAATCAATTGGAATCGGTTGTCAGTGACCGTTTATACGAATTGAGAAGACAGTATTTCGAACTATCCCAATACGAGGGCGAGATCGAATTATACAGCGAGGCAATTCTTCCGCAAGCCGAGCAATCGCTACAATCGGCGCAGTCAGGATATCAGGTCGGCAAGGTTGATTTTATGACCGTTTTCAATAATCTGCTTACCCTTTATAATTACAGAATCGCTTACTACCGCTCCCTTGCGGGCTATCAAGAAGCGTTGGCGGAAATCGAAAGCCTTACAGGAATTAAATCATTATCCAATATAGGAGAATAGAGATGTCTTTTAATAAGAATAGATGGGTTATTACCATAATCCTTTTAATTGCCATAGCGGCGATAGCAACTACTTTTTTATCGGGTTTTATTCCCCGAGGCAATGCCTCCGAAACAAATCATTCCGGCGGAGATCATCAGCTCTACACCTGCGGTATGCATCCGGAGGTAATTCAGGAGGGACCGGGCAATTGTCCCATCTGTGGGATGAAATTGACGCCGATAAAAAACTCCAATGCGGAATCGGTCTCTAAACCCACCTCCGGTGAGCGGAAAATTAAGTACTGGCGCGCCCCGATGGATCCGACCTATATCCGCGATAAACCGGGTAAATCACCTATGGGTATGGATTTGGTCCCGGTATATGAAGATGAGATTACGGAGGGGGCTGTTTCGATAAATCCAGTCGTTATGCAGAATATGGGGGTGAGGATGGAGCTCGTCCGTTTGGGGAAATTGGTTCGGGACCTCCGGGCTGTGGGAACTTTCGATTATGATGAGGAAAAACTCTACACCATCACCACCAAGATAAGCGGATATGCGGAGGAGCTATTTGTCAATACTACCGGGGAGTTCATCCGCAAGGGAGAGCCCCTTTTGGAAATATATTCTCCGGAGCTGGTAAACAGCCAGAAGGAATATCTTTTAGCTTATCAAAACTATCTGAAGTTCCAAAATAACCCGAATGAGAATATTCGTAAGGGGGCGGAATCGTTGCTCGACGCTTCCCTCAAAAGGCTTGAGTATTGGGATATTTCCGAAAAGCAGGTGGAACAGCTTCGCAAATCGGGAAAGATCAGCAAAACAATGGTAATATACAGTCCCGCCGAAGGTATCGTAGTGGAGAAGAATATCGAAGAGGGTCAATCGGTGTCCTCGAGGAAAGTTCTTTTCCGAATAGCGGACCTCTCCGAAGTTTGGCTCTACGCCCATATTTACGAATACCAATTGCCCTATGTAAAATTGGGGGATATGGTGAAGGTTAATCTCCCCTATTACCCGGGTAAGTTATTCAAGGGGGTTGTGGAGTTTATCTACCCATATCTGAATAAGAAGACGCGGGATGTAAAGGTTCGGATAAAACTCCATAATTCCGACTTAAAATTCAAGCCCGGAATGTATGCTGAGGTGATAATAAAATCGGAACTTTCAAACAAGCGATTGATAATCCCCGAAGAAGCGGTCCTTAGAACCGGTAAACGCGAATTGGTTTTCGTTGAGGTAAAGCCGGGGGTGTTTTCTCCAAGGGAAATTATAACCGGCGTATCCGGCGAGGGGGGCGTGATAGAGGTGAAATCCGGGTTGCTGGAAGGTGAAATGGTGGTTACATCAGGGCAGTTTATGCTCGATTCCGAAACCAAAGCACAGGAAGCTATCAAAAAGATGATACAATACAAAACTAAAAGCAACACAGCGAAAACGGCTGCCGTTGCGGAAAAACCAAGTGAGGATAAAATAGTGAAGAACTTAAATCTTACCCCAAATAAAAAAGCGCGTAGCCTTGAAGATGTCTATACCTGCCCGATGGATAAACATTCATACATACTTCAGGTAGGGGAAGGCAACTGCCCGGACTGTGGGATGAAATTAGTACCTGCATCGAAGACGGGAAGGACAGTTTATACCTGCCCGATGGAACAACATCATAATATCCTTTCCGACAAACCGGGCAAATGCCCCGAATGCGGGATGGAATTGGTCCCTCTCAAATCTTCTTCAAATAATAAAACTATGTAGCGAGGATGCCGATGTTAGAGAAATTAATCGAATACTCCATAAACAATAAATATCTGATAATAATAGTCGGCATTATAGTTATAGCGGCGGGGATATATGCTATGCAGAATATCGCCTTGGATGCCATCCCCGATTTGTCCGATGTGCAGGTGATTGTCTATACTAAATATCCGGGACAGGCTCCGCAGGTGGTGGAGGATCAGATAACTTATCCGCTGACAACTGCGTTGCTCTCGGTTCCGTTCGTGAAAGTAGTTCGGGGATATTCTTTCTTCGGCTATTCCTTCGTATATGTCATATTCAAGGACGGCACCGATATTTATTGGGCGCGCAGCAGGGTATTGGAATATCTAAACTCGGTTGCCGGAAGCTTGCCTGATGGTGTCGTCCCTCAATTGGGACCCGATGCGACCGGCGTAGGGTGGGTTTATGAATACACTGTTGAGGATAAAAGCGGAAAATTAGATCTATCCGATCTGCGCTCCATTCAGGATTGGTACCTCAGATATGAACTTATGGCGGTGCCGGGTGTGGCGGAAGTAGCCTCAATAGGCGGTTTTGTCAAGCAATATCAGGTTATCGTGGATCCGGACAAATTATCCGCTTACGGTATTCCCATACAGAAAGTAGGAGCAGCCATAAAGCAATCCAATGCCGATGTGGGGGGAAGAGTTGTGGAAATGGGTGAAACCGAATATATGGTCCGCGGATTGGGATACATCAAATCAGCGGAAGATATTAAGAATATCGTCCTCAAAACCGATGGAAACGGCGTTCCTGTGTTGATACGGAATGTTGCGGAAGTTAAAATCGGACCCGAGCTTCGGCGAGGAATAGCGGATAAGAATGGAGAGGGAGAAGTTGTCGGCGGCATTATAGTTATGCGTTACGGTGAAAACGCCCTCGAGGTTATTAAAAATGTCAAACGAAAAATAAAGGATCTCAAAGCAGGATTACCCCCCGGAGTGGAAATACATACCGCTTATGACCGTTCTAAGTTGATATATAATGCTATCGGGACGCTCAAGGGCAAACTTCTTGAGGAGATGATTGTTGTAGCGTTGATTATTCTGATTTTTCTCCTCCATTTCCGTAGTTCGTTAGTCGCTATCATTACTCTGCCGATGGGTGTGCTTATCTCTTTTATCGTTATGTACAAGATGGGGATAAACGCCAATATTATGTCGTTGGGAGGGATAGCAATCGCAATTGGGGCGATGGTGGATGCCTCGGTGGTGATGGTCGAGAATGCGCATAAACACTATGAGAGGGAAAAGAACAAGCTTCCCCACAAGCAGATAATCTTAAACGCCGCCCAAGAGGTAGGCCCTGCACTGTTTTATTCGTTGATGATAATCACCGTTTCGTTCCTGCCTGTTTTTTCTTTGGGAGAACAATCGGGGAGGTTATTCAAGCCGCTTGCTTACACCAAAACTTTTGCTATGGCTGGATCGGCATTTTTAGCGGTTACCGTAGCTCCCGTTTTAATGTTGTTCTTTGTAAGGGGTAAAATTCGACCGGAGGACAAGAACCCTATTTCAAAATTCTTTATCAGTATTTACAAACCGATAATTAAGGCTGTTTTGAAATACAGATGGTGGGCGATTTTCATCGCTGTCATAATTTTTGCAATCAGTATCATCCCTGCGAGGAGGCTTGGGTCGGAATTTATGCCTCCGCTCTATGAGGGCGATATATTGTATATGCCCACAACCTTCCCCGGGATTTCAATAACCAAGGCGAAAGAGATACTCCAGCAAACTGACAGGATAATAGCTTCATTTCCCGAAGTGAAGCTGGTCTTCGGAAAAATAGGGAAGGCGGAAACAGCAACCGACCCTGCGCCTTTGACTATGATAGAAACCACAATTATGCTCAAAGACCGCAAAAAGTGGCGTCCCGGAATGACACCGGAAAAATTGGTGGATGAACTCGACAAGGCGATTAGATTCCCCGGATTGACCAATGCTTGGACTATGCCCATCAAAACCAGGATCGATATGCTTTCCACCGGGATTAAAACGCCGGTGGGGATAAAAGTAATGGGGTCTAACCTCGACACCCTCTCGGCGATAGGCGAACGGGTCGAGGCGGCTATCAGGAATATCCCCGGAACGCTTTCCGCATATTCGGAACGGATAACGGGCGGGAATTATCTCGATTATCATATCGATAGATTTCAAGCCGCTCGTTATGGTTTGACGGTTGGCGATATCGAGGCCGTCCTTATGTCGGCTGTGGGCGGGATGAATGTTAGCGAAACGGTTGAAGGGATAAAACGCTACCCAATCAATGTCCGTTATCCGCGGGAATTGAGGGATAACCTTGAGGACCTAAAGAGAATCCTCATAACCACTCCATCGGGGGCGCAGATACCGATAGCACAGGTGGCTGATATTCAAATCAAAAAAGGTCCCGCCGCCATAAAAAGCGAAGATGCACGGCGGACGGCGTGGGTTTATGTGGACATCAAGGGGATTGATGTGGGGACTTATGTGAAAAGGGCAAAAGAGGTTATCGAAAAGGAGGTTTCTGTTCCCGCCGGCTACAATTTAATTTGGAGCGGGCAGTACGAATATATGTTAGCAGCGGCAAAACGGCTCAAGGTGGTTATTCCTTTGACTTTGCTTTTGATTTTTATGCTTTTGTATTTCCATTTCAAAAATCTGACCGAGAGCCTTATTGTTATGATTTCCCTCCCGTTTTCGCTGATCGGCGGGATATGGCTTATGTGGATATTGGGCTACAATACGAGCGTGGCGGTTTATATCGGTTTTATCGCTCTTGCCGGATTGGCGGCGGAAACCGGGGTCGTAATGCTGGTTTATCTCGATGAGGCTTATAACAGGTTCGTCTCAGAAGGGAATATGAACAGCCAAGAGGATCTGAATCTATCAATAATGGAAGGTGCGGTCGAGAGAGTTCGCCCAAAGCTTATGACTGTTGCTACCACAATGATAGGTTTGTTCCCGATAATGATAGGCTCGGGGGTAGGTAGTGAAGCGATGAAACGGATAGCTACGCCTATGGTCGGAGGATTGATAACCTCCACGATTTTAACCCTGATCATAATCCCCGCGATTTACTCGATTATCAAAACCAAAACATTACGGCAATAGAAAAAATTCGGAAATTTCTATAATCAAAAAGTGGAAAGATTTAGTTCTTTCCGCTTTTTTCTTGTTCGTTGGAAAATCTTTCTTTATCGGCAACAACATTAAATGAGTCACTTGACAGATGAGAACCAATATTCTATTATGCCGATATGAAAGTATCTGACCGAACCATAGAGGCAATAAAAATAATCATTCTTGGCGATTGCAATTCATCAGGGAAGTGTTTATCTCCATATAAAAGTGGTCCAATATTAGTTAAGTTTTTTAATAAGGTAGGTTTTAACGATGAATATGGTCAAGGATTTCCGTCACGATGGGAATTTGTCGAAGAACATTTACAGGAATTAAACGGTACTGAAGATTTGGAAAAAATTATCCAGGAAGTATGTGATCCGAGAGAATTTATGGACTCAGAATACAGAATGGACGATGCATTGGAGTATCTAAATAAAAGATTGAAATATGATGGCTATAAAATAATAATTGATAACGGATTAGCGAGAATCAAAAATCTAAAAAATCCCATTGTTAAGTGCCCGGAAATTCCCCTAAATTTGCGAAAGGACGGTCACATATTTATCAGGGAACAACTAAAAAAGTCGGAAAATAAAATTCAAAATGGTGATTACGATGGAGCAATAACGAACGCTAGGTCGTTAATGGAAGCAGTATTGAAAGAGATTGAAAAACAATATAATCAAAATCCACCCCGATATGATGGCAAGATTATCAAATTATATAAACGAGTGCAAAATCACATCAATCTAAATCCTGCGAATAACGATATAAATAATTCTCTAAAACAAATACTAACTGGCCTAATTAGTATTGTTAATGGATTGGCCTCTATTAGTGATCGGATGGGAGATAGGCACGCGCGCGAGTATAAGCCATCAAAACATCATGCTTTACTTGCTGTTAATGCTGCGAGGACATTTACGCAATTTATATTCGATACAAATGAATTTCAGACCAAATTAAAATAGAGTCATAATATCAATCCTGCGGTAACTTATAACAGGATGTTATTCGATATAAAACGCCCATTTGCAATAATAATTATCGTTGTGCGGGTCCGGGGGACAGTGTAAACATTCGGTTTTTATCCTTTTATCAATAGTGGAGGCGAAGTATTTATATTCTATAATCCCAACCTCCTTGCAAGGGAAAAGCTCCCGGCCATCGCGTTCCCGTGCTGCTTGTACTCGGCAGTTGTTCATCTCCAGAATAAGTCTGCCCTGTTCATCATAATAAACCGATTGGGTGTTTATAAAAGTATACATCCTCAACCACAAAGCTTTTTCCAAAGCCTTCAATCCGCCTCCCGGCTTGATATTGTGTCGTTTCATCAGTCTTTTGGCTTCAATCTGCGTATAATCCTGCCAAGCCTGTTTATCATAAAGGATAGCTTTTTCCATCCCGATATCGGCTTCGACTTTCAAAAACCACAAGCCATCGTGGGCGATCCAGTTCTTGGCGAAATCTTCAAGCATTCCCTCAATCGTCTCCCGCGGGAGTTGTTTTATATCTATTTTATCGCTCATATCATCTCCGAAATATTTACCTATCCTGCCACTCAATTGTTTTCTCGAAAGTAATGAAATATCCTTATTTTCGCAAGAAATATATGTATTGTCGATTGCTGTCAATAATAAATTGACAAAATAATCGGTTTAATATTCAATTTTGCTTGACATTGTTAGGTTTAGTATTAATTTATAGCGAACGGGCTGCCTCCTGCGAGGGAGCCGACTTTGATGATTGCCTGGGCGGTTAGCTCAGTTGGTTTAGAGCGCCTGCCTTACAAGCAGGAGGTCACTGGTTCAAATCCAGTATCGCCCATATAATTTAGGTAATTCGGGGTTGTAGTTCAGCTGGTTAGAACGCCGGCCTGTCAAGCCGGAGGTCACGAGTTCGAGTCTCGCCAACCCCGCTTTTTATTAGATAAAGGATTAAATCTGAAAAAATACTTTATAAGATAACGGATAAACACTCGTTGTAAGTTACTTCAGAAATAAAACCCGATTGACAAAATTCCGACCACCGTATTCCAATCGGCAGAAATAAATACCGTTGGCATAACTATTCGCATTCCACTTGATCGAATGCCAACCCGAATCAATCCTGCCCTTTATCAAAGCCTCCACTTTTCGACCCAACAAATCGTATATATCCAAAGCCGCATATCCGTTTTGCGGTATTCTGAATTCTATTGTCGCGGTGGAATTGAAGGGGTTAGGATACGCTACCAACTCAATGCCGAGCTTCCCCGGTATCTGCGAATCGTCGACATAATTCGGTGGGAGAACAATCGAAAATGTATCGATCACCGCACCATCCATATTTATAGCGGTGAAATTCAACAGATCGTTATGGATATCGATTTTGCAGTAATGATGTGACATATTGGTAGCGACTATATATGGATAACTTGGGTCGGGATGGTAAAGCGGAGCTCCGCCGCCACCGGTAGTTATATGCTCCACCTCGTCCACCACCGCCCGCGCATAATAATGGTTGTGCCCCCCGAAAACTATCTGGACACCATATTGTTCACATAGAGGCTGAATGTAATTCTGCACATTCTGATTATTGCTATGTCCTCCGCCGGCAGACCACCCCGGTTCGTGAAGAGCGATAAATTTCCAGCGCTTATCAGTGGTTGCCAGATCATCCTCTATCCATTGCAACTGCGCCGAACCCGGACTGTAATTAGTATATTGATCCACCACGACAAAATGCGCAGGACCATAATCAAAGGACCAATAATGACCATCCACAAAAGGATAAGGGAAATAGCTCGAAAACAAAATCCCCGAATCCTCATGATTACCCATTGCCGATTGGTAGGGCATATTAGCAAGCATATCTTGAATGTTCTCATAAGACGGACTGAAGAATTGATTATCCCAATCGGATTCGCTGTTGCCGTTGCTTACTAAATCGCCTGTTGACAACATAAATGTCTGCAAAGTATCGTTTTCCTCGAACGCTGACACAACCCCGGCTACGACTTGATTATGGATATTTGGATATGAACGGGTGTCCCCATAGGCAAAAAAGGTAAGATCGGTTGCGTCATCCGGCGGAGCGGCTCGAAAGGAAGCGCTGTAAGTTTCCGAATCGGCAATAACTTCATAATAGTATTTGCCGCCCGGATTAAGCCCGGTAATCGTATATTGATGCTGATGTTTGCTACCGTACTCTTCGGTTTGAACCTCACCTACCGAATAAGTGGTGTCGGCTCCCCATCTCAAAGAGCAATTCAGCGTATTCCAAAGCTGCCAATGGACTTCCATCTCGCTATTATCGCCATTGAAAATAAGATAGGGGGCTTTCCGCATAATAGCTGAACAACCGTTTTGTCGGAAGCCATATTCGGCGGGATTTTGATCCGAACCGCCGAATACAACTGTAGAAAGCAAAACTACTATTAAAATTATTACGGAAAAACTCATCACAAATTTAAATTTGTTAATATCCATAATCTCGCCTCGTCGTATAACATTTTATGAAATATAATATAGATTTGCATATTGTCAATAACTTCCGGAGGTCATTAGTTCGAATCTCGCCCCCCTTTTTCATTTGGTAAAGAGATGATAAAATCGATTGACGAGGCCGGAAAACTGAATATAATATTATTCCTGTGTTTATAATTATGGATGGATACTCTGCCCTTCTCCAATCGTTTAGGCACAATTTTACATCTGTAATAGATTAGTACAGCGGGGATCCTCTCAGACATAATTGTCAGGCTTATGTAAATGTCGGCAATGAATGTCATCGAAAGGACTTAATAATGAAAAAGCTAAAAAGAAGTATTTTATTTGCGATTGTTTTCGCTATGGTCCTTTTGTTGGTGAACCTATGGATAATGCGATTTGACGGTTCCTTGGTAAAGCGCAAACGGAAGTGAAAACAGATATGGGGATATCAAGGGAAAAAGAGACAAAAGAGCAATCCAAAGGCGTAAGTGATTTTGCCATTTTTTTCGCGGTCTGCTGGATCGTTGCGGCACTTTTATCAAGCTCCTTTTTCGGGGTTCATTGGCTTGCCCCGGGAGATTTCGGATATTCGAGCGCAATGTATTCTCATGGGATTATGATCCCCGTTCTGATTCTCCTGTATCTTTTGACTCAAAAGGTGCTTCCCCTGAGAGTAGTAAATGAGCGGGCCTATACCGCGGGTGCGATACTTTCTATCCTTTTCGTTGGCTTCGGTTCCATCTTCAATACCGACAAGGGCATTTCTATTGCTACCGTGGTTCAGGTTATCGGTATGGTGATGACGGATTTCCTTGGGATAATTCTGGTAACTGTTATGGCCATATTTGCCTTGAGAAAAAACAGAAAGATAAGGAAAATAGGAGCCGCATTCTGGCTTCTTTTTTCCTCTATCATCGCGATCCTTATGGCAGCGCCTTTAGGTCACCTTGCCGGCTGGTATTTCG
>Ga0256841_1001973_pt1 | contig 16943 bp, 16 predicted proteins | sample 356308metaG_FD_185971 | JGI IMG/M metagenome (GOLD analysis project Ga0256841, IMG submission 185971) | Hydrothermal vent microbial communities from Mid Atlantic Ridge, Atlantic Ocean - 356-308 | ecosystem: Environmental > Aquatic > Marine > Hydrothermal vents | place: Atlantic Ocean: Mid... | reverse complement strand
GCTGAGCGATAAGAGAGGGCGCGCTGATATGGTAGGTAGCCTCGATGTATTCCTTGAGCGAGGCGTGCAGTTGTTCGATGGTCTGTTTTATTGTTTGCATCACGCACTCCTCATCACGGATTTGGTTTCCATTGGGGCGAGCCAGAGGTTCTCTTGCAAGAATTCCTGTTCTTGTGCGACCTCATCGGCTGGTATCTCATAAGCAAAAAGGCATTTTGTCCCTTGGCATTTTCTGCCGAGAATCATGAGTCGGCGCTCCGCCCACAGCGGAATCGGAGAATAGAAACTCAAGCGGCATGTGCCATCGTCACCACGATCGAGGCTGTATCGCTGCGGCGCGTCGCGCTCACAGTCTATTGCCATTTGCAGATGCCATGCCGCATCGCACCCGCGCCAGCGATAGCCCCGGATTGGCAAGTCATTGATACGCTTGAGCAACCCAGAATGGATTTCAGCCAAACACCACAAAGCTGCGCCGAATTCCTGCGGACGCCGCGCGACAAACAGGCCGGAGTGATCCTTCGGGGAAGTCCAGCGCCCTTTGTAGTAGGTCGGCTTGGTGTCGGGGTCGATGATCTCAAGCCCTTGCACTGGGGCGCATGGCTGCACGCCAGAAAGGTGTTGTCTTGCTTTGGAGAGGGCTTCATTTGACGCGACGGTCTTGGGTGCCTTGAGCCACGTTGTCTCGGGTAATTTGCTAAGGCCTTCGCTAACAAGCTGTGCGGCAAGGTCTTCCCCGTCCTCCGGTTTGATGGATCGCGTGTTGTTTGAGTGAACGATACGGCTACGGATGTTTTCAGGCAGCCACCCATCTTGGTTGGGAACGATTCCTGTCAGAAAGATGCTGCCGCTCTTGCGCTCCACGAACGAAGGTGGCGCTGCAAAGACCCATGTTCCCTTTGCTTCTATATCTCCGGTCGTCACGTCGGATAGTTCCAGCAAGTCGCCCACCACAAGAAGATCGTCGATCAGGCTATCGAGGCGTGCGGGCAAACTAGCTGGCTGTTGATCCAAATAGCTCAGGCTCTCGACAAGCGCGGCACGCAGTACCGTGCGCGAACAAGGGCAAAGAATTCCTGCCGCCCGCCTGAGCATGGCAGACAGGAAGGTGTCATCGATACCTTGACCCTCGCCCTGCAAGTTCAGGAGCGACCGGCAGTACCGCACGATATCTTCGGGCGTGACCACTGAGATCATGAATCCCCCTCCGGCAGAAGTCTTGCAGCCCTGCCGTCCGCACAACTCTTGCTGAGGATCGCGAGCCTTGCCGCCCGAACGAGGGTCCGGTTCGCCTTGGCACGCCTGATACGGTTTTCCAGCCCCTCCAGATAAAGCGTTGGCAGGGCGTGAGGCCGACTGGCGAACTCCAATGCGAACTGGCAGAGGTCAGCGTCTGACGCGATGCGATAGCGCTTTGCAAGATCGGAAAACCAAGCGATCAGTTGTTTCCGGCCTCCCGTCATGGTGCCAGCATCTCTGACGATGACACTCGCAAAGCCGCTCCTGTGATTGACCAAGGATTGAAGTCGCGAAAGGGCGTCGCCAGAAACGCTCGCTTCAATGAATTGGGCTTCGGCTCGCGCCCAATCCCAGCCGGCGATGATGCCGACGATCCCATGCATTAATGTGTTGATCACTTGCCACCGGTGAAAGGTGCCGAGATCGCCTGCGACGCGGGCGCTGTTCCAGTGTCTGAGGATACGTATCAAGTTGACAATGGCTTTAGGGTCGCCCGAGATATGGCCATGGTTGGGGCGGACGCCGAGGCCGGCAAGGTGCGAATCGGATAAGCCGGTGCTGACCGCGATGTAGTCGCGTGATGTTCCGATTGTTGCAGTGAACAAGCCGCCGGGCGGCTCTACTTTGAAACCTCGTAATGCTTTTTCGGGATCGATGGACTCCATATCCCGCGGACTTTCCATTCCAAAGAACTGGCAGACAGGCGCCGTCCCCTCTTGGTTCGTTTCATCAACAAGGCGGATGAAAACCCCGTCGCTCTGATGGCGCAGAACCCAACGAGCGGGTTTTACGTCGTGTTCAAAACGAATATCATAGCGTCCAAGTTCGCCGCCATCGAGTGTGAGAATGCCGGATGTCGCTTCCAAATAGCGCCATTCACATTTTTCGCGCTGGAGGAAGTCATTGAACCGTTTCTTCCAGACATCCGGCGTAACGGGCAGATTAAGAGCGTCGCACACCTGCCGCGTGAAAATTTCGTCTTCAGCAGCATTGCGCAGCGCTACAGAAGGCGTGACTTGTCGGCCCTCGGGACCGGCAACCGATAGATCAAATTCGTTCTGCCAAAACGTATCCAGCGTTGCGTCGTGAGGGCTGCGCGTCACGATTAGACCGGCGTGAAGAGAAGTACCGGAAGCCCAGGATTCGGGCTCACGGACTCGGAGTTCGAGATACCCCTCGTGGGAAGCGAGACCCACTCCCTCCCCATTCTGGGTTTGGGCGCTGATCCTTAGGATGTGTCTGCCAGCCGTCAGTTCCGGAAGCTGGATGAATGTTGGCTCACCTGGCTCTCCGGCACGGACTGTTTGCGCCTCACTGTCGTCGAGACTGATCTGGAACGTTTCAACCTTGTGATCAGGAGCGATACCTAGGCACGGCTTCTCTGTCGTCAGCCACTCACCGCGGCCCTCTCCGTCCCAGCTTCGACCGGGAAGCCCGGCCGGCCAGACTCCGATGGTCCGCGCAATTTCAAGGTTCCATGCTTTGAGTTGCTGAGCCAGCGCTTCCGGAATGGCCTTCGGAATACTCAGGTGAATAGCATGGATGTCGGTGCAGTTGATAGTGCAAGGCTGTTGAAGATTGAGCAGATCATCCAGAGGCTCTTTGGATGCGACAACGTAGTCCTGCCCGGGGCGTACGGTGCGGCCCGCTATCTCCCGGGCTAGGCCGTCCTTGCCAATACGAAAGAGCCAGACCGGCCCTGCGCTCATACGGCATTCGCTGCTGAGAAGATGATCGACAGTGCCGTTCTTCCCTTCAAAGGCGACCATCGGCTGATCCGGATCAGGCCAGTTGCGAAGAACGGCCTGACGACGCCCCGAAAGAAGCCATCCGGGCGGCTTCTTCCCTGTGCTCCCGTTGACGGCGCAACGGGTTTGTTTGAGAAATTGGCGTACTTCTGGATCGAGCGCCCCAACATCCTTGAAACTCGGGATATCAATCTGAAGATCCCAGTTCCCTTGACCCTTGTAGTACAGCCGCAGATCAGGGCGGATATCGGGACGCGATTCAAACGAGGGATGCTTTGCAGTTCCGCCTGCCGATGCGATCTGCCGAGAGCCTGTCCCGCGGCCGAGACCTTTGAAGCGGTCCGAGACGACACGGCTGGCCTCTTTGATCCAAGCTCTTGCGTCGCGAACTTGTTCTAGGTCACCGACGATGCGTTCCAGCGTTGCAGAGAGGAGTGGTTCTTCGCCTTCATTTTGATCTTGATGCAGAAGTGCAAGGACGAGGCGACCAACCAGTTCTTCCTGCTGGAGGAATTGCTCTAGCCGGGTTGAGGCATAATAGACGTTGGACTCAACGAGGCGGCCAATTGTTGCGGGGTCTACGTCGTTCAGTCGGGCCAGTCGGTAGCGCAAATCATAGAGTGTGCGAGCAAACTGCCATTGGAGAAAGCGCGGCAGAATGGCATGTGTGATTGGCCAGGCAATGATACTGAAGTGCTCGGCCCAAGGTCCGGATGGGACAACGCCGTTATACAATTTCTGGAATTTCCTGAACCAATTGGAGACTCTGTAGCGATCACGGGAATCCCAGCTTGGCGTAGCTTCTTCGAAGGATTGCCAGTATTCACCCCCTTCGTATGTATAGCCTCTCTCGGCGGCGTAGATGGTCCAAAGTAGCCAGTGCGGCGCGAGCCTTTCTCCATGGATGAGGCGCTGACGCAACTGCGTGGCGATATCTGCCAAGCTTTCTTCCGCGAGACCGTGTTCCAGTGCGAAGATCGGAAGGCCGGACCGGTCACGACGCGCCTTGAGGTCCGCAAAATGGTCCTCCATTCGTTTCTGCCATGTGTCGAGAGGAACGCTCATATCAGATCACATCACCGCGGAGGAATTCCCGTGCGAACCTTGTTGAGCAAGGCGGGATTGCATCTGGCGGCTTTGGCTTCCGAATAGCCCCATTAAGTCTTCAACGGTCCAATCGCGATACTCAGGCCGCCTTTTTGCCCGCGGCTGCATCCACCTTTCCGTTGCAAGCCCTGCGATCTCTTTGGTCGACAAAAGAGAGTCCGTGTCGGGTCTGCCAGTCCCGGACCTCAGGATCGCATCTGCATTTTTCGCGAGTCGGCTGATGAATACTTCGCGCTTGATACCGTGGCGGAGCATATCTTCTTTGAATCCCAATGCGGCAAGCGCTGCCCTGGTGGTCCGCAGGCGCCAATTGGGACCTTGGCCAAACCTGTGCTGATCAGCATAGCTGTGATCGATGTCTCTTAAATAATCGCGCAATTCAGAAAAGAGATGGTCCGGGATATGAAAATGTCCCCACCCCCCGGTGAAGCCAATCGACTCCATGTACTGGACACCACCCAGCTTCAGGCGGTTATAGACGGATGAACGCCCCATTGAGGATGATGTCGTAACGGCCAGCAGGCGGGCATTCTTGCCTTCGCCGGATATTATACCAGTCGTATCGCCATAGGCCGACGCGAAGTCGTCATATAGTTCGCGGCTTCGCAAGAGACACGCGACCAGCTTACCGCCAAGTAACCGATTGTACGGGGGGATGGCGCCGAGCACGTAGGCGTCCATTATGTTGACGAGTCTTGCTTTGCGATCCCTGGACGTCCAGCCGATCAAACGGTCGCGTACGGCGAGATTGAAGACGGGATCACCGATAGCGATCAAGCCCATCAGCTTCCCGTTATATTCGTCCCACACAAGATAGCGAAGCCGCCGGCCAAAGCCGTTCGACACTGGGACAGACCATGTTAGGGAGGCAAGCCGGAATAAATCGCCATGCTGCGTTCCTGAGGAGATACGTTCGATGACAGGAGAAATTTTCGACGGCTCAATGTCGCTGCCGTTTGCGAAGTGATGAAAGAGTCTGGATGCTCTTGTTGCCAGAAAGTGCTCGCTCGCTTTAATACGATCTTCTCGCTGAGCGCGATGAAGGGCGCGCACAATTTCTTTACCTTCACCCTCTATTTGCAGTTCACCATTTGTAGATTTTGAAAAGCCGATGGCGTGCAAGTGCTGGCGTAACTTGCGCTTTAATACTGCTTCGCGTGATGAAATTTTAACTACTGTTGTGTGTATTTCGTTCATGAATTAGCTCGATTTATCGATCATAGAATGCAGCGGCATCAATCTATGGAACTTGCACTGCGCTGTCATGCAGTCCCTTCAAGACTATCACATCGCTTGACTGAGTAAACCATGCCGCGGCGCGGGCAGGCCTCGGCCACGTTGCCAAGCTCCCGCGCCAGTTCAAGCACGCTCAGGCGCTGCTCCGCAATCTTGGTCGCCGCATCACGCGGACGGCTCTTCCTGGCTGTCGATGTACGCCCCATTCCTCGGTCCTCCTTCCCATGAACAGCATGGCAAGAAGGTTAAGAATACACATTGAAGATCCTGCCGCTGCCCCTCCCACTCCACCGGAAACCCCTTCAGCAACCGGGCGAGCGTCACCTCCGGCCCCTGCCGCCCGTCGAGGATCGCCTCGACGATATCCGGCGCGAGCAATGTCAGGCGCAAGACGCGGGTCATGTAGGAGGGCGCGATGCCTTCGTGTTCGGCAAGCTCGTTGATGGTATTGAACGCGCCCGATTCCAGCATGCGCTTCCATCGGAAGGCACGGGCCAGGGCCTTGACCAGGGTGCTGTCGGTCCTGCGCTGAACCGGCGCCCCGGGTGGCAGCTGCACCTCCTTGCGCCCGCCGCGCTTCACCACGCGGAACGGGACGTGGATCGTGATGGTGTCGGGCGTGGCGGTGGGTTTCATGCAGCCGCTCCCATGTCGCCGACCAGTATCTCGCGCGCGAGACTGTGCAGCCCATCCACCCGCAGCCGGATGTCCAGCCCTTGCGCGCCGATATCGATCCGCTTAACCAAGAGCGCCACGATGCGGGCCTGCTCGGCGGGGAAGAACTCGTCCCACAGCGGATCGAGCTGCTGCAGGGCCGTGCGGGCGTCGGCTTCGGTGATCTCCACGCTCTGCGCCCGTGCCGCTTTCCACGTCCCCGCCACGATTTCGGGCTGGCGGAACACGGCGCGCAGCTGGTCGATGACGGCCACCTCGATCTCGCCCGCCGGCACGCGGCCGATTGGGCATGTTCCGGCACCGTGCTTCAGCACCGTCTGGCTGACATAGTAGCGGTAGAGCTTGCCGCCCTTGCGGGTGTGGCTGGGCGAGAACGCGGCGCCATCAGGGCCGTAGAGCAGCCCCTTCAAGAGCGCCGGCGTCTCGGCCCGGGTGCGGGCGGCGCGCTTGCGCGGGCTTTCCTTCAGGATGGAATGCACGCGATCCCATGTCGCGCGGTCGATGATGGCCTTGTGCTCGCCCGGGTAGCTCTGCCTCTTGTGCACCGCCTCGCCGATATAGGCGCGGTTGTTCAGCATCCGGTAAAGAAACTTCTTGTCGATCCGGTTGCCCTTGGGGGTGCGCAGACCGCGCTTTTCCACCTCGCGCGCCAGTTCCGTGCCCGAGCCGATTTCAATGAAGCGGGCGAAGATCCAGCGGACGTGCTCGGCGCGTTCTTCGTCGATGACCAGCTTGCGGTTTTCCACCCGGTAGCCCCAGGGCGGCACCCCGCCCATCCACATGCCCTTCTTGCGACTGGCCGCGAACTTGTCCCTGATCCTTTCGGCCGTAACCTCGCGCTCGAACTGGGCGAAGCTGAGCAGGATGTTCAGCGTCAGCCGGCCCATCGAGGTGGTGGTGTTGAACGACTGGGTGACCGAGACGAAGGTCACGTCATTGCGATCGAACACCTCGACCAGCTTGGCGAAGTCGGCGAGCGAGCGGCTGAGCCGGTCGATCTTGTAGACCACGACCACATCAACCAGCCCGTCCTCGATATCGGCAATCAGCCGCTGCAGGCCGGGCCGCTCCAGCGTGCCGCCGGAAATCCCGCCATCGTCATAGCGGTCACGCACAAGCACCCAGCCCTCGGAGCGCTGGCTGGCAATGTACGCCTCGCAGGCCTCCCGCTGGGCGTCGAGCGAGTTGAACTCCTGCTCAAGCCCTTCTTCCGAGGACTTGCGGGTATAGATGGCGCAGCGGCGCTTGATCTTCACGCCCGTCATCGCCGGCTCCGGTTCTTGAGCCCAAAAAACACCCAGCCGTTCCAGCGGGTGCCGGTGATGGCGCGGGCAACCGAGGACAGCGACTTGTAGGGGCGGCCCTGCCATTCATAGCCGTCGGCGGTGACGGTGACGACGTGCTCCACTCCCTGCCATTCGCGGATCAGGCGGGTGCCGGCGATGGGCTTGAGATCGGCCCGGATGCGGCTCTTGTTGCGGTCGCCGCCATCAAGCTCCTCACCGAGCCGTTCGAGCCGTTTCACAGTCTCCCGCTTCAACCCGCCATAGGCGAGTTCCTGGATGCGGTAGGCCAGCCGGCTTTCGAGGTAACGCCGGTTGAAGGGCGGCGGCTCCGAGTTGAACAGTTCTCGCCACTGGGCCCTCAGTTCCGGGGTCTTCATGGCCTTCAGCGCGGCCAGGCGCGCGGGGATGGGATCGTGTGAGTTCATTCGGTCCTCCGTTCGGTTGGACCTGCACTACCGCTCTGGTCGAGCGAATTGTGTAGCGGAAATTCTCCTGTTCTCTCGATGTGTTGCCCCGTTCCCGCATCCGCAGGCGGACCAGGCCGAGGGCCAGAAGGGCGCACAGTTCCGCCCGGCGCTCGCGGGGCGTCATGTTGGCGGATGGCAGGGGGTTGGGGCCAACGAGTTTCATTTCACACCATTCCCGCTGCCAGACGTGACAGGCGCCACGGCGACCGCCATGGCTTCGTGAACCAGAGTGGAAACCCAAATCGTGGAAACCCGGTGGAAACCCCAAATTTTTTCCTGGTCACTAGCGGAGCCTTGCGCCGCGCTCCCCCCCATTGATTATTGGCGGGGAAGGACCCAAGTTGGGGGCATCATGATGGCTATAAATTTGACCCGGGGCTATCCGAGAAAGCGTGCTCATCTTCAGTTTCCTTGAATCGGTTTCGTGCTGAAGTTCTTGACGCAACCGGCCAGAACGCGGCCGGTGGTCAGTTCCCGCTCTCTGTTGGGATCATGGGGACTGTGATCGGTCCTGGCGATGTAGTGGGTATCTTGGCCGCTGCGTGCCGAAATTGCCGAGCTGCAATTGCGATTTTGCGTCCTGGCAGCTCTCGCCCTGATCGCCATGAGAAAATAGCGCCATGTCCTGAGCGTTGGAATGTCTGGAGCCATTGTTGCCTTCTCTCGCAGGACCGGCAGGATGGTATGCTCGAGATCATGGCCACCTTCGATCAATCCCACCAGGGTTCCGACATCTCGGCGGAGATATTCTCGGTTTTCCTCCGTGGCCCAGCGCCCGAGTGCCTCAAACACCACGTCCAGAAGCCTTGTTTTCTCTGCATCGGTAGTAGTATGTTTTTCAGGTATATTGTTCTGGAGAGCGGAATTTTCCCGAGCCTCGGGAAAGGTTTTCCTCCTTTGACGCAGATATGCCCGCTCGAGCGCATCATATTTGTCTTCCTTGATGTTATTTCCAAGCAGGGGGTGACCTGCGGGCGGGATCAGTTTGCGTCCGGGCCAGCCCTTGAGCACAAGGACACTGGACACCCGGCCACCGTGGTCGCCCAACCGCCCGACCCTGCGGATGTGATTCAGCGCCTCCAGAGTTTGCAAATGCGTCGATACCGTCCTGACGCTGCATCCGGTTTCTTTTGCAAGCGTTCTTCTCTTGCACCAGGAACAGCCGAACTCGTCGGTGTGGCGCGCGATCGTGTGAAGCAGGGCCAGAGCCAGTCCCGTCGGGGCGTCAAGTGTCCTGACCCATGCCTCAGCCCTGAGATTGACAAACTGCGCGCCCGGCCTTCTTGTACAGTTTCGTGGACCCCCATTCATTTTCGTTGCTCCTTCCGCGGGCGGTCCTTCAGCCAGGCTTCGACCTCGGTCCGCTTCCAGCCGACAGCCCGGGCGCCAAGCCTCACCGGTGTAGGGAACTGACCGTCCGAGATGGCCTTGTAGATCCAGCTGCGCCCCATTCCTGTCGCGGCGAGAACCCGTGGCAGTCTCCATATTTGTTCAGACATTCCTGTTTGTCCCTGTGATTGTTCGAAGTGCAATCACCGATAACGGACAATCCCCATGCGTTCATGGATCAAATAAGGGCCGGGGTTTTTCAGGCCACAGGTTTCCATTTGATCGAGCGGAGATGCCTTGAAAAGGCAGTAGATCACCCCAGACAACGGGCCGCCGATGCTCGCTTAATCCCGGCGCTTCTGTTCTACCCAGATTTCTTTCAGGGCAGTGTAACTGGCCGGCGAATGTCGCAGCTCCCGCATCGCTTCCGCGACGATGTCACAAGCGCTCATCTCGTGGCCGGATGCGTCATTGCGTGTGGGCGTCAGGCAGAATTTCTCGGCGACTTCAAAAATCACTGCGAAAAGCAGGGCGTCTCTTGCGGGATTGACCTTTGGACGCCCGATCGGGCTTGGTCGTGGCTGCTTCCCGGTAAGGACCGCGACCACGAATTCGCGCAGTTCGAACGGTATCTCCCGGTCATCGGAGACGCACTGTGCTCCGTGAATGCAAAGCGCATCGAAGGCGGCCATGTTCTTGTCTGAAATCTTGACAAGACGCCGAATGTTTTCCGGATATCCTTCCCCTTCGTCTCGCGGCAGGTTGTCCGGTGACAAGCCTTTTGCCGATGCTAGTCTCGACTGGGATTCCCGGAGTTTTTCGCCGCGGATGGCATGACGGCCGGTCTGAGCGACATGATCCTGATATTGCTTTTCGAGGTGCTCCAGAAAGTCCAACAGTTCCAGTTCTCGCGCGCCGATACCGTGATTTGTCTCCATTTCGGTCAGCGTATCAAACATGGTCTGCAAGTGCTTGCAGGCGAACTCGATGGCATTCTTGCGTCCGTCATTCATGTTCAGTGTCGGTACTCCATATGTGGATGGACTTATGCGAATGACGCTGGATCTGGCCGGGAAAATTTTCAAGAGCCGCCAACAACAAATCTGCGCACTATACACTATACCGGGATTGATCCATTGCGGAGAGGGCGATGCACATGCGGACGGATGCCGCCGTGATTGTCATCTTCCATCAGTGTTTCGATGGATGGCCAAGGTGAGGTCAGCCCAAGTTTCAGAAACGAATCTCCCAATGTTGGGAAACAGGAAAGCCGGCGGATTCCCTCTATTGTGACTTGGAACACTAGAGGAAAGTCCATGACCGAATTCACATATATTCCCCATATGGCAACGGATTTGCCCGAAAGTCATGATTGGGCCCGAACACTGGGGATCGAAGTGACGATTCCAGCGATTGTCGAGCAATGCGGGCTTGGCAATCTTGATCCACAACATGCACCGAACGCGCTCGCGAACGCGCCAGCGGCAATCGAGGTGGCGCTTGCCTGGGACTTGCCCGGAGCGGGCGCGCACCTTGTTACCGTTCGTCCCGACCTCGATGCGCTTGGCGCCATGGCGGTGCTGGAGTTTCGCGCCAAGGGGGCCTGCATGAACAACGAAATGCGTCGGCGGATCGAAATGGTGGCCGCAGCGGATCGGTTTGCGCGCGGTCAATGGCCGGGGCCGCGCCCACTGCCCGCTACAGTGGTCGAGGTTTTGCAGGTTGCAGGCGGGGAGGAGTTAGCGCTGCTCAACGCCTGCGCCTTCGATGCCGAACATTCCCTGACCGAGCGCGAAAAAAGGATCTTGCATTGGCTACGCGACGGGATCCTGCCTGTGAACTACAGACGAGATCTGGAACGCCAGGCCAATACCCTTTTGATGTCGCTCTGGCTTGGAACAACGCGTGTGTGCACGTCCCTTGATGGCCGTATAGCGACAGTTGTATCGGATCACCCCCAGGCGCTGCGTCTGGGCTATCGGCTGGCGCCGGTGGTGGTCGCCCTCAATCCCAGCCAATGCTTTCCTGGCCGCAAGGTGGGGCCGAAATTCACGGTGGCGCGCTGGGGTGAGGGAGATTGCGACCTGCATGCAGTGGGGCAGCGTCTTGGAGAACTCGAGCCGGGTTGGGGCGGACAGGCCGGGATCAAGGGATCGCCCCAGACTGCTCCTTCGCACCTCAAGCTCGAAAAAGTCGTTGACCTCGTTGCAACGGGCCTGCCAGATTTGCCCGAAAGGGAGGAACGCGCATGACACGGCATGTTTTCATCGGGCTGCTTGGCGGCTCGCCGGCGGTGATTACCGAGGCTCTCTGGGCACTGCTATACCCGGAAAAGCTGATCGACCCGGCGCGGCGGGGCTTCGAGCGGATCGTTCCGGCGACTGCCCACATCATTTGCACCTCGCATCCCGGATTTTTTGGCGACACGGATGAACGCGAGCGCGTGATCAGGGAGAAGATCGAGAGCCTGTTCAAACAGGCGGGAGACCCCCCCCCTGATCTGATCATGGCCCCTGCTCCCGATCCGAACAACGCTGATCTCGGCCTGATTGATATTCGCACACAGGCCGAGAACACGGCCATGGCGCATCACATCGCAGAGGAATTGCGCAAATATACCGAGAAGCCGGACACGGTCGTCCATTTCTCCCTGGCAGGAGGGCGCAAGACCATGTCGAGCCACGCGCAGTCGGCGATGATGTTTTTCGGCCGCCGGCAAGACGAGTTGTTTCATATCCTGCTGACCAACCCTGCGTATGAATCATTCGCCGTGCGCGATTTCTGGTACCCGGACCAGAAATGGCCGGCGCGTCTGATGCCGCCCCCGGGAAGTTCGAGTGGTGAAAAGGAACTTTCCGCCACGCACGAGGACGTGGGTATCGATCTGATCGATGTGCCTTTCGTGCGCCTTGATGTGCGTCTGCCGGGCAATCCGCCGCCCGAGGCGCTCGATCCCGACCTGATCGTGGAGTTTCTCGAATTCGAACGGGGGAACGACCCGGTGGTTCTGGATTTCGAGGCAAAAACCGTCACGGCCGGTCGCAACATCATCAGGCTGGAGCCGGTCCAATTCGCGCTCTACACGGTCTATGCGGTTGCGCGCCACAAGTGTTGGAGGGGGGCGGGACCTAGGGAGGAAGGAGTTGGTGACAACGCTTCCGGCTGGGTGCGCCTAGATGACTTGAAATATGGCATGAAGGACGAAAACACTCCCAATCCAAAACCTGCCCTGTTGCTTTTACGCGGTGTTCTTTGGGAACTGGATGATAACCAAAAGGAAAGAGATAACGATCCAGATTATCGATTGGCAGACAAGAGCATTGCCCAGAGAGCTATGAACAGTCACCCGTTCCTCGGGAATGAAGATCCAAACTGGGGGCCTACACGTACCCATCTTTCGGACGAGTTTAACCAAGAAAAAACAAAGAGAAACCATAACAGTCGATTAGAGTCTCCCTTGATCGCGAGTTTCATAGCACCTGATACCAGTTGGCCCAAGCGACCGGTGACCAACGGCCTCAACATCGCTCCTGAACGCATCCGCTTTGAAAATTTTCCGAACTGGTTCAATAACGAGTGGCTGGAGGTTCCCAACGCTGGGAGCCGCCCCATTACCTGAAAAAGACCCTATCGTGCGGGGACGTCCGGAAAGGGCGTACTGGACGGGAGGGACAGCATGCTACAAATCATCGCCGGCGAGGAACGGGAAAGGGCACGCAGCCGGAAGGTGAAAACGAGCCGGTTGTTTCTGGAATTCGGATTGCGGGAATTACCGGAGGACACGGGCAAACGTCTTCTGTCCGCAGGCGCGGAACTGACGGCGCTGCTCAAGGTCGGCTCCCGTCTCACCTTCACCCATTGCTTGCGCCCGGGAGGCCGCTACCGGCTGCGTGTGATCCTTGAGCGTACAGCCCGCACTCCACTGGCCGTTGAACAGTTCGAGTATCTGATCGAGGCAAGCCTTCCGGGGTTTGCCCGCTTGTCTCAGGGCGGCAAGGCTTTGCGGAGTGGCTGGCATCATCTGGGGACTCCGGCCTTGTCCCCATTGCAGGCGGTGTTCCCTGCCGCCCCGCCCGGCCCGAGCCTGCATCAGGATCGAACCGCCGGTCTGCTCCTGCCCGCAGTCGGGCGACAGATGCCGGATCTGGAAAGCGCCCTGGCATTCCTGATCCGGCAGGGCCGGGCCTGCGATCTGGTCCTGCAACTCGCGCCCTGGCCCCTGTCTGCCTCGGAAATGCGGGCGCTGCACGAAACAAGGGAAGCTCTGCACATGGGCGGTTATACCGTGGAAAAGGCCATGTACAACCCGCACCTAGCCGCTCGGCTGGCGCAGCGCATCGAGCAATGGCTCACTGCACCGTCGCACGGATTTCGCCTCCAATGGGGCCTCCACTTGGACGGAGCACCCGACCCGAACCTTGCAGCGGTTTGTGCGTCGTGTCTTCACGGCGTGGCATCGATCGGCATGCTCGCAACAGGCAATGACGCCACCCTGGACTTTTCCAGCCGGTTGGGGCCGGGATCCCATGTTCCTCCCTTGGTTCCGCGCTCTGAACACTTCATGCAAGAATTGCGCCATGCGGCTGCCGTCCCGCTGCTCCGTCCGGCTGACGGGAAGGATCTGTGTATCGGATTGGGTGAAGGCGGAGTGGCGGTCGAAGTCGAGGCCGCCGCCCTGCGCCAGCATCTTTATGTGATCGGCGGCACCGGAACCGGCAAGAGCACTCTGCTGCAGAACATGATCGGTCAGGACATCCATGCCGGACGCGGCGTGTTCGTCATCGATCCGCATGGCGATCTGCATGAGGCGCTTTTGCAGGACATGCCCGCAACCCATCGTGACCGATTGATCATTGCCGATGCCGGCGATTTTGATGACCCGTTCAGCCTGAACATCCTCGAGACACAACCCGGTCCGCATTCCGCCATCCAGCGGAATTTCATCGCCAATCAGCTGATCAGCCTCTTCAAGCTGGTCTACGGCCACAACCAGGAAGCCTTCGGGCCGATGTTCGAAATGTATTTCCGCGCTGCGCTTCTGCTCCTGATGGATGCTGGCGACATACGGGCGAACCTGAGCGATATGAATCGCCTGTTTGGCGATCCGGCCTTTCGCAACGACCTGCTGGAGCGTTGTTCCGATCCGAGTGTGGTGAGTGTCTGGAAAAACATTGCCGTGCCTGCCAGTGGAGAAGCCAGCCTTGAGAACATCGCACCCTACATCGTTTCCAAGCTGACGCGGATCGAGGGCAATCCGCTGCTACGCCCGATCCTGTGTTCCGGGAAAACCACGCTGGACATCCCGGCCGCTTTATCCGAGGGCATGGTCGTACTGGTCAATCTGGCCAAGGGGCAGGTCGGCGGCTCGGATGCGGCCATGCTGGGCGGCATCATCACCATCCGCCTGTTTGCTGCTGCCATGGCGCGCGCCGCATACCCCCCGCAGGAGCGTCGCCTGATACGGGTCTATCTCGACGAGTTTCAGACGCATGCGCTTGACGTTCTGGGCGACATGCTGAGCGAATCGCGAAAGTTCGGCCTGTCGCTGGTGCTGGCGAATCAATCCCTGGCCCAACTTGACCAGCGCACAGATGGAATCGCACAGGCGATCCTCGCAAATGCCGCCAATTTCATGGCTTTTCGCGCTGGGCCTGACGATGCCGCCCTGATCAGCGACTGGCTGGGTACCGGAATCGCCCCCCAGATGCTGACCGAACTACCCAATTACCGACTGATCGCCCGCCTTCTGACCAACGGACGACCAGCACCGCCAACTCTGGTGAATACCCTAGGTCACATACCCATAAATGGGATTCCCTTAGCTGAGACGTTGTGATTCACTTTCGGCACAGAGCAGGAGGTGAAAATGGCACGTTTCGATCTGACGGATTTCGAGTGGTCGGTGATCCAGCCGTTGTTGCCCACCAAGGTGCGCGGGGTGAAGCGGCGCGACGACCGGCAGGTTCTGAACGGCATTTTCTGGCGACTGCGCACCGGTGCGCCATGGGCTGACATTCCAGCCCGCTATGGCCCCTAAACGACCTGCGTAAACCGCTTCAACCGCTGGCGGCGGGCTGGCATCTGGGCCCGTATTCTGGTCGCCATATCAGAGGCGTACGACGGCGACATCCAGATGATCGACAGTTCGTCGATCCGGGTTCACCAGCACGGGGCGAACGGTCCGAAAAAGGGGGGCGATCCGGTAGCATGGGTCGCTCGCGCGGTGGGTTGACCACCAAGATACACGCTCTGGTCGATGCCTTGGGCCGGCCAATCGGGCTTATGCTGAGCGAGGGCCAGGCCTATGACGGGCACGCGGCCCTGCAGATGCTGGCTGCCCTGCCGCGGGGATGCCGGCTCCTGGCGGATCGCGCCTACGATAGCAATGCCATCCGGGCGTTGCTGGAAAAGCGGGGCGCACGGGCCGTGATCCCTTCGATGCCGCAGCGCAATCCGATCATTGCGCATGATCGGGAATGTTACAAGGCGCGCAACCAGATCGAGCGTTTCTTCAACAAGCTCAAACACTTCCGTGCAGTCGCAACCCGATACGACAAACGCGACGACAACTATCTCGCATCTGTCCAACTCGCCTCAATCAGGATATGGTTGCGATCTTATGAGTCGGTGACCTAATGACAGGGCTTTCCTGTCAACCGGGCTGAAACCGCTCTCCCAGAAAATCCAGTCCTTGTGACAGGTGCACGATTCTTGTCTTTTCCATCTGCAGGGCAAGTCCGCGTCGGCGCAGCAGGTCCGCGACTACTGTCCACGTTGCCAATGCATGCCGCCGCGAGGCCGTCAACACTACGAAGTCATCCGCGTACCGGACATGCGCAAGGCCGCGGCGCTCCAGGTCGACATCGAGCGGATGAAGGTAGAGGTTGGCCAGCACCGGCGCTATTGGCGCGCCCTGCGCCAAACCATGCTCCCGGCCAAAACTGCCCAACCACAGGCCTATCAGTCTGACCAGGCGTGGATCTTCTATCCAGATGCTCAATTCGTCAACCAGTCGCCCATGTGGCACATTATCGAAAAAGCCGTCAATATCGGCATCCAGAGCCCAGCGATTACCCCGCGCCAATTGCCTGAGCCGGGCCAGCGCCATGGGCACGGACCGTGCAGGGCGATAGGCAAAGCTCTCCCGGCTCATTCGTGCATCCAGGCGTTCGGACAGGAGCCTCTGACAGGCGGCCTGCACCACCCGGTCGCCGATGCCGGGAATGCGCAACAGGCGAATGCGCCCGTCGGCGCGACGCAATGCAACCCGGCGTAGCGGGCCCGGGCGATACCTGCCGCTTTCAAGCGCGGCCTGCAACCGTAAGAGCCGATGGTCGAGAGCCCGCTCGAACGTTGCCCGGCTGACTCCGTCGCCCCCGGTCGCGGCACCATTGGCGCGCACCTTCTTCCATGCCGCCTGCAAGCGTTCGATCCGACAAAGCTCGTCATACATGCGCGCTCCTCCTGCCCGATCCTGCCGCACAACCATCGCCGAAGGAGAAACCCCAACGTTGGCACGGGCCAAAACACAAACACCCCCGCCGAAGCGGGGGTTGGAAGCACCTGAGTGGCAGGACATTCCTGACAAGGATGTCTCAGTGAAAACCACCCGCCGAAGCGGGGGTTGGTGAAACATCAACTGCTAACAGACGCGGCGTTCTGGTCTCAGTGAAAACCACCCGCCGAAGCGGGGGTTGGACCAAGGTACAGCCGTTGGCGACCTGACAGGCGCGTCTCAGTGAAAACCGCCCGCCGAAGCGGGGGTTGGATGAAAAAATATACACTTGAATGCTCAGGGCCCGACGTCTCAGTGAAAACCACCCGCCGAAGCGGGGGTTGGCTGCCAAGGTACGCTG
>Ga0256841_1001972_pt1 | contig 16947 bp, 14 predicted proteins | sample 356308metaG_FD_185971 | JGI IMG/M metagenome (GOLD analysis project Ga0256841, IMG submission 185971) | Hydrothermal vent microbial communities from Mid Atlantic Ridge, Atlantic Ocean - 356-308 | ecosystem: Environmental > Aquatic > Marine > Hydrothermal vents | place: Atlantic Ocean: Mid... | reverse complement strand
GTTCAAACGTGTAGAGCCGCCGCTATCTTTTACATACTTAGCTACTTCTTTAACAACATCCCAACGAATTGTAGGTTCTCCATATCCGCAAAAAACTATTTCTTTATATTTTTTAGGATCACCAATAAGTTTAATATATTCAGCAGCTTCCGGTTCTTCAGTAGATTTCATTTTTAAGTTATATCCGCTAATTACAGCGTCACCTTTTCTATCACAAAACACGCAATCGGCATTGCATCTGTTAGTAACATTTACGTAAAGAGAATTTCCTATTTTATAAACATAACTTACCGGCGGCTTTTCGCCAATTCCAAAAAGCTTAAAAACATTATAGTTTGTTGTTCTGGCTACATCTTCAACGCCAATATTGTGAATTTCCGCTACTTTTTCCGCTATAAGCGGAAGATTGGAAGGTTCGTTCCTTTTACCTCTGTATGGAACAGGAGTTAAAAACGGAGAGTCGGTTTCAAGCAGCAAATTTTCTATTTCAACATTTGAAAGCACTTCTCTTACGCTATCCGCTTTTTTGAAAGTGATATTTCCTGTAAAAGAGATAAAATGTTTCATAGAAATTAATTCTTTTGCATCCTTTGTTGTTCCGGCAAAACAATGAAATTGTGCACGTAATGAAGTGTTTTTATATTCTCTAATAATATTCATTACATCTTCGTTAGCTTCTCTGTTATGAACAATTATAGGAAGTTCCACTTTTACTGCCAAATCTATTTGTTTACGAAATGCTTCTATTTGTTTTTCTTTCGGTGAAAAATCATAGTAATAATCCAAACCGATTTCCCCTATAGCAACCACTTTTTCATGTTTGGAAAAATCTTCCAGCAATTCCAAATAATTAGATTGAATTTCATTGGTATCATGCGGATGAACACCAACAGCTGCATATATCATATCGTGTTGTTCCGCTAAATCAATGGCTTGTTTGGAAGTTGCCAAATCGGTAGCGGGAACAATAATTTTTTCTACGCCGGCATTTATAGCTCTTTCAATAACTTGTTCAACTTCTCCGTTAAAATTAGGGTAAAACAAATGTGCGTGAGTATCTATAAACATTAAATATTTCTCCGTTTCTTTTTATGATTTAATACTGCCAATCACAATTGGTTTTTCACCAATAGAATTAACAGATTCTTTCAGTGATGTCAATTCGTTTTTATCTATTATTGCAATTAATCCTATTCCCATATTAAAAACTTTTCGCATTTCGGAATCATCAATGTTTCCGGTTTGTTTAATTAACTTAAATATTTTTGGTACTTCCCAAGAATCCCAATCAATATCAATTTTATAATTTTGGGGTACAACTCTTTTTGTATTTCCAATAATTCCCCCACCGGTTATGTGCGAAAATGCTTTTATGTTATTTTTCTTAATCAAAGTTTGTATCAAATTCAGATATGATCTATGGGTTTTAAGTAATTCCGTCATAATATCATTTTCTAAAATATCGGGATTATCTTCAAGATTATATTTTTCGAACAATACTCTTCTTGCCAAAGAATATCCGTTAGTATGTAAACCATTAGAAGTAAAACCAATAAGCAAATCGCCTGCTGAAATATTACTTCCGTCAATTATATTTTCTTTTTCAACTATTCCTACAATTGTACCGGAAAGATCATAATCTTTCTGCTCATAAAGTCCGGGCATTTCTGCAGTTTCACCTCCAATTAAAGCTATGTTATTTTCCACACAAGCTTTTGCAAATCCTTTTACAATTTCCGTAGCAATATTTGTATCTAATTTTCCAAACGCCATATAATCCATAAAATACATTGGCTTTGCACCGCAAACAGCAATATCATTTACGCAATGGTTTACTAAATCTTGACCAACAGTATTATGTACACCGGCATCAATAGCAACCTTTAGCTTGGTTCCAACTCCATCAACACTGGAAACCAGCACGGGATTTTTATAACCGGTTAAATCAAGCTGGTAAAACGCTCCGAAATGTCCGATGCCTGATAAAACATTATTATTAAATGTAGATTTAACAACCGATTTAATATTATCGACAGTTGCTTCGCCGGCTTCTATATTAACACCCGATTTTTTATAATCAATACTCACAATTTAATTCCTTAAAATTATTTAGAATTATTAGACAAACTAACTACAAAGTAGTTACCGGAACGAATATAGACAAAATGTAATTTTGAATTTCAAAACATGAATATTATTCATCTATACTTCCTAACATGAAACATTTTTTATTTACTAATGTAAAAGCACTCCGAGAACAAAAATAGAGCATACAAATTTAATGTATTTAAGTGATAGTTTTTAACATTTTTAGTAACTTTGTTAGTTTATTTTAGAAGTTTATGTATTGTGAATATGATTAATGAAAATTTAACGGATAGAGAAAAATCGGTATTACGATATGTAATAAATCAGTATATACTTACTGCTACACCGGTAGGTTCGCGTAGTATTTCCGGTAGATACAATCTTGGTGTTTCTCCGGCTACTGTTAGAAATATAATGTCGGAACTTGAAGATCTTGGGTATTTAGGTCATCCATACACTTCTGCCGGACGTATTCCAACTGATTTAGGTTATAGATTTTATGTAGATTCATTAATGGATTCACCAAAACTAAGCAAAGAGGAATATGATTTAATAGATGTTCAACTTGAACAAACTAATTTTGAAACAAATGAGATACTAAAAATTACTTCGTCACTTTTAAGTAGTTTAACAAATCAATTGGCTTGTGTAAGTTATCCCAAATTGGGAAATGCAATTTTAAAAAAAATACAGCTGGTTCCGCTTTCAAGTTCAAAAATACTTGTAGTTGTTAGCATTAAAACCGGAATGATACGTACCATTACGCTTGAAATAAAAACCCGTTATGACAAAAACACTTTACGTTCTGTTGAACAGTTTTTAAATCAAAGATTATCCGGTTTAACATTTACCGAAATAAGAAATACAATTTCGGAGAGAATTAGAAATTATTCAACAAAAAATAGCAAGCCGGTTGTACGTGTATTTTTAGATTCTGTTGAAAAAATATTTAAAGATGTAAAATCCGATGAAGATACAATTATTACCGGTACAAAAAATATAATTAATCAACCGGAATTTACCGATACGGACCAGTTTAAAAGTATAATTGAACTTGCTGAAGATAAAGATATAATTATACATATTATGGATAAGGAAACGGAGAAACAAACAGGAAATGTTTCCGTTACAATAGGTAGTGAAATTGAAGAAGAAAAATTGACTGATTACAGCATTGTGGTTAAAGAATATAACATCGGACAAATTGCAGGAAACATTGGTATAATCGGTCCAAAAAGAATGGAATATTCTCACACAATAGCATCCGTTGTTTATATGGCAGAATTATTATCTAAGATTTTTAAAAATAAAAAATAAATAAAAGGAATCAATCTATGAAAAAGCATAAAACCGAAGATAAAGAAAAAAAGAAAAACGAAAAAGTTGAGAAAGAAAAACACCATCATAAGGGAACAAAAAATAAAAGTGAATCGAATGAACATGGTGAAAAAATAAAAAAGTTGGAAAATGAAGTTCAAGAACTAAAAGATACTTTATTAAGAAAAGTAGCCGAATTTGAAAACTACAAAAGAAGAACTGAAAATGACCAATTAAATTTAATCAAGTATGGTGCTGAATCCTTTATACTAAAAATTCTTCCTATATACGATGATTTACAACGGTCTATGCAGCATCTTGAAGAAAGTAATCTTCAAGCCATAAAAGACGGATTAAAATTGGTAATTGATAAATTCACAAAAACCTTTGAAGAACAAGGTGTAAAAAAAATTGATTCCAAAGGGAAAGAATTTGATGTGGAATTTCATGATGCTTTATTGCAGCAGCCATCTGCCGATGTTCCGCCGGATACTGTTTTAGAAGAAGTTGAACCGGGCTACATGTTCAAAGATAAAGTAATTAAACATGCAAAAGTAATTGTAAGTAAAGAAGCTGAACAACCAACGGAAGAAAATGAAAACAATAATAATGAGAATGAAGAATAGGACAGAATAAATGGACAAAAGAGATTATTATGAAATATTAGGCGTTTCTAAAAATGCCACGGAAGATGAAATTAAAAAAGCTTATAGAAAAATGGCAATAAAATATCATCCTGATAAAAATCCGGATAACAAGGAAGCCGAAGAAAAATTTAAAGAAGCTGCAGAAGCTTATGAAGTACTTAGTGACAAAGATAAAAGAGCCAAATATGATAGATTCGGGCATAGCGGAATGCGCGGTGGTCAGGACTTCCATAGTTATCAAAATGTAAATGATATTTTTAGCCATTTCTCAGATATATTCGGCGGCAGTTTCGGTGGCGGCGGCGGTTCAATTTTTGATGATTTATTCGGAGGAGGTGCAACTAGTGGCAGAACACGCCAAGCACAGACCGGAACACCGGGTTCCGATTTAAAAATTACACTTAAACTTACATTAGAAGAAATTGCAACAGGAACAACAAAAAAAATAAAATTAAAAAAACCGGTTAAGTGCGATGTATGTAACGGAACCGGAGCAAAAGGAAGCGATGCATTCCAAACATGCAGCGTTTGCCATGGTTCAGGAGAAGTAAGACAAGTTTCAAGATCGGTTTTCGGACAATTTGTTAATATTTCAGTTTGCCATAATTGTGGCGGTACCGGAAAAATAATTTCCAATCCTTGTCCTAAATGTCATGGTGAAGGAAGAATTAACGGAGAAGAAACAATTAAAATTAATGTACCTGCCGGTGTAAGTGATAATAGTTATATGACGATGAGAGGTCAAGGTGGTGCCGGTAAAAACGGTGGACAACCAGGGGATGTAATTGTTATATTTCAAGAACTTGAACATCAATATTTTGTTAGAGAAGGTGATGATCTCATTTATGATTTGGAACTTAGTTTCCCTGATATCGTTTTAGGAACAACCGTAGAAATTCCTACAATTACAGGAAGAGCAAAATTAAAAATTGAACCTGGCACTCAACCGGGTAAATTTCTAAAAATGAGAGGTAAAGGAATTAAACACTTAAACAGACATGGCTCTGGAGACCAACTTGTAAGAATAAACGTACATGTTCCGAAAAAAGTAAATTCAAAAGAAAAAGAACTGCTTAAACAGTTAAATGTTATGCCAAATATAAAAGTATAGAAACTTAATATTTTATAAGCAGTAATGTTTACATAAAATATAATTTGTTAAAAAAATAAGATACATATACTTTACCAAGTATAATATATTTTCAAAGTTTATTAAGAATATTTTTATTAAGTTATTAATCAAATTAATTTCATCTTAGCTTTGCTTGGATTGAGAATTAAATTGAAACAGTTTATAAATAATTTATCAAAGCGTTTAGGTTTTACTTCTATAGAAGTAAATGTTTTATTATTTATTACCGTTACATTTATTGTAGGAGCATTTGCAAAGTTTTTTAAATACAACAGTAGTGTTAAAACTTTAAGAAAATTTAATTACAGCAAACAAGATAGTCTGTTTTTAGAATTAAATAATAAGAGCCAAGAACAAAATATTTACAAAAAAAATGTTCAAAAAAGAGTTGATTCTAAACCAGAACTTTTAGATTTTAGGAATAAAAAAAAAGACATTAAGAAAAAAGATAAATTAACACTTTTTTCGGGAAGTATTAATATAAACAACGCAGGCTTAAACACGTTAATAAATTTGCCTGGTATTGGTTTTAAGACTGCAAAAAAAATTATTGAACTTAGAAAAAGAAAGAAAAAATTTACTTCTCTTAATGATTTATTAGAAGTAAAAGGAATCGGTTCTCGGAAACTGAAAAAAATTAAGAAGTACTTATATATTGAGAAATAGAAATTTCTAACCGCCGGAGGTATAAAATATGAACAAAAAAGGTGAACCGTGGTATATTCATGCTGCACTTTATCTTATAATTGCTATTCTTACTTATGTATTAATTAGGGTTGCAATTATTGACCCAACAGATTACATTCAAAAGGAAAAATATTATAGTACCGAATCTCATTTAAGAATGGAGAATATAAGACAAGCCGAAATTCTTTGGGATAAAAAATATGAAAAATACACAGATAATCTTAAAGAACTTGTTAATTATATTAAAACCGATTCCGGTGTTGCTGCCCTTATTGTTGGAGTTGATACTTTAACTAACAGACCAACAAATCCATTTAAAAAATTATCAAACGGAAAGTTGGACTTTGATTCTCTTTTAGTTTCTCCGGTTTCGCATAAACCATATATTTTGAAGATTGATACCACTGTTTCTATTGACACAGTTGTTAATCCAAGTGGAGATATTATTAAAGTGGATACTGTTACCACTATTGGGGATCTCTATTATTTAGAATGCCCGGACGGATATGGAACTATTGGCGATACAGCTAATCCTGCATTAAAAAATACAGCATCTTGGGATTAATATTTGAATGTCAGCTAATGTAAATCAACTAGGTTTTAATATTACTGAAGAAAAACTTCAGGTAGTTGAACTGAATTATACTGGCAATGACTGTTACTTGGAGATTATAGATGAAGAATTCTTTGAAGAATTACTTACAGAAGAAATAAAAGAAGCTAAATTCATCTATATTCTCCAAAATGCTTTTAATGAAATTATTTTAAGAAACTCTATAAATTCTAAAAAAGTTTCTATTTCTCTTCCTCTTAGTTTTTTTAAAACTTTTGAAATTCCTGCCGAACAAAATTTAACCGATACCGATTTTAATAAATATTTAGAGTGGGAATTTTCAAAATTGTTTCCCGGTTTAGTTAAAGATAATTTTTCAATTCAATCTTATGTAACTAATTCGGATAGAAATAATTTTGATTTAAATGCTTTTGTTTATATAATTTCAAAATCAACATTAAAAATGATTCACAAATTTTGTGTAAGAAATAATCTTCTATTAAAGAATATAGATAATACTCACATTGCATCATCAATATTTTTAACATTAAATCAACCTAATGAAAAGCAATTGAGTGTTTTTGTTGATAATCATAGAGTTTCTTTAATTCTATATTCCGATAGTAAGTTTTTATACTATAAACAAAAAGAACAAAAAAGTATTTCCGAAATTCCTCTTTTAGCAAAAGATATTTACGATGAAATAAAAGAAAGATTTTTGCAAACCGATGATATTAAATCATTTACACTTTTTGGAAATATATATTCTGATAAATTAAAAAATGAATTAGAACAAACATTAGGATTAACTGCTCAAACTGTAAACCCTTTTGAACAATTAAAAACAACAGATGATTTTTCTGACAATAAATTTTATGAAGAAAATCCATTAAAATTTTCTTCTGCAACAGGAATGGCACTTCGCTTAACATCATGAGAATAATTGCAGGAAAGTTTAAAGGTAGAACCATAAAGGTTCCCAAATCAAAATTAGTTAGACCCACAACAGATAAAAACAGAGAAGCAATTTTTAATTATCTAAATAACATTGTTGATTTTTCATCAAGTAATGTATTGGATTTGTATGCAGGAACCGGTGCATTGGGAATAGAAGCAATCAGTAGAGGTGCCAGTAATGTTCACTTTGTTGAAAACAATTATATCATATATAAAAATTTATTAAATAATTTAGAAACACTAAATGCAACGGAAAAGTCAAAAGTTTTTAAAATGACTTGCATAAAGTTTTCATCATTAAGCAAACATGATACCTATGATTTAATTATAGCCGATCCTCCATTTTTTAAAAATGATATTTATAAAGTATTTGAAAATATAAAAAACAATAATTTCTTATCGCACGAAGGTTTATTTTTAATTGAACGCTCTGTTCAAACTGAAAAAGAAGATATGGAAAATTTTAATTTGGAACCTAAAAAAAAATTAGGTGACAGTTTAATTTATCAATTTCTTAATAATTGATTTCATAAATTATTTATTAAAATATTTTTTAATATTACCTGAGAAATAAAAAATGAAAATTGTAATATACCCTGGAACATTTGACCCTGTAACAAACGGACATATTGACGTAATTGAACGAGCTACTTCATTATTTGATAAAGTTGTAGTAACTGTTGCTCGCAATCCCGTAAAGAATCCTTTATTCACTGTTTCGGAAAGACTTGTAATGCTAAAAGAATCTCTTAAACAATACAGCAATGTAGCTGTGGATTCTTTTGAAGGTTTAATTGTAGATCATGCCAGGGAAGTTGGTGCGGTTGGAATAATAAGAGGTTTACGTGCTATAAGTGATTTTGAATTTGAATTTCAAATGGCATTAATGAATAGAAAATTAAGTGAAGAATTACGAACTATTTTTTTAATGCCTCATGAAAAATACACTTACTTAAATTCAACCATAATAAGAAATTTGGCACAATTTAAAAGTGACGTAAGTGAATTTGTTCCACCAATAGTTGCCGAAATGTTAAAAGAAAAAGAAGAGATTAAATTACATCCGAAACAAGATGTTGGGGACTAAGGGGAAAGAGTATAATAAAAAACTAACCCACCCCAACCCTCCCTTTGAAAAAGGGAGGGAGTTTTAAGCTCCTCCCCTTTTTCAAAGGGGAGGTTGGGAGGGGTTAGGAAAAACTATATAATATTACCACTAATTTAACAGACAACCTTCTCCATAAAACTCCTACAGAGAATAACCTAAAAAAAGAGAAAAATCTATCTGTTAAAAATTCTACATTTCTTTTTCAGCTTCTAAAACTTTTCCGTCTTCAAAAACTCCATTTAATAAATCTTCATTACTTAAATAAACTACTCCATCTTCTTCATGTGGTTCACCATAAACACTATGGATTGATTTCAGCCCGCCTAACCATTTTCGTTTATCACTAATGTAAACCAAATCACCCACATTGGCAGCCATTTTCTTCATATCATTTTTAGAAAAGTTTATTACGCCGTCTTCACCATCTTTCTTTTTCCAATTAACAACAACTTTTTCACCTTCGGCATCGTTTATTTTTCTTCCTTTGAAAGCTTCTTTTGCCTTTTGTACTGACCAAACAGTTAAGCCTGTTGTTTGTCCTTCCGGATCATAATCAATTAAGTAAGATGATGCAATAGCAACCAAAACTATTAAAATAATAGCCAACACCATTAAAAGCCAAAGCGGAAGAAAATCGCTAGCAATTAAAACAAATAATAATGTTGAAAGTCCGACCAAAATATATGCCACACTGGTAGATTTAATAGTTGCTTTAACAAATTGTTCAAGTTTGGAATTTGCTAAAGTTACACTTACACCAACAGCTGAACAAACAACCAGATTATAAAGAGCTCTAATATAAGAATACGGATGATGAGCATTCATGTGAATGCCATGATCGAAAGGATGGATTAAAATTCCGGGATGCGAAGCACCTAACAACATTAAAGCAACACCTCCGATAAAGGTTGTCATAACAGCAGCCGGTGTAAACCTTTTCCAAAATATTCCAAGAAATATTGCAACAACTAACGGTGGAGTTAATGTTGAATGGAAATATCCATGCGCTTCATAAACAGTCGGAAATCCTTTAAATGCCAATACAGCAACAACACCAAGTGCAGTAATTATAACCGAGGAATACCTTGCAGCTGCCAATTCTTTTTTATCATTTTCTTTTTGTGAGATAGATTTTTGCTTAAAATATTGTTTAACCGGTCTATGAATATCGTTTATATAAATAGCCGCACTTGCATTTATCAAAGTATCAACTGTTGACATTAAAGCAGCAGAAAGAGCTGCCATAATAAAACCAAACACACCGGGTAATGCTACTATATTTGATACAACAACAAATATTTGATCAGGTGATGTACTAGGCGGAATGATTTCCGGATGTGCAACCGAAATTGCTTTTCCCAACCATCCGGCATTTCCCACTACTATAGCTGAAAGTGGTAACATAAATAAAATGTTAAACGCTGCTGCCTTTCTTCCCTCATCCACACTTTTAGTAGCCATGAACCTCATAATAAGTCCCATATTCATAAATAAAAATCCTACGGAACCGGCAACTCCATCTTCCCAAAAAATACCAACAAAATTAAAATCAGGCGGTTTATTAAAACTAGCCAAAGGCAATTTCCATGCAGTTGGCAGAAGATGCCAAAATGTATCAAAGCCACCAATGTAAGATATACCTAGAAAGAAAAGTAAAAAACCCGCAAACAAAAGAATAAATCCTTGTAGAAGGTCGGTAAAAATTACTGCTGTTTGACCACCAAATGTAATATAAATACCTGTTATTACTGCAATAACAATTATAACTCCCATTAAAGAAGTATGAATTTGCATTCCGAATAAAGAAAAACTTTGTGGAAGCATTGGCATTGCTGCTTTGCCCAAAGTAAGAAATCCAATTCCAATATATCCAATCATATAGAGAAGTATAAGAACGGTAGCTAAAAATCTTGATGACGGACTAAATCGTTTTTCAAAATATTCAGGGATAGAACGTATTTTAGTGTAAACAATAATTGGTAACCACCCAAACAGAAAGAAAGGGATAAAAAACCAATCGTTGATGTACGTCATGCTAGATGATAAACCGTATTGAAATCCTTTGGCAGAATATTTTATAAAGCTATGACTTCCTACTCCGGTAGCCACAATAGAAAAAGCAATAAGCCACCACGAAAATCTTCTTCCGCCAAAGAAAAAATCTTTAGTACTACGATTATACTTACCAAAATAACTTCCAAAAAACATTACAAAAAGGAAATATACAACCATAACAATCCAATCGGTTGAAGATCCAATGCTATGAAATGTTTGTTCAATGTTGTGTGCAGTTGTTTCCATATTTTACCAATATAAAGCCCATGAAATTAATAATGCGTGCATTAATGCAAAATAAAAATATCCGAATATTAGTACCCTGTACCAATAACGGTGTCTTTTTATATTAAGATTGATTGCACCGCTTTTTCTAATAATAATCATTCCTACTAAAAAGAAAAATCCACCAACCACGTATAAATAAATATACGGTAACCAAGTATCCGAAAATGTAAGCATTTTAACCTACCTATAGTAAAATTTACAATTGATTTCTATAATAAGTTACATAAAGTTAACTAAGGCTGTAAATACTTGCAAATTATTTTAGTAATATTTTACACTATTTACTATTTCTACTATCTCAAATTTTTATTTTTTTTTGATTAACAAAAAGATTCTAATCCCCTATTTTATTTTTATAGGAATTAAGCTGAAAATTAAAACATTGCTTTTCAAATTGTGTGTATCTAAATTTGTTGTTTGAATTATTTATATATCTGAAATGGAGGAATAGAAAAATATGGGTATGATGGCTAGAATGAGGCATCTTGCACCATGGTTTATTATTGCTGTGGGTGGTTTATTTGTACTTTTTATGGTTTTGTCCGATTCCAAAGTATCTAACTTAGTAAGACGGCAAAGTAATGATGTTGGTGAAATAAATGGTAAGAAAGTTACTTATCAAGAATTTTCTAATTTAGTTGAACAATATAGAGCTAATCAAGTTCAAAGAACAGGAAAAGATATTCCGGAATCTCAACTAGATGCTTTTAGAGATCAAGTGTGGGAAAATTTGGTTTCGCAAAGTTTAGTAAAAAATAAAATTAACGAATACGGTATTACCGTTACAGATCAAGAAATAATTAATGTTATAGAAGGACCAAATCCTCCACAAATAATAAGACAAAGTTTTATAGATTCTACCGGTAAATTTAATCGTGCAGCTTACGATCAAGCAATACATGACCCTAATAATAAAAAAGCGATGCTGCAAGTTGAAGATGCCGTACGTGACCAATTAACACAACAAAAATTGGTAAGTCTGCTAAATGCTTCTATTATTGTAAGCGACGAAGAAGTAAAAAGAAATTTTATGGAGCAAAATATCCGTATGGATGCAGATTACGCTCTGGTAGATGCTGTAACAATGCCAAAAGACGCTATTAGTTATACAGATGAAGATTTAAAAGAATATTACAACAAACACCAAGATGAATTTAAAATTGATGCCCAAAGAAAATTAAAATATGTTTTGTTTGAAAATGTTGCTTCGCACGGTGATACAACCGGAATAAAAAAGACATTAGAAGGTGTTGTTAAAAAATTAAAAACCGATACTTCTAGTTTTAAGACTTATGTTAAAATGTATTCCGATAAATCTTATAGTATTGATACACTTGCTCCGAATCTGTTACCGAAAAATGTTGTTGCTCTTTTTAATAAAGCAAAAGATGGAAGTATTATTGGTCCGGTATTGACAAAACAAGGATACATTGTATATAAATTAGATAAAAAAATAAAAACCAAAGACACAATGGTAAGAGCTTCTCACATTCTTATACGTACCGGCAAAGATGAAAAAGCTGCCAAAGCAAAAATTGACAGCCTTTATAATGCTTTGTTAAACGGTGCTGATTTTGAAGAAGTTGCTAAAAAGTTTTCTGAAGATGGCAGTGCTTCCAGAGGTGGAGATTTGGGATGGTTCGGCAAAGGACAAATGGTTAAAGAATTTGAAAAAGCTTCTTTTTCCGGTAAAGTAGGAGCTATTCAAAAACCTATAAAAACAAGATTTGGTTATCATATAATTAAAGTTACCGGTAAAAGTAATGATAAATTTATCTTCGAAAAAATTGTAAACGCTATTACTCCTTCTGCTACAACTTTAGATAGAGTTAATGAAAACGCAAAAGATTTTTCTTATCTCGCCAATAAAAACGATTTTGACAGCGAAGCAAAATTGATGAAGTATGATGTTAAAGAAACTCCTCTTTTTACCGAAAAGAACAATGTAATACCCGGTGTTGGCGCTAACAAAGCTCTATTGCACTTTGCTTTTGATGGAGACTTAAATGATATAAGCTCTGCATTCAAAGTACGAAACGGATATATTGTTGCTCAAATTATTGAGATTAAAAAAGCAGGAATAAAACCATTTGAAGAAGTGAAAAAAATTGTTGAAAGAAAAGTTGCTCTGGAAATGAAAATGGAAAAAGCTAAAAAAATTAGCATGAACATTAAAAACAAACTTGGCGAAGATGGCGATTTGTCTAAAGCTACGGAAATTTATCCTAAAGCTCGCGTTTCCAAAGCAAAGAACTTTAATGCTGCAAATCCTATTCCGGGAATTGGTAGAGAACCTGCTTTTGTTCAAGCTGCATTAACTGCCGAATTAAATAAAATTACTGATCCTGTAAAAGCCAGCAGAGGATATTTTTTACTAAAGGTTACAAGAAGAACAAAGTTTGATTCCACAATGTTTTCAATTCAGAAAAAATCTTTACGTGAAAATATCCTTAATAAAAAACGAAACAGAGTTTTTGCCGATTGGGTAAAAGGATTAAAAGACCAAGCGGAAATAGTTGATAATAGATATAAATTTTATAGATAGATCTTTATTTCCCTCTAAAAAGGTGGATTATCAATCCGCCTTTTTTTATATCTTCTTGGTAAATTTTATTTTTCAAATAGTTATATTCATATTTATCTTTAGATTTTTACGTAAACATTATGGTTACAAAAATATATTTAACGGGATTTATGACAAGCGGGAAAAGTACACTTGGACAAATACTGGCAAATGTATTAGGATGGAATTTTTATGATTTGGATAAAGAATTGGAAAATGACGAACACCAAAAAGTATCCGAAATATTTGAAAATAAAGGAGAAGCATATTTTAGAAAAATAGAATCATCAAAATTACAGAAACTTTCCGGAGAGGAATTCGTTATAATAGCATTAGGAGGGGGAACTTTAATAAATGATGATAATCTAAATTTAATTTTAAATACAGGAAAATTAGTTTACTTAAAAGTAAGTCCGGAAATCATTTACAAAAGAATAAAAAACAAAATTGACAGACCACTTTTTAAAGATTTTGTTCTTGCAGGCAACAGCAAAGAAGAATTCATAAAAAAAATAAATAGTATGCTTGAAGAGCGAAACAAATATTATAATAAAGCCAATCTATCATTCACTGTGGATGATTCTCCCATTGGCGTTACAGTTGATAGACTTGCAAAATCAATAAAAAAGATACTACATGAAAAAAATAGACATTAACATTCCGCAAAATGCTTATAATGTTTTTCTTGGAGGAAATATTATTGACAGACTACCCAAACTCCTCACATCCGAAAAACTAAACGGCAGACTTTTTTTTGTAATAGATAAAAATGTAAATAAATTCTATTCGGATAAACTGACGGAAATTTTTACTAAAGCTAAATTTAATTACAATAAAATTATAATAAACGCAAACGAGAAAAATAAGTCCTACGAAACCTTACAAAAAATACACAAAGCTCTAATAAAAAATAACTACGGAAGAGATTCTCTAATAGTGGCTATCGGCGGTGGCATAATTGGTGATGTTACCGGTTTTGCTGCTTCAACCTACATGAGAGGAATTAAATATATTCAAATTCCCACAACTTTGCTTGCTTCGGTTGATAGTTCCGTTGGCGGAAAAACCGGAATTAATTTTAGCAATACTAAAAATATTATAGGAACTTTTTACCAACCGAAAATGGTTTTAATTGATACAAACTTTTTTTCTACCTTGCCGAAGGAAGAAATGCTTTGCGGAGTAGGAGAAATTATTAAGTATTGCTTTTTAACCGAACAAAAATTTTTTAATTATGTCAAAAAAAATATTGATAGCCTGCTTACTAACGATACGAAAACAATAACAAAAGTTATTTCGGAAGCTGTAAGATTTAAAGGTGATGTTGTTATTGCCGATGAAAAAGAAACCGGTATAAGAAAAATATTAAACCTCGGACATACTTTTGCACATGCCTATGAAGTTGAACAAAACCATAAAGTTAAACACGGACAGGCGGTAATTGTAGGAATAGCATCGGCGTTATATTTATCAAAAGAACTTTCTTTACTTACACCAAAACAGTTTAAGCAGTTTAGTGATTTACTTTTCCAATTTAAATCAAAAATACAATTGGGTAAGGTTAATAAGAATAGTACGTATAAAATTATGCAAAGAGATAAAAAAAATAGAGACGGACAAGTAAAATTAGTTTTGCTAAAAGACATTGGTAATATTGTAACCGATATTTCTTGTTCAAGGAAAATGATTATTGATGCAATTGATTACGGAATAACTGTTTTCAGCAGATAGATTTATGTGTAATTTTTTATAGACTATTTCAATTGATACTGATTAAAAAGAATAAAAAGATAAATTAAACAACAAAGTAGTTCCTCTTACTATATCATTATTCCTTTGTGTAGCTCTGTTTTTTGTGCTCCTCTGTGAGATAAAAAACATTGCACAAAGTTACACAGAGAAGGCACGGAGTTTCACAGAGGAAAAACAACAACAGAAAACTTATACACGAAACAATAATGATTAGTTTTTTATTATATAAGTTAGCAGTTATTTTGTAAACAAATAAAAGTAACAGCAGGCTTTATGCCGGCGTTCAAATACATTGTGTAAATCTTAAAAAATAAACAGATGAAAAAAACATATTATTTAATCACAATATTATTTTTTACACAAATTGTTTTTGCTCAGCAAATTAAAAGAGAAACCAGAGCTGTGTGGGTTTCAACAAATTTTGGTTTGGATTGGCCTCCTAAAACATTTAATGCAGAAGAGCAGAAAGAAAGCTTACGACAAATTTTTATTAATTTGCACAACAAACATTTCAATACTGTTTACTTTCAAGTAAGAAGCAGCGGAACGGTAATGTATAATTCATCATTAGAACCTTTCTCTCCTTATCTAACCGGAACTGTAGGAACTGCACCGGAATACGACCCATTGGAATATGCAATCGAATTAGGTAAAAGATATGGAATTGAAGTTCATGCTTGGATTAATATGGTGCGATGTTTTGTTGGAACTAACGAAAATATTTTATTAAGTCCTTTTCATATTCGTAATATCCATCCGGAATGGACTAAAAGAATAATGAATAACAACGGAACGCTTTCCTATTGGCTTAATCCGGGACTTTATGAGGTACAAGAATATTTAACCAGAATAATGTTAGAAATAGCTGCTAATTATGACGTTGACGGAATTCATTTGGATTTTTTCAGATATCCAAATAAATATTTTGATGATGAAATTGAGTATAAAAAATTTGGAAGCGGTTTTACAAAAGAAAATTGGCGAAGAAATAATTTAACTCAGATATTAACTGAGTTTAAGCGTAGAGTTCATCCTAAAAATCCTTTTTTAAAAATTGGTGTAACTCCTATTGGAATTAGGGAAAACTTAAAAGGCGCAACCGGTATTGAAGGATTTCATTCCGTGTATCAAGATACCGAGCTTTGGTTAAAAGAAAGTCTTGTGGATTATTTAACTCCTCAAATTTATTGGACTTTTGAAAATAATCCCAGATTTGCTGTTCTTGCGGAAGATTGGGTAAAAAAATCTTATGGGAAAAATATTGTTCTGGGTTTAGCGGCATATAAAAAGCAAGTTAAATTAGAACTTAACGAAATGATAAATTTATCAAAAAAAATAAATGCTGCCGGAATTGCTATTTTCAGATATAGTGATATTGCAAATATTCAAGATTCTTATTTTACAGATTTGGCCTTTCCTAAAAATATGAGATGGAAATATAATGCAGCAACGGATGATAATTTTACTACGTTAAAACCGGAAATAATAATTACCAAACCCGACGAAGTTAATATCTCTTTGAAAAATTTTAATTCTGCCTCCAATAAAATCAGATATTTTTTGTTAAATGATTTTACCGAAAATAAATTAGTTTCATCAAAATTATTTATACCCCGCAAAAATAAAATAAAATTAGAATTTGAAAATCCTAAATATTTAACATACAAATATAAACTAAAGCTGGTAGATAGACTTTGGAACGAAGTTGATTCTTCTAACATTACAATTACCGTACCTTATTTAAAATCGTTAAAAGAATCCGCCAATATTTCCACAAAAACATTCTTCTTTAATAATAAT
>Ga0256841_1001971_pt1 | contig 16956 bp, 18 predicted proteins | sample 356308metaG_FD_185971 | JGI IMG/M metagenome (GOLD analysis project Ga0256841, IMG submission 185971) | Hydrothermal vent microbial communities from Mid Atlantic Ridge, Atlantic Ocean - 356-308 | ecosystem: Environmental > Aquatic > Marine > Hydrothermal vents | place: Atlantic Ocean: Mid... | reverse complement strand
GCCTCCTCCACCGCTCCGTCGTCATCACCATCGACGGAGACAGCTACCGGCTCCGAACCCACCAAGCCCGAGCCCGAAAACGACGACCCCAAGGAGGTGACCCCCACTAACGTCCACAACAACCCAAAGTGGGGAATTCCGACGAGCAACTCTGGGGAATACCAGCGAGCGGCGTCAGTGGACCGTTCCACGGTGGCGGGGATCGTCAAGACCGCCCGGCAGGGGGCGTTGGATCGTCTGGCGGCGTCCCGGCCGGGCCGGTCGTCGAAGACCCCGGAGCAGGCAGCGTTGGAGGACGCCCGAGCGGAGATCGCCCGCCTGAAGGAGACGATCACCCAGCAGGCGGTCGAGTTGCATCTGTTCCGGGGAAAAGAGCGTTGGGGCTGACCGGCGGCCCCGTCCCTGCGAGAGTTTCCAGCGAGGTGAAGTCCGGACTGTTGGCCCTCGTCGACGACGCTGTCGCAGCGGGCTGGTCCCAGCAGGCGTGTGTCACCTTGGGGGTGGGGCGGCGCAGGTTGTGGCGGTGGCGACGCCGCCTCGCTGACAGCGCCGGTCTGGCCGATGGCCGTCCGGGACCTGAGGTGGCGCCCCATGGGATCTTGCCGTGGGAACGGGATGAGATCCTGGCGCTGTTCGACGAGTGGGGGCACATCGACCGGTCGCATCGGAAACTGGCCCACCGCGGGTCCCGGCTTCAGCGGGTGTTCGTCTCCGAATCGACGGTGTATCGGGTGCTTTCGGCCGAAGGCCTCACGTTGCTGCAGCCCTCCCGACGCAGGGAACCGGTCGGGCCGAGAAGGCCGTGGCCCGACTGGGTGCAGTATCGGCCCTGTCAGGTGTGGGCGCATGACTTCACCGCGTTCAGGGCCGCCCGGCGGGATGCGCTGGCGATCATGGATCTGGTGTCCCGCAAGTGGATCACCACCGTGGTCGTTCCCCGCGGTCGGGGCGAATCGACCCATGTGCAGGTCGCCTACACCCAGGCGTTGGACGCTGAGGGGCTCCTCGCCGACGTCGAGGCCCGCATGGTCGCCCCGAATGTCGACGACGAGTTGCCGATCCTGCTGGCAGTGTCCGATAACGGGCCGCAGATGACCTCCGGCACCACGAGGGAGTTCATGGCGTTGCATGCCCTGGCGATGCATCTGGGCCGACCCGGGGTGCCCACCGATCAGGCGCACATCGAGTCGCTGTTCTCCCATGTGAAGGGCGAATGGCCCCACCTGCTCGAGATCCGGGACCCGGCGGTGCTGGTCGCCGAACTCGACCAGGTCCGCCGCGAGTACAACACGGTCCGGCTCCACGCCGGCATCGGCTATGTGACCCCCGACGACGAACACGAACAGAGAGGAGACGCCATCCGGAAAGCCCGACGGGAAGGCCTCCAAGCGGCACGAGCCGCCCGGATCGCCTACCGTCGAACCAACACACACGACAGGACGGGACTGACGCGGTGATCACCCTTTGGGAAGGACCCCCCGGCCCTTCGTACACCACCACCGTGGACGCAACTCGTCGAGGATGCCGCGACGTTGATCGAGCGTCGCGCTGCTTCGCCCATCCTCTCGCTCCCTGGCAGGTGACCCGGACCATGGAGCGACACCGGATCGGTTGGAGACTCGCCGACGACGAGCACCGCGGTCACCGACCCAGTGGGCGGAGGCGCCACGGACCGACGTGCGCGAGGGGCGCGGGGCACGACGTGCGATGGCGCCTGGCCAGGTATACGGCGCGTCCGCTATCCGCGTTCGCTGCGGGCCTGTTCGACGTCGTCGGGTGTGATGACCCAGGCCGGGTCGTCGGGGCAGAACGGTCCGGGGCGGGTCGCGATGACCGTCCCGTCCTCGAGGCGGGCTTCGAGATCCTCGTCGATGCACCGATCGGGCCACCGGGTGAGGACACTCATCCCTCCGGTGGGTTCGATCTCGGCGAAGAGGCGAGCATCCGCCGCGTCGAGCTGCATGATCACGACCGGTTCGTTGGCGTCGTTGACGACGTCGACGGACCCTCCGGCGCACGATGCGAGCAGCACACTCGAGGCGAGTGCGACCGTGAAGAACCTGGCGGGCATGGGAACCTCCCGGCGCTGGGATCGTCAGACTACCCCGCTTCGCCCGATGGTGGCCGTCCGGCGTCCCGCCGAGAGACGGTCGCTGCGACGGGTCGACGACGAAGCGGCACTCACGTGCCCGGCGCGCAGGCGATGGGGCCCTCGTCGCCGGGGGTGACCGGCACGACGGCGCTTGCCGCTATGACGTGGCCGTCGGCATCGAGGGCGACGACGCTCCAGCATCCCGGGCCGTCGAGGCTCGGTCCGCCGTAGTCGGCGGGAGGCTCGTCGGTCAGGCCACCGAAACGGATCCGAGGATCCGGTCCTTCCCACGCCCAGATCGGGCCGGCCGGGCCCGAGACGACAACCTGGTAGGCCTCCGCGGCGGGGACCGGTTCCCACGAGAAGAGCGGATAGTGGCCGGCTCCGGCCGATGGCGGGCTCGTCGGTTCGATCGCCGGCAGACCTTCCAGCAGGATCTCGCCGGATGCGATCGTGGGCGCGGTGGCCGGCTCACGGTCCGACCCGGTGTCGGTACCCACTGGTGTCCGCTTCGGATCGGAGGCGTCCGCGGTGTTGCAGGATGCGGCGACCAGCGCCACCACCAGCACCACCATGACCAGCGGTCCACGGGCGCTCACGGTGATCACTTGAGGTCCTTGTAGGCCGCCACCGCCTGGTCGTACAGGTCGGTGAAGCCGTACCGTCCGGCCGCCATCGCGATGTCCACGACGGTGTCGACGTCCGCGTCGGCGATGGCCGCCTTCAGGGCGGCGCCCAGGGCCTCCCCGAAGGTGGCGTACACGTCCGATGCCCCCTCGATCCCGCCTTCTGCCGCGACCGCGCCGGCCCGGACCCCGATGTTGAGGAGCTGGATGAGCTCTTGGGGGCTGAACCGGTCGGCCTGTTGAAGCGCCTTGGCGAGGAGCTCGTTCATGAGCGCCGCCAGGGTGTCCTCACCGGTGTCGGTGAGGAAGTCCAGGCCCAGGCCGCAGTCGTCCATCGTGGCCGCCTGTCTCCTGAGGTTCTCCACGGCCTGGATCATCAGCGCCAGCTCGGAGGGATCGGGTGATTCCAGCGCGAGCACCTGGTTGATGACCTCGCTGAGTTGAGCGACGGCTGCGACCAGGTCGTCGGGCGAGCGGGCCTTCCCGACGGGCCAAGCCTGGTAGGAGACGACCAAGAGGTTCTCGTAGTGGGAACCAGAACCATTGTCCCCGGTCGGGATACCGCTCGAGTCCATCAACGAGCCCCCTTCGGCGCTCTCGAGTGTTCCGGACATGAGGTTGCAGATGCTGCCCGTCGCGGTGAAGATCCAGGTCACCTCCCGCTGCTCACTGTTCGAGAGCACCACCGCCCCGGACGAGTCGCGGACCACGTAGCTACGGTTCACCGTGCCGGCGGCGACGAGCTTGTCGACGCCGCCACCGAGGGTCAGTACGCCGGTCTCCTGTTCCGACGAGGTCAATGTGAAGGGAGTTCCGGTGCCGGGTGACGTGCCTGCGGTGACGTTGCTCGAGTTGATGCTCACCGTCATCGTGCCGCGTTCGATGTCGCCGTTGGACGCCACCGTGGCGTCGAAGGAGATGTTGGAGGAGCCGACGTTCGTGACGTCGTGGGTCCCCTCCTCGGTGTCGATCACGAAGCGACCCTCGAGCACGACGGATCCGGCCCAATGGCCCGCGGGGACGTTCGGGGCTCGACCGGCCGCAGGGAGCGGCAACACGGCGGTGGCCAGGGCGAATGCGATGACGGTGACGATGCGTCGGATTGCTCCCCCCGAGGTCGCCGTTTGCGCGGCTAGTCAAGCGGGTCGGGGCCCGTCAACGGGTCGCCTCAGGTGGCCGTGGGCTGCGCCATGGGGTCCGATGCGGACCGACCGCATGGGACGCCGGCGGTCAGATCCGGCGGCAGACGAGCTCGCCCATGCCGATGGGGACCACCACGGCGTCGACGCGACCGTCGGACAGGGCGCGGTCCACCAGCGGCTGCAGGACGTCCGCGTGGCTGACGACGTTGTCGGCCACCAGCAGCCCGCCGGCGGTCAACCGTGGCACGATCGACTCGTAGAGGACCTCGTAGTCCTCCTTCTCGGCATCGAGGAAACAGAACCCGATGTCGGCGATGTCGGCCACCCGGGTGCGCGCGTCGGCGTCGACGAGGTCCACGACATCGGTGACCTCGGCTGCGGAGAAGGTCGCACGGGCACGGGCGATCTTGGCCGGGAGGATCTCGAAGGTCGTGACCCGCCGTCGAGTGGCCCGGGCGGCGAGGGCCAACCACAAGGTGGAGTAGCCGGCGGAGGTACCGATCTCGACGATCGGTCCGTCGGGTGCCGTTGCGGCCACGATGGCGAGGAAACGGCCGGTTTCGGGTGGGATCTGGCGGAGCCGTTCGAGACGCGGTGTTCCGTCGGCGCGGTCGACGGCGTCGTGACGTTCGAGGACGGCCATCTGGGCGGCGACGGCGGCGGGGATATCGTGGAACACGTCGCCACCGTAGCGCGAACGGCGCCACAGGATCGGTCGGGTACCGTAGCGACGAGCGATACGAGGAGGGTCGATGGGCACAACCCACATGTTCCAGCCGGAGGTCGAGACGATGGCCCCCGAGGACAAGCACGCCCTCCAGAGCCGGCGGCTCGTCGCCCTGCTCGATCGGCTCCAGCGAGCCTCGAACCCGTACTGGCAGGACAAGCTCGCCGACGTCGACGTCGACGAGATCCGCTCCATCGACGACATCGCGCGGCTGCCGTTCACGTGGAAGGACGAGTTCCGCCAGACGTATCCGTACGGCATGCTGGCGGTTCCTCGGGCGGAGCTCGTGCGTCTCCACGCCTCGTCGGGGACGTCGGGCAAGCCGACGGTGGTGGGCTACACGGCCAGGGATGTCGCCATCTTCGCCGAGGTGAACGCTCGCGCCGTCGCCATGGCCGGCGGGACGCCCAGCGACGTGGTCCACGTCGCCTACGGCTACGGACTGTTCACCGGCGGCCTCGGGTTGCATTACGGCGTCGAACGGCTCGGTGCCGCGGCCGTGCCCGCCTCTGGTGGCAACCCGGCGTTCCAGCTCGGGCTGCTCGCCGACCTCGAAGCCGACGGCCTGGCCTGCACCCCGTCGTTCGCGTTGCTCCTCGGCGAACGGGCGCGGGACGAGGGCCTCCTCGACCGGCTGTGGGTCCGGTACGGCATCTTGGGGGCCGAACCGTGGTCGGAGGGCATGCGGGCCCGCATCGAGGAGGTGTGGGGGGGCTCGTTCCAGGCGGTCGACATCTACGGGCTGTCGGAGGTGATGGGTCCCGGGGTGGCGATGGAGAGCCCGGCGGCCAAGGGGGCCCTCAACGTGTTCGACGATCACTTCTATCCCGAGATCGTCGATCCCGAAACCGGTGAGCGCGTTCCGGACGGCGAAGTCGGGGAGCTGGTGCTGACGACGCTGACCAAGGAGGGTCAGCCGGTGCTGCGGTACCGGACCCGGGATCTCACACGGTTCGTGGACGAGCCGTCGCCCGACGGGCGGACGTTCCGGCGGATCGCCAGACTCGAGGGACGGGTCGACGACATGTTGATCATCCGGGGCATCAACGTCTATCCCCGCGCGGTCGAGTCGGTGCTCCTCGACGACGACGCCATCGGCGGCCAGTACGGTCTGGTGGTCGACCGCCGGCCGCGGCTCGCCGAGCTGCGGATCGTCGCCGAGGTCGTCGACGAGTCGTTGGTTCCCCAGATCGACGCCATCGCCGAACGGATCGGCCGGGCGCTGGCCGAACGGGTGCGGCTTCGGGTCGAGGTGGATCTGCGGCCGCCGGGCACGTTGCCTCGCCAGGAGGTCGGGAAGGCGAGGCGGGTCTTCGAGCAGACCGACGACGAGAGTCCCTTCGGGTAGCGACGCGATGGGCTATCCGGTGCCTTTGATGGCGTAGATGTCGGGGAGGCCGCGGTAGCGTTCGGCGTAGTCGATGCCGTAGCCGACCACGAACCCCGGCGGCGTCCACAGCCCCATGTAGTCGGACGGTTCGGAGCCTTCCCTCACCAGCAGGGCGCAGGTCTGGACGCGGGCGGCGTGGCCGGCTTCGATGCGCTTCTTGACGAAGTCGAGGGTGAGTCCCGTGTCGAGGATGTCCTCGACGATCACGACGTCGCGGCCGGTGACGTCGGTCTCGATGTCCTTGGTGATCTCGACGGCTCCCGACGACCGCATCGTTCGACCGTAGGAACGGGCGCGGATGAAGTCGACTTCGGCTTCGACGCTGAGGGACCGGACGAGATCGGCGATGAACACGAACGATCCGGTGAGGATGCCGACGAGGAGGAGATCGCCGTCGGGGTGGTCGCGGGAGATCTCGCCGGCGATGCGTTCGACGGCGTCGGCGATGTCGTCGGCGCTGAAGCGGGGTTCGAGTTCCACGATGGACACTCCAAGTGGTCGTGTGACGACGGAGGGAATCGGGCTAGACTGTCGCGCGGAAGGCTATCACCGAAGGGGGCACCGTGGGTTTCAGGGGCAAGGAGCGTGAGGACCGGCCGGCGTCGACCCGGTTCGAGCTCCGCGGCTATCGGGAACCGGCACTCGAGCCGGGCATGACGTTCCCGGGGACCGAAGAGACCGTGATCGGTGTCTACGACGACGAGTTGGAGGCCATCGCCGTGGGCAGGGCGGCGTGGAAGGCCTTCCGCGAGAGCGGCTCGCACGACGTCGCCTGGTGGATCGTGCGGGCCGAAGGCGAGCAGCTCGCCCGCTGGATCGCCGACTCCGCCAGCCCCAAGGAACGTGTGCTCGACTTGAGAACCAACACCCTCGTCGAGGTCGACTGACCGTGGCGGCGTGGGAGCGGGAGGTCCGGGACCTCCACCGCTTCTTCGCCGCGTACTTCTCGGGGGCCGAGACCGACATCGGTCGGCTCGTCGACGCGCTCGCTCCCGGGTTCCGCATGATCGGTCCCGACGGCATCGAACGGGACCGGCAAGGCACCATCGCGGCGGTCGCCGCGTCGTGCGGAGCCCACGATGTGGAGATCGAGATCCGCGCCCCTCGGCTGGTCACCGAGGGCCCGCCGCTGGTCGTCACCTACGAGGAGTGGCAACGGATGGCCGGAGACGACGCGTTCACGGGCCGGGTCTCGACGGCGGTGTTCGAACCCGACGGCGACGGGGTCCGGTGGCTGCATCTTCACGAGACCTGGTTGCCTCTGCGATGAGCCGCGTTGAGGCGAGCGACCTCGTCGAGGAGGTGCTCGTCGAGTTGGTCGGCGGTCATCCGCCACCGCCAGTTGCGTCCGCCGACCGTCCCGGGGATGTTCATACGCGCCTCGGATCCGAGGCGCAGCAGGTCCTGAGCCGGGGCGAGGGCGAACATGGCCCGTGACGACCAGACGGCGTCGAGGAACGCCGCCACCGGATCGGCGTCGTCGACGCCGAGGATCCGCCGGGCGTCGGCGCGTTCGGCCTCGGACGCCGAGCGCCACCAGCCCAAGGTGGTGTCGTTGTCGTGGGTGCCGGTGTAGGCGACGCACCGTGGGGGATAGGTGTGGGGCAGGAACGGGTTGGTGTCGTCCGAGTCGAAGGCGAACTGGAGGACCCGCATCCCGGGGAATCCGGTGGCGTCCAGGAGCCGGGGGACCGCCGGGGACAGTTCGCCGAGGTCCTCGGCGATGACCGGCAGCGGCCCGAGGCGGTCCACGACGGCCTCGAAGAACCCGAGGCCAGGGCCGTCCACCCAGCGGCCGGTCTCGGCGGTGGGCGCGTCGGCAGGGATCTCCCAGTAGTCGGCGAACGCCCGGAAGTGATCGATGCGGACGATGTCGGCCATGGCGAAGGCCGCCGCCAGCCGGTCGGCCCACCATCGGTACCCGTCGTCGGCGTGCGCCTCCCAGTCGTAGATGGGGTTCCCCCAGAGTTGGCCGGTGGGGGAGAAGTAGTCGGGGGGGACGCCGGCGACGACCGCCGGGGTGCCGTCTTCCCGGAGCCGGAACAGGTCCGGCCGGGTCCATACGTCCACGGAATCCCACGCCACGTAGAACGGGACGTCCCCCACGAGCCGGATCCCCGAGGCCCTGGCCGTTCGCCGTAGCGCCAGGAGCTGGCGGCAGAACAGGTACTGGGCGAACCGTTCGACGGCGATACGTTCGGCGTGGACGGTGCGGGCGTCGGCGACGGCGGCGGGGTGACGGTCGCGCAGAGGCTCGGGCCACTGCGCCCACGGTGCGCCGTCGTGATGTTCCTTGAGGGCCATGAACAGGGCGTAGTCGTCGAGCCAGCGCCGTTGGGTGGCGACGAAATGCTCGAACGGTCCCCGCAGGTGTGGGGCGGCGCCGCGTTCGAAGCGGCGCCACAGTTCGGGGATCCAGCGGGCGCGGCTGGTGCGGACGGCGGCGAAGTCCACCGCACCGCCGGGGAGGCGGAGGTCAGCGAGCTCGTCGGGTTCGAGCAGACCGTCGACGGCGAGGTCGTCGGGCGACAGCAGGTTCAGGTTCCCGGCGTGCGACGAGAACGACTGGTAGGGCGAGTCCCCGAAGCCGGTGGGTCCGAGCGGCAGCGTCTGCCACAGGGTCGTGTCGGTTCGGGCGAGGTAGCCGACGAGGCGCCGCGCCTGGGGCCCGAGGTCGCCGATCCCGTAGGGCGTCGGCAGGCTGGTGGGATGCAGCAGGAGACCCGAGGATCGGTCGGACGGGTCGAGGGCGCAGATCCGGTGGTGTGACACGACCTCTATTGTGCACCCGTCCGTGCATCCCCCGATCGAAGGGAGATCCCGTGACCGTCACGGTTCCCGCCCAGGTGCTCGCCAACGCGACTCGGATCCCCCGCGCGGCGGCGTTCCTCACCCGCGACGGTGGCCGCTGGGTACCGTCGACGTGGGAGGCCTACGGCCGGTTGGTGACCCGTGTGGCGAAGGCGCTGATCGCCGCTGGGGTCGAACGGGGCGACGCGGTGGCGATCCTGGGTCGCAACCGGCCCGAATGGGTGGCCTTCGACGTCGCGGCGATGGCGATCGGTGCCGTGCCTGCGGGCATCTACACGACGAACTCGGCCGACGAGTGCGCCTACATCCTGCGCCATTGCGCCGCACGGGTGGTCCTCGTCGAGGATCGGAAGCAGTGGGAGAAGATGGCGACGATCCGGGCCGATCTGGACGAAGATCTGAGGGTCGTGACGATGCGCGGCGCCGACGTCGACGACGACGCCACGTGGTCGTGGGAGGCCTTCGTGGCGTCGGGCGAAGCGGTCGGCGACGGCACCGTCGACGAACGCCTGGCGTCCCTCGAGCCGAACGACCCGGCGACGCTGATCTACACGTCGGGGACGACCGGCACCCCGAAGGCCGTGCTGTTGACCCACGACAACCTGACGTGGACGGCACGGTCGGCGGTGGAGCTCTACGGCATCCGGACCAGCGACCTGACGATCTCGTATCTGCCCCTGTCGCACATCGCCGAGCAGATCTTCACGATCCACGCGCCGACGTTCGGGGCGTTCCCGGTGGCGTTCGCCCGTTCGGTGGAGCGCCTGAGGGCGGACCTCGCCGAGGTGCAACCGACGGTGTTCTTCGGTGTCCCCAAGGTGTGGGAGACGATGGAGCGGTCCATCCGGAGCGAATGGCGCAAGCTGCGGGGTCCGCAGGCGCGGGTGGCCGGATGGGCGATGGAGATCGGCCGGGCCGTGGCCGAGCGGCGCAACCGGGGAGAGGAACCGGGTGCGGTGCTGGGTGCCCAGTACGAGGCGGCCAAGGTCCTCTTCTTCTCGAAGGTGAAGGCCAGGTTGGGGTTCTCTCGTCTCCGGTTGGCGATCTCGTCGGCGGCGCCGGTGGCCAAGGAGGTCCTCGAGTTCATGGCGGGCGTCGACGTGATCGTCCATGAGGTGTACGGGCAGTCCGAGTCGACGGGACCGACGACCGCCAACGTGCCGGGAGCCACCCGGTTCGGGACGGTGGGTCGGGCGTGGCCGGGGACCGAGGTCTGGACCGCCGACGACGGGGAGATCCTGAGCCGGGGCCGCAACGTGTTCGCCGGGTACCTCCACGACGCCGAGGCGACGGCGGCGACCCTGGCCGGCGGGTGGCTGCATTCGGGAGACCTCGGGACGGTCGACGACGACGGGTTCGTCACGATCACCGGCCGCAAGAAGGAGATCATCGTCACCTCGGGCGGTAAGAACATCGCGCCGAAGGGCCTCGAGGCGATGCTGAAGCGTCATCGGGGGGTGGCCGAGGCGATGGTTGTGGGCGACGGCCGGGACTATCTGGTGGCGTTGATCGTCCCCGACGACGACGTCGACGGAGATGTCGATCGAGCCGTGGCGGAGGCGGTCCGCTCCGTCAACGCCACGGTGTCGGCGGTGGAACGGATCCGGCGGTATCGCCTGATGGATCGGCCGTTCACGATCGAGGCGGGGGAGTTGACACCGACCCTGAAGCTCCGCCGGTCGGTGATCGAGGAGCATTTCGCCGCCGAGATCGATGCCCTGTACCCGGCGAGCCGGTGACCGGTGGGCGGCACCGTAGCGGACGGCGGGTCGGTACCATCGCGTGCATGGACACCGTCACCGACCGCATCGTCACGATCACCGACACGGCCCTCGAACAGATCATCGCCTTGCGCGACGCCGAGGCGATCCCCGACCTGCATCTGGGGTTGCGGATCTCCGGGGTGACTCCGCAGGGATTCAGCTACGAGACGGCGTTCCTGCGTCCTGAGGACGTCTCGGAGACCGACCACGTCGAGATGCACGACGCCTTGCCGGTGGCGATCCCCGCCGATTCCCTCGACGACCTGCGCGGGTCGGTGCTCGACATCGCCGATGGTGGCCTCGTGTTGCGGAACCCGAACACGCCGACGTCGCCCGGTGGCGGGTTGGGTGACTTGCCGCCGGTGGAGCTGACCGGCACGCCCGAAGAGAAGGTCCGCCAGCTCCTCGCTGAGCAGATCAACCCGGCGATCGCGTCGCACGGCGGGATCGCGATGTTGGTCGGCGTGGAAGGGTCGAAGGCGCTGCTGCAGCTCGGTGGGGGATGCCAGGGATGCGGTCTGGCGGCGGTCACGCTGCGTTCGGGCATCGAGGCAGCGATCCTGCAGGCGATCCCGGAGATCACCGAGGTCGTGGACGTGACCGACCACACCGCCGGAGCGAATCCGTTCTATTGATCGGCGCGGCCTGAGCGCGAGAAGAGGACCGGTGGGGGAACCGATCCTCTTCTCTGACGATGGGGCGAGCGTTGCGGGTCGGCGGCGATACCGGACCCGCGATTCGGGCAGCCAGCCGTGCGCGTGCGGGCCGGGGAGGGCGCTCGGCCCCATCGGTTCTGGTGGTCGCTCAGGCGCTCTCGGCGTCTCCTTGTTCGTCTCCTTGCATGCTGCGACGGATCGCTGTGGCGGCGGCGAGGGCGCTCTTGCCTGCTTCGTTGCCGATGCGGGGGAGCTTGGCTGAGCGCCGCGAGTAGAACGAGCCGGTGCGGTTGGGCATCGCTTCGCCCTCGGCGGGCACCGGGGCGGTCGCTTCTGGTGTGGGTTCGGTCGTGGGTTCGGGTGCCGGTCCGGTCACGTCGGCAGCGGTCGCGACGGCAGGTTCTGGGGCGGTGTCGGGTTCGGCGACGAGGGTCGGCGTGTCGTCGTGGGGCGTCCCGGTGGCGGCGGCCGGGCGGGCCGGTTCGGGTTGCACCTTGACCCCGTCGAGGAGCGGTTCGGGGTTGCTCTGGGCGAACCGGGTCTTCTTGACGACGGGCCGGTCGGACTCGGGTTGGGCGGCATGCTGGGGTGGTGGGGCGTCCGGTTCGGCGAGGGTCTCGCGGCGGGCCTCGATGAGGGCCGCCAGGTCCTGGGCTTGGCGTTCGAGGTCGGCCACCTGCATGCGGAGAGCTTCCACGGTCGCTTCGAGGGCGGCGGCTTCCCGTTCGGCGTCGTCGCCGGCCCCGGCGGCGGTCTCGACTTCGGTTTTTGCCGCCTTCAGGACCTCGAGGGCTTCGGCTCGGGCGGCGGAGAGGATCGTGGCGGCTTCCTCCTTGGCGTCCTCGACGAGGCGGGCGGCGAGCTCCTCGGCGTCGCGGCCGGTGGCGGTGGCCGTCTCGGCGGCGGCGCGGAGGCGTTCGATCTCGGCGTTGGCCTGCTCGAGTTCGGCACGGAGGGCGTCGACGGTGTCGTCGGTGTCGGCGGTTCGACGGGCCGCAGCGAGGGCTTCGTCGGCTTCCACCTTGGCCCGTTCGGCTTCGGCGCGGAGGCGTTCGGCCTCGGTCTTGGCGGCTTCGGCGTCGGCGAGGGCGGCAGCGACCGACGCATCGGCGGCGGCGTCGGCGGCGCCCTCGGAGCGGATGGCGGCCGCTTCGGCCTTGGCCTCTTCGATGAGGCGGTCGGCGTCCTGGCGGGCTTCGGTGACGAGCCGGAACGCTTCGAACTGTGCCTGCGACCGCAGCTTTTCCCCTTCGGCGGTCGCAGCGTCGAGTCGCTCCTGAGCGGCTGCCAGCATCTGGTCTCGGGTCTTGGTGGCGGCGACGAGGGTCAGGTGGACGGCCTCTTCGCGTTCGCGGAGTTCGGCGACGATCCGTTCGAGTTCCTGGACGCGGTGGTTCGCTTCGTTCAGCTCCTGGGCGTATTCCGCGTGGAGCTGTTCGATGAACCGGTCCACCTGCTCCCGGTCGTAGCCTTTACGGGCCGCGTCGAAGGCGGCCGATCGATCTCGTTCCCTGGCGCTCATCAGACAGCCAACCTCACACGATGGTCCGTGGCTGCCTTCGGCCCCTCACACTGTCCCTGCCCACCGGGAGTGTATCAGAGAACACACTACGTGGTCAAGCTAGTCCGTGGCTGCACGAACGGACTAGTCCGCTGTCGGGGCGGGGGCCCGTCGTCCGGCGAGGCTCGCCAGGTCGTCCATGAGCGCGAGGTACCGGCGCAACTCGGCGGCGAACGCGCTCCGGCGGCCGGGGCGGTCGGGGACCGGGTCGAGCAGGTCGCGGTTGTCGGCGAGCTTGGTGGCCGACGAGAACAGTTCGGTGGAGACGGCCTCGCCGTTGTGGATGACGCCTTGGAGGAGGTACTGCTCACCCAACGCCAGCGCGCGGGTGCGGACCGTGTCGGGATCGAGCGGGAGGGACGGATCCGAATCCGCGATGACGTCGGCGACGACGAGGTACGCCTCGATGAAGGGGCGCAGGACCGTGGGGGATTTGATCGGCACGAACGATCGCAAGAGCCGTTCCAGGTCGCCCGATTCGAGGAGCTCGACCGACTCGGGGCAATGCAGGCGCAGCTCGTCACGGAGGGCCTGTTCGAACTCGTCGCGCTCTTCGAAGAAGAACTCGAACTTGAGGACGTCCCGGAGGGCGAACGCCTCGGCGGAGAAGGCGTTCCATCCGGCGGTACCTTCGGCCTTCATGCCGGCGAGGGCCAGTTCGGTGATGGCACCATCGACGAAGAAGTGGATGATCGTGTTGCGGTAGTAGGCGGCCGCGAGATGTTGTTCGGGGCCGATGGCGTACACGACCTGAGAGGGACCTTCGTGGCGGAGGACGACGCCGTTGGCGGCCAGCGCATCAAGAGCGTCGCGGACCCGTTCGGGCGTGTCCAGAGCGAGGGGGACGGTGGTGGGCAGGTCGCGGCGCTTGACGTAGTCCAGGAACGGTTCGAGGACGCCGAGGACCTCGTCGACGGTCAACGCCTGCGGGCTGCGGCTCAGCAATGCGGCGGCGACGAGGCTGATGGGCGTGATGGGGGTGACGGCGTTGATGCGGGTGGCGATCTCGAAGGCGAGCTTGGGGACGACGAGGCGGCCGCGGTCGGTGGTGAGGTCGGCCCCTTGCGGGAGACGCTCGGTGAGCGACACCGGATCGCCCCATCGGACGAAGATGTCGCCGTTGCGGCGCCGGAGGCTGCGGATCGTGCGCAGCACCCATCCGAAGCTCTCGCGTTCTTTGGCGGCACCTCGCTGTTCGGCGGCGTACGACGAGATGTCGGAGATCTGGTCGTAGGCGATGGAGACGGGGACGAACACGATGTCGTCGACGAAGCCCTGCACATAGGCGTCCACGACGTAGGCGAGGAGCCCGAGGCGGGGTTCACGCAGTTTCCCCGACCGGGACCGTCCCCCTTCGATGTACCACTCGAGAGGGAAGCGCTTCTCGAGCAGGTAGGTGAGGTACTGGCGGAGGACGAACTTGTACGGGGGGTTGTCCTTGAACTCGCGCCGGATGAAGAAGATGCCGGTGCGGCGAAGGAACGGACCGATCGGGAAGAAGTTCATGTTGATGCCCCCGGCGGTGTGGTTGGGGGGGTACTCGTTCTCGTACAGCACGTACTGGAGGACGAGATGGTCGAAGTTGGACTTGTGCGACGGCAGGAACACGAGCGGCTTGTCGGTGGCGGCGTCGTAGACGGTGCGGAGGTCCTCCGCCGAGTAGTCCAGTCCGCGGTAGGCGCGGGAGATGAGCCAGCCGGTGATGCCGCTGATGACGTCGATCACGTAGGGCGAGTGGGTGGCGGCCATCTCCTTGAGGTACCGCCAGGTGCGACGTTGCATGCGTTCGAGCTTCTCGCCGCGGTCGAGGGCGAGGTGGGCGATGCCCTGCTGGAAGCCGCGGGACCAGTAGAGGTCCTCCTTGAGGAACTTGGGGACCTTGTAGCGGTTGCCGCGCAGGGCCCGTTCGGCGCGTTCGAGGGCGAGCCACCCTTGGAGGGCGACGAACTCGGCGAAGGAGGTGCCGTCGACCGGGCCGCGGCCGTGCGGGTCGCGCCAGCGTTCGAGCAGTTCGTGTTTGCGGGCGGGCGCGCCGAGGACGATCCGGACCCGGTCGGGATGGGCGGCGAGGATCCACCGCTGGCGGATCGGGTCGGGGTCGCGGGGGTCGCCGGGGACGAGGACGTCGCGGAGGGCGACGCGGCGGCGGCCGTCACGTTCGGGCGCCAGCCACACCACCCGCAGCGGGATGAGGAGCGGATCGTCGTCGGCGGCGAGGCGGGCGGCCAGGCGCGGGTCGAGGGCGGTGCGGTGGCTGCGCCGGCGGGTAGGCGGGATCGAAGCCCAGTGGGCGATGGTTGCGGGGTCGGGCCGGTGCTCGGCGATCCAGTGTTCGAGCAGGTCCCGTTCGAGCCCGGAGGAGGCGTCGAGCAGGAAGACGTAGGGCCCGGGTTCGTCGGGCCAGTCGGGTTGGTCGGGCAGTCGGTACCGGTCGACCACCGTTCAGTCGGTTCCTCCGAGCAGGTCGCCGACGGTGCCCTTGGCCTTGTCGACGAGGCCGCCGGCGAGATCCGAAGCGGTGCCGGCGGCGCCGAGGGCGATGCTCATGGCTTGGTCCACCACCCCGTCGGGGAGCGTGTCACGCAGGTAGCCGATGACGATCGTGACGACCTCTTGGGCCTTGTCGGCGGTCAGGCCGGTCTTGTCTTGGATCTGGGCGATGAGCTCGTCCATGGGCGCCTCCTGTGGCTCGGATCTCGTTCCGAGTGTACGGGACGTCGGAGGCGTTCGCCGTCAGCCGGCGAGGGCGATATCGGTGACGTGGATGGCTTCTCGGGGCCGCGGGCTGGCGGTGGCGCGGAAGCGGAGGAGGGGGTGGGCGTCGGGGTGGGGTCCTGGCCCCGACAGGAGCTCGGAGACGAGCACCCCTCGGGAGAGGTCGTGGGTGCAGACCTCTTCACAGCGGCGGTAGGGATCGTGCTGCATATCCATACTCAACGTATCGGCGGGCGGGCTTGTGCCATAAGCGGAACGGACTAGTCCGTGTCGGGAATGGGGTCAGTCCCAGCCGAGTTCGTGGAGACGGTCGTCGTCGATGCCCAGATGGTGGGCGATCTCGTGCAGGACGGTGGTGCGGATCTCGGCGCGCAGGGCGTCGTCGTCGAGGCCGAGCGCCAGGTGGGGGAGTCGGAAGACGAGGATCCGGTCGGGGGCGACGCCGTAGTAGTCGACGCCCCGGTCGGCGAGGGAGATGCCTTCGTAGATGCCGAGCAGTTCGGTGCCGGTGGGGTCGAGGTCGGTGGGTGGGCGGTCGACGACCTCGATGTGGAGGTTGTCGACGCGGTCGACCACCCAGCGGGGGAGCGACTCGAGGGCCTCGTCGACGAGCTGTTCGAAGCGGCGGCGATCCATCAGCCGGAAGGCTAGGGGCTTGAGGCCTTTCGGCCCTGGTCGTCGGTCGGGGGCGGGACTTGCATTGCGCCAGGCGACCAGGGAGCCCGATGGCGTTCATCGAGTACTTCGGCACGGTCGACCGGCCGTCGCCGGTCGTGCAGGCGAGCCTGCGTGAGGTGCTGGGCAAGTTGGGTACGTGGGCGGGTGATTCGTACCGTGAGGGTGAGCGGTTGTCGATGAAGGTCGGACCGTCGAAGGTGGCCAAGTCGGTGTCGGTGGAGGTGGGGGAGCCGACGTACGGGTCGGCGGGGATGCGGGTGCCGATCCGCTGGCGGGCGACGGGGGCTGGGCGCATGTTCCCCGAGATGACAGCGGATCTGGTGATCCAGCCGTTGGGGGAGGAGGCGACGATCCTGACCTTCCAGGGCACCTACGAGCCGCCGCTGGGGGAGGTGGGCCGGGTCCTGGATCGAGCGGTGCTGCATCGGGTGGCCCAGGTGTCGGTGAAGGATTTCGTGGATCGGATCGTCGCTGCCCTGGCCGAGGGCTGACGCCGGCCGGTTGCTACACTCTCGGCCTCGGGGCGCTTAGCTCAGCGGGAGAGCGCTGCCTTCACACGGCAGAGGTCACTGGTTCGATCCCAGTAGCGCCCACGGCCGGGATGCCTTGTGGTTGTTGGTGTTTCGGTATCCCGCGTCGGCCCGAAAGCCGGTCGAGCAGGCATCCAGGACGCGCATAGGACGCGCTTCGGCACTCGACGCCGTAACTTGTCCTGCGACAATGGGCCCATGAGTTCCCTCTCCGCCACTGTTGCCTACGCGGCGGTTGCCCAGGCGGTCGCCACGGTTGTCCTCG
>Ga0256841_1001970_pt1 | contig 16959 bp, 13 predicted proteins | sample 356308metaG_FD_185971 | JGI IMG/M metagenome (GOLD analysis project Ga0256841, IMG submission 185971) | Hydrothermal vent microbial communities from Mid Atlantic Ridge, Atlantic Ocean - 356-308 | ecosystem: Environmental > Aquatic > Marine > Hydrothermal vents | place: Atlantic Ocean: Mid... | reverse complement strand
TCAATCGCTGTTCAAATACGCCAACCAACCCGTAAACGACACACAAAACCGGACACTTCTGAATGGCAGAAAAGAGGACATTTCTGAATTGGGTTGACACAGGCCGTTGTCATCGATATGCGCCGCGAGCCAGTCGGCATCGACCAGGAAACTGCGTTCGGCATGGGCGGCCTGCAGACAGAGCAATGCCAGCAGAAGGAAAAGGGCATGGCGTTTTTTCATGGTGTCCTCGAACCCGGTAAACAACGGCAGGTTACCCCGGTGGCGGAACTTGACGGGTATAGGGCATCTCGAAAAATCGAGATGCCCGAGTGGGACGGGGATCGATGTCTCGCCATTTTCGATGACTGCAAGTCATTGAAAATGAAGGAACCGGGAAATCGCATTTTCTGGTTCCTTCGTTGAAAAAGTCCATGGAAGAAGTTTTTCAACATCCTGTTAAAGTCGCGTTTTCCCATTCGCATTCACCAGCCGGTCTCGGCATATCGTGCAGCGCGAACCGGAAATTTCGACATGGGCCCGCCGCCTGTCATTACTCTCCGGCAATCATCATGCCATCGACCAGCCATGAGCCGGTCTGGGTGCCGCCGCGGCGGTCGATGTCACAACCGACAGCACCGAGGTTCATGAACATGTCGCGCAGATTGCCGGCGACGGTGATCTCGCAGACCGGATACTGGATTTCGCCGTGTTCGACCCAGTAACCCGCCGCGCCGCGTGAGTAGTCGCCAGTAACGGGGTTCACTCCCTGGCCCATCAGTTCGGTGATCAACAAGCCGCTGTCCATCATCTCCAGCAGGCCCGCCAGCTCGTGGCCGGTGGATGCGTCGATACGCAGGTTGCGCACGCCGCCGGCATTACCGGTGGTTTGCAGGCCGAGCTTGCGCGCGGCGTAGCTGTCCAGTACCCAGCGCTGCAACACGCCGTCGCGGATGAAGTCTTGCGCGCGGGTCGCGACGCCTTCGTTGTCGAACGCGGCGCTGCCAGCCTCGCGCGGCAGTCGGGGATTTTCGTGGATATGCGCCCAATCCGGAAACACCGGCTTGCCCATGGCGTCGAGCAGGAAGGAGGATTCGCGATAGATCGCGGCGCCCCGGATCGCGCCGATGAAGCTGCGTAGCAAGCTGGTGGCGATGTCGGCCTGGAAGATGACCGGCGCCTGCCGGGTCGACAGTTTGCGCGGTTGCAGACGGTTCACGCTGCGTTCCGCCGCCTTCCGACCGATGTCCGTCATGCTCTCCAGCTTTTCCGGCACGCGGTTGGCGCTATACCAGTAGTCGCGTTCCATGCTGTCGCCCTGCTGGGCGATGACGGAGCAACTGACACTGTGACGGGTGCCGGCATAGCCGCCGAGAAAGCCATGGCTGTTGCCGTACAGGGTGACGCCCCGGTGAGTGCTGATCGAGGCACCCTCGGAATTGATCACGCGGCTGTCGAAATCGCGCGCCGCCGCTTCGCATTCGATCGCCTGCCCGATGGCTTCGTCGATGTCGAGCCGCCAGGGGTGATAAAGATCCAGATCTGGCATCTCGGTTGCCATCAGGTCGGCATCGGCGAGGCCCGCGCATTTGTCCTTGCTGGTGAAGCGGGCGATATTGCAGGCGGCCGTGACAGTATCCCGGATTGCTTCGGGGGAGAGGTCCGATGTGCTGGCGGAACCCTTGCTATGCCCAAAGTAAACACTTACACCGAGACCACCGTCGCGATCGTGCTCAATGGTTTCGACCTCGCCGAGACGCGCGGTGACCGAGTAGCCCGCGCTCAGGTTGACGCCAGCCTCGGCGGCGCTCGCGCCCTGTGATCTGGCCTCGGCGATCAGGTCGCTGATGACGTTTTCCAGGCGCGCCTGTTCGTCGCGGATGTCGCTGACTTGGATGATTTCACTCATGCCGCTGTCCCACCCACGGTGATCTCGTCGACCTTCAGCGTCGGCTGACCGACGCCGACCGGCACGCTCTGTCCTTCCTTGCCGCACACCCCGATGCCACTGTCCAGCGCCAAATCATCGCCGACCATGCTGACGCGTGTCATCACCTCGGGGCCATTACCGATCAGGGTGGCGCCCTTCACTGGCGCGCCGACCTTGCCGTTCTCGATCAGATAGGCCTCGTTCAACGAGAACACGAACTTGCCGGAGGTGATGTCCACTTGGCCACCACCGAAGTTGACCGCGTACAGGCCTTTCTCCAACGAGGCGATGATCTCCTCTGGCTTGCACTCACCGGCGAGCATATAGGTGTTCGTCATGCGCGGCATCGGCAGATGCGCGTAGGATTCGCGCCGGCCATTTCCGGTCGACGCTTGCCCCATCAGACCGGCATTCATCTTATCCTGCATATACCCTTTCAGAATGCCGTTCTCGATCAGCACGGTATGCTCGCTCGGTGTGCCTTCATCGTCCACGCTCAACGAACCGCGTCTGCCTGGCAGGGTGCCATCGTCGACCACGGTACACAGCTTCGAGGCGACCTGCTCGCCAAGGCGTCCGGCGAACACCGAGGTGCCCTTGCGGTTGAAATCGCCTTCCAGGCCGTGGCCGACGGCTTCGTGCAGCAATACCCCGGGCCACCCGGGGCCGAGCACCACCGGCATGGCGCCGGCCGGGGCGTCGACCGCCTCCAGATTGACCAGCGCCTGGCGGACCGCCTCGCGCGCGTACTGCTCGGCGCGTGATTCATCGATGAAATAGTCCAGCGTGGTGCGCGCGCCGCCGCCGGCGTAGCCCTGCTCGCGCCGGCCATTCTGTTCGACGATGACGCTGACGCTCATGCGCACCAGCGGTCGTACATCGGCGCTCAGCTGGCCCTCGCTGTTCACCACCAGCACGACATCGTAGGCCGCGACCAGGTTGACGTTGACCTGCGTGACGCGCGGGTCGGCGCCGCGCGCGGCGGCATCGGCGCGCTTCAGCAGGTCGATCTTCTGCCCAGCGTCCAGCGACACCAGTGGATTGGATGGCGCATACAATGGCGTGTTCGGCGTGCCGTCGCCGACTCGAATCTGGCGATCCTGACCCAGCGAGGCGATCGCGCGCGCACTGTGCGCGGCTTCGAGCAGGTTCTCCAGATGGATATCGTCGGTATACGCAAAACCGGTCTTTTCTCCGCTGATCGCGCGGATGCCACAACCCTGGTCGATGTTGTAGTTGCCTTCGCGCACGATGCCATCCTCCAGCGACCAGGATTCGCTACGCGCGCTCTCGAAATAGGCATCGGCGAAATCCACCTGGCTGCCGAGCACGCCGTCAATCAGGCGGTTGAGGTGCTCGCGCGCAAGGCCCACGGGTTCGAGCAAAGTTGATCTGGCAATATCCAGAACCTGAGTATCCATCAATTATGAATCCGGTTTATTTGCAGTGAAGACGGCGATGTTGCAGACAAGGGAAGTTGCGCCGCACCGTTGCCAGATAGTCGGGGTCGATCGCGCCACTGATCACGCCGCTACCGCGCGGCGCCTGCGACAGAACCGTGCCCCACGGATCGACGATCATGCTCTGGCCATGGGTTTCGCGACCACTGACATGGTAGCCACCCTGCGCGGCGGCGACCACGTAGGCGAGATTCTCGATCGCACGGGCGCGCACCAGCGGCTCCCAATGCGCCTTGCCGGTGATTGCGGTGAACGCGGACGGCAACACGAAGATCTCGGCACCCTTGTCAATCAGGTTGCGAAACAACTCGGGGAAACGCAGGTCATAGCACACCAGCATGCCGAGACGGCCGAACGGGGTATCCACGACCACCGGCTTGTCGCCTGGCTCTATGGTCTCGGATTCGATATAGCGTTCGTCGGCCTCGACCAGATGCACATCGAACAGATGCAGCTTGTCGTAGCGCGCAACGCGCTGGCCCTGGTCGTCAAACAACAGGCTGGCGGCGCGCACCTTGCCGGCACGCGAGGCGTCCAGCGGTATGGTGCCTCCGACCAGCCAGACGCCGAAACGTTCCGCCAGCGCGGCGAGAAAGTTCTGCAATGGGCCGTTGCCGTCCGGCTCGCTGAGATTCGTGAGTTCCTTGTCCGAACGCCCCATGAAAGCGAAGTTCTCCGGCAGCACGACCAAGCCTGCGCCAGTCTCGGCGGCCTCGCCGACCAAGCGCTCGGCTTCCAGCAGGTTAGCGCTGACGTTGGAACCGGAAGCCATCTGAATGGCGGCCGCGTGAATCTTGGGTTTTACTGATGTCATCATCCCGCCTTGTTCAGGGTGGATCGCCAATCCTGGTGTCGTGGTATCGCACGGCCAGATAAAGAATCGCAGTACCGGGGCATCGGACCCGTCACAGTATTGTATCCAGAATGTCCGAAGGACACGAGAGCCATGGCGGGCGTAATCGTCACATTGGGGATCGTGTACCTGCCATTTCGTTCCCGACAACGCCGGCTGAGCGTTCAACGCATGGTCGCGTCTTCTTCGTAATCGTGGATATTGCTGACATCGGCATGCGGCGCGCTGGGGCGGAGCAACCGCTTGCTCACCGGCTCGTCCAGTGTTCCGGTGAGACGAAAACGCAGGGTCGAGGCCTTGTCCATCTGTTTCTTTAACACATCCCGGGCCAGCAGCAGCACGGCGGCAACGACCGGACCGCCCGCCACCGCACCGGCGACGGTCACCGTCGATCCGAGTTCCGGCACCACGGTCGCCAGCACGTCCATCGGCTGTGGCGGCAACAGCCCGACACGGCCGCTCAGCGTGACGCTGCCCATCGGACTGGTGACGACGAAATCCCGCGCGCGCAACGCGCCCGCCTCGACCCGAATCCGCCCCCTGGCGCGATCGACATACAGCCCTTTTTTCATCACATCATCGAAATCGAACTTGAAACGCCGGCTGATCGCATCCAGGCTGACTAGGCCCAATAGCTTCGCGATACCTGGCTTCACGCTGACGAAACGGGCTTTCCTCAGATCGACATCCAGTTGCCCATCGAGCCGTCGCAAGGTGAAATCCGCCGGACCACCGGGCCATGACAGCCGCATGTCGATATGCCCTTCACCATCATGTACCTTGTCGCTGATCGCCGAGGCTTCGAGGAAATCGCCAAGCCGGTCGAGACGCATATCCAGATGCGCGTCGGTCGATATCTTGTCGCCACGCTTCACCCAGCGGCCATCGCCCTCGATGTGGGCATCGACGCTCTGAAGGCGCAGATTTTCGAAACGCAGGCCGCCACGCGTACGCCGCGCGGCCAGGCCCAACTCACCAAGCAGGTGATTATCGACGACCAGCCGCCCGACATGCAGGTCGAAAGGCGGCACCGCCGTCGGTTCTACGCCATCTGGTTTCGACGGCGCGGCGGCAATGGCGAGATTGGGCGCGTCCAACAACAAATGGTCGAAAACCAACTTTACCGGACCACGGCCGACCCGGACGAGCCGACCCTTGGCTTGCTTGGCGTCGATCTCGATGCGCCATGCGACAGGCGTCGTCGAGAACAACCATTCGCCCTTCAGGTGGGTATCCGACCAGTTTCCCAGTGGAGAAATCAGCCTGTCGGTGGCAATATCCACGGCCAGGTCCAACCCCTGGCCGCCAGCGACCTTGGCCGGTAGCACGTGGCGCAACCACGCTTGCCATTCCCCGGCGTCCAGCTCCGGCAATCCGCCGGTAAGCTGAATCCCCGGCTTCTCCCACAGGGTCGGGGCCTTGCCCGCGCCGCAGTGGAGTTGCGCCCAGCGCAGCGTCATGCCCCGGGGCCCGTGTTCGACGACTGCCTGGCCAGACAACTGATCGGCATAACGAAACAGCGCGCGCGCGCGCTGTTTGGATTCGAAGTCGATCTGAATGTTCAGATCGCGTTTTTCCGCCGCGGGCTTGCCAAACGGCGCGGGCATGTCCACGCGGATTCCGTCCAGATCGCTTTCCAGCGTCAACACGGGATGTCGTCTCGACTCGCCATGCGGCAATCTCAGGCTGGCGTGTAGCGGTGCCTCGCCGACCGCGATCGATGGATCGAAAGCCGCCAACGACTTGCTCAGCGACGCGCTCTTCACCCGCCCCCGGGCCTCGACGAGCGTACTGCCACCGGCAAGCTTGGACACATCGACAAGCACTCGGTTGCCGAGCCAGTCGGCGCTCAGGCCACTGGCGGTCAATCCGCCGCTGTCAATCACCACCGAACCGTCGATATGCTCGAATCGAGTCGCATCGTCGCCAATCACCAGTCGATTGTCCCGCAATGCGACGTTCAGTCGCACATCCACCGGTTGGCCCTTGCGCTTCCCCAACGGGATTTTCAGCGCCAATATCGCCTTCGCCTTGCCCCGTGGGTCAAGGATATCCAGGTAGCCCTTGCCATGCAGGTGGGGGCGTGTGATGCGCAGCGCCTCGTCCAGTCGTCCGGTCGCCGCGCCATGCAATGTCAGTCGACGAGCGCCACGCAGTGGGTCGACCGACGCTTCCAGCCCGGATAACGCGATGCCGGACAACCACCCACGTCCTTCGCGGAGGCTCAGGCTGTTCTGCGAGAATTCGGCTTGCGCGGAGAGCCGCGTGATGTCCGGCCAGCCGTCGAGGAAATGCAGTTGTATGTCGGCGACATCGAAGAGCACCTGAAAGCGACCGTCGCGGCTTTTATTAAACGGGAAATGATTCAACGGGCCATAGAGCACGAAACCGCCCGACACCTCCCGGCCACGCGGAAACGCCTTGTCCAGCCACGCGACCAGCCTTTTTTTCATCACCCGGGTCGGATAATAGCGCGAGGCATGCATGGCGTCGCCATCGTGAAAGCGACTGACGATATCCAGCAGCGGCGCGCCACCGTCGCGCGGCACGCTTATCGACAACGTGGTACGGGTGGCGAGATCAGCATTGCGCACATGCAAGTCATCGGCCGTCACATGCATGCCATCGGCATCCGACATCAGCGCCAGGCTGCCGCGCAGGCTGAAGCGTAACGGCGCGCGAAACAGACCGGCGGTATCCAGCGTCACCGCCTCACTGTCGATATCCAGTGTCAGGTATCCCCGCCCGCCGGCGATATGCGCGTCGACGCCACTGACCCCCGGAATCTTCTTCCATGGCCGGGTGGTCAGATCGACGATGCGCGCATCGATGCGCCACGCGGCTGGATCAGGCTTGCCGCCCGCCGGGTTCAACGCGAGATGCACGGCCTCCAGGCGACCCTTGGGCGCCAGTCTGGCAACTGACGCGGCAAGCTTCGGAGGCGGCTTTCCACTGGCGGCGCCGGCCAGCTGCGGGATGTCGCGCAAGGCGCCAACGGCAAGGTGATCCAAGTACAGACGATAACCCAATCCTGGCCGGAAGTCGGCCGCGATCCGCGCCGGCAGCCGCGCGTCCGGCACGGCCCCGGCCTTCAAGTCGAGACGCCAGCCCGATGCCTCGTCGCCCTGCCATTGCAAGGTGAAACGACCGTCCAGCGGTACGGCCACGGGGACATCGGGCATTGCGATACCGGCGTCACCGAAGGCCAGTCGCGCATCCACCCGGGAGACCCTGCCATGTCGCAGCGCCGCCCAAAGTTCGCCACCGAGCGTCCCGCTGGCTTGCAGCGGTGCCGGCAGCCGCGCGGCCAGCACCGCGCCCAGCGCCAGATGCTCCGCCTTCAGATAGATGTCACCGTTCAGGCTGGACGGACGATCGAGATCACCGTAAAAATCGGCTACGGCGCTGAGGCCGCCATGCGGGGAGTCACGCACCATCAGTCGCGCATCGATCTGGTGACGATCACCAGCATTGCGCAACTGTGCCCGCGCGACCCGCGCGACCCGGTCGCGATAACCGACCGACTCCTGTCGCCAATGGATCAGGGTATCTTCCATCAGGATATTCGGCAGGGTCGCGAACAGCCGTAATGCATGCCGGCTGCCGCTACCGGGACGCGTCAGGCCGCTGATGGAAAAATGTCCGTCGCGATAGTGGAACAAGGTGAATTCGACGCCCTTCAAGATTACCTGGTCGAGCAGGATGCGGCGTTTGCGCAGCGAGCGGAACAGCGCCAGGTCGACCTGTAGCTCGTCGGCATGAATCACCTGATCGAGATCATCGACATCGGTCAGGCGCACATCTTGCAGCGCCAGGCGCGGGCCATAGCCCGTCCAGCGGCCGACGATGCGACCGATACTCACCTCCACACCCAACGCCGCGCTCAGGGTGCGCTCGACGGGTTGACGCAGGGCGTTGGCCCACGGCAAGGCGGCGCTGAACGTGGCGATCAGCAGGCCGACCACGATCACGCCGGCGATCAGCAGCGCGGCCATCTTCCGCGAGACATGCAGCGCGAGCTTCTTCATCCCGGTCCACCGCCGGCGTCGCCGGGCCGTGGAAAAGCACGCTTTCTCGACCGTCCGCGCGCCGCGCGGGGCGGCGCCGCCCCGCGCAACACGGGGAAGTCATCCCAAAAAGCATGGGAAGCCTCGTCCAATATCCCGCCAAAGAGACGCGCGCGCGGCTTCATGGCCTCACATCAGGACCACGTCGTATTGTTCCTGGGTGTACAGCGATTCCGACTGGAGCTTCACCGGCTTGCCGATGAACTGTTCCAGCTCGGCGAGGTTGTCCGATTCCTCGTCCAGCAGCCGGTCGATGACCTCGGCGGAAGCCAGCACCAGCAGTTGGTCGGCATCGTACTGGCGGGATTCGCGCAGAATCTCGCGGAAGATCTCGTAACAAGTGGTCTCCGCGGTCTTCATCGAGCCGCGACCCTCGCAACAGGGGCAGGGTTCGCACAACACATGCTCCAGCGACTCGCGGGTGCGCTTGCGCGTCATCTCGACCAGGCCGAGATTCGAGACCTCGGAGATATGTGTCTTGGCGTGATCCGAGGCCAGGCATTTCTTCAACGCGCGCAATACCTGCCGCTTATGCTCCTCGTCCTGCATATCGATGAAATCGATAATGATGATGCCGCCGAGATTGCGCAGGCGGAGTTGCCGGCAGATGGTCTGCGCGGCTTCCAGGTTGGTCTTGAAGATGGTCTCTTCGAGGTTGCGATGGCCGACATAGGCGCCGGTGTTGACATCGATGGTGGTCATCGCCTCGGTCTGGTCGATGATCAGATGACCGGCCGATTTCAGATCGACCTTGCGGTCCAGCGCGCGCTGGATCTCGTCCTCGACGCCGTACAGATCGAAGATCGGCCGCTTACCGGGGTAGTATTCGACCTGGATCTCGGCGTCCGGGATCAGCTTCGCGACGAAGCGTACCGCCTTCTCCCAGGTAGAACGCGAATCGATGCGCACTTTCTCGACCTCCGGGCCGATCAGGTCGCGCAACGCACGCTTCGCCAGCGGCAGGTCTTCGTGAACCAGTGCCGGCGCCTTGCTGGAACTGACCTTCTCCGATATTGCCACCCACAGGCGTTGCAGGAACAGCATGTCGTTCTCCAGCCCTTCACGGCTGGTTCCCTCGGCGGCTGTACGCGCGATGAAACCACCCGGCATCTCGCTACGCAGGACGAAATCGGCGAGAATCTCGCGCAGACGCTGGCGTTCTTCCTCATCCTCGATCTTCTGCGAGACGCCAACAGTGTCCATGTCGGGAATGAAAACCAAGTAACGCGATGGCAGGGAAAGATTCGTGGTCAGGCGCGCGCCCTTGCTGCCAATCGGATCCTTCACCACCTGCACGACGATGCTTTCGCCCTCGTGCACCAATTGCGAGATACGATCGCTCCGTGCATCGAGATTACTCGCCGGGCCGATCGCCGAGGCATGCAGGAAGGCCGCCCGCTCGAAGCCGATGTTGACGAATGCCGCCTGCATGCCCGGCAGGATGCGGCAGACCTTGCCCTTGTAGATGTTGCCGACCAATCCACGGCGCGCCGATCGCTCGATCATCACCTCCTGCACGACGCCGTTCTCGACGACGGCCACGCGGGTCTCCGGAGGGGTGACGTTGACCAGGATCTCTTCGCTCATTCTTGTTTCTCGAAAGATTATCGCCGTCAGTATGCGGCCACGCGCGGGCCGGCTCAAGCGCGAATCAGCGGATCGATGCCGATCGCACGCAGCAGTTCCGCGGTCTCAAACAACGGCAATCCCATCACGCCGGAGTAACTGCCACTCAGCTCGCGCGCAAAAATCGCCGCGCGTCCTTGAATCGCATAGCCGCCAGCCTTGTCACACGGCTCGCCGGTGCGCCAGTAGGCGCTGATCTCGTCGGCCTCCAGCTCGCGAAAGCTCACCTCGCTGATGCTCTCGGCCGTGCTCGTGCCTGTCCGGCTGTACAGCGCGACGGCGGAGATCACCCGATGGCGCCTGCCGGACAAGCGCCGCAGCATGCACGCGGCCTGGGCTTCGTCGCGAGGCTTGCCGAGTATTCCGCCGTCTATCTCGACGACGGTGTCGGCCGCCAGCAATGGCCGGTCGCGATACCGCTTGACGGCGATCCGCGCCTTCTCGCGCGCCATGCGCCGGGCAAAGGCCAGGGCCGCCTCGGTGTCCAACGGCTGTTCATCCAATTCGACCGGGACAGCATCGAATTCGATGCCGATCTGACGCAGCAGTTCGGCGCGACGCGGTGATTGCGAGGCCAGGTAGATCTTCGCCACGGCTATTCTCTGTGGTAGGGGTGGTGCTTCAGGATACTCCAGGCGCGATAGAGCTGCTCGGCGACCAGGATGCGCACCAACGGATGCGGAAAAGTCAGCGACGATAGCGACCAGCGCCGCTCCGCCCTGTCGCGCACGGCATCCGACAGACCATCCGGCCCGCCGACCAGCAACGCGACATCGCGACCGGCATGCAGCCAGTCGTCCATCCAGCGCGCCAACGCCGGCGTGGAGAGCATCTTGCCACGCACGTCCAGCGCCACCACTTGGCTGTCCGAAGGTATCGCGGCGAGGATCTTCTCGCCCTCGTCACGCACGATGCGCGGGATATCCAGGCGTTTCCCGCGCCGTCCCGGTGCAATCTCGGTGATACGCAACGCGGCTTCTGCCGGCATCCGCCGCTGGTACTCAGTGACACCCTTCTCCACCCAGTCCGGCATGCGCCTGCCGACGGCGATCAGGTGAATCTTCACTTCCGGCCCAGCGGATACCAAGATTCGTGACGCATGTTTCCTCCAGATCATAGCCGCAGCTATAAAGGGTTCATTGTAACTGTCGATACCATCCAGGCACACAACACCTTGAGCGAGATACATGGCACTGACAGCATCACAGGAAATCGACCGGCCAGACGCTGCCATTCTGCGCACCTTCCGCGCCTTCAGTCACCTCGATGATGCGATTCTGAAGCGCGTCGCGAACCAGTCCGAGGTACAAACACTGCCGGCCAGACAGCAGTTGCTCGCGCTGGATTCGACGGACGATTACCAGTATTTCCTGATCGCCGGCACCCTGTTGCTGACCGCCGCCGACGGCCGCACCGTCAAGCTGGAGGCCGGAACGCCGTCTGCGCGTCAACCGGTCGCCCAACTGCAACCCAGGCGCTACAACGTGGTCACCCAGACACGGATACACTATATCCGCGTTCCGGCGGCGGTGCTCCGTCGCCTGCACAAGCTGTTGGAAGGCGACGCAGACAGCGACTGCATCACTCTGGAAGATGAATCAGACGCTGATTCGGCGTTGACGAACACCGTCTCTTACGAGCTCTATCGCGCCATCCAGTCCGATTCACTGGTCTTGCCCAGCCTGCCGGATATCGCCCAGAAGGTCGGCATCGCGGTGCGCCACCCGAGCACCGACGCGAACAAGCTGGCGATGGTGATCCAGGCAGATCCGGTGATCTCGGCAAAGCTGATCAAAACCGCCAACAGCGCAATGTACGCCAGCCAAGGCCAGAGCAACACCCTATCGGGGGCGATCGTCAAACTCGGTCTGCACACCACCCAGGCGCTGGTCGTCACCTTTGCGATCCGTGAACTCTATCGCACCCGCTCCAGCCTGCTCTCAGCGCACATGACACGGCTGATGCAACACAGCATCCGCGTCGCCGCGATCGCGCATGTCCTGTGCAAGTGTTGTAACGTGAAGGTCGATCCCGAGGAAGCTTTACTGGCCGGCTTGGTGCACAACATCGGCGGTGTCGCGATTCTCGACTACGTGCGGCGCTTCCCCCAGGTGCTGGAAGACACCCGCCAGCTCGCCGGCACGATGAAGGCCCTGATGGGAGAATCTTCCAGCCTGATCCTGAAGAAATGGGATTTCAGTGATGATTTCATCGATGCCGCGCTGCACGCCAGCGATTGGAATCACAGTCACGATGGCGAACCCGCGCTTGTCGATATCGTCCTGATCGCGCACATGCACAGCCTGATCGGCAGCCGCGAACTGAATGGCAAGCCGCGCATGGATGAGCTGCCGGCCTACCATATATTGAGGCTGGACGGCCTGACGCCACACGCCAGTCTGCGCCTGCTCGACGATGCGAAGCAGGAGATTCAGACCACCCAGACATTGTTGATGAACGGCGGATGACGCGCTGCCGTTCCGTCACCCCACCTCCGGCCGGATATGCTCGATATAGCGCGGCGTCTCTTCCATGTCCAGCCTGATCGCCTCGCCATCGATCGCGATCAGCCGCTCGGAACCCTCGACCTTCAGACGACAATGCGCGCGGCCACGGCTCTCCAGCGGCAACGGTATCATGTCGCGATAAGTGTAGATGTTCTCGCCGACATCGCCACCGGCGCAGACCGCCGGCAAGGGTGGCGCCTCCTCCAGCACGCGGGCGTTCTCGAATACCAGGTCACCGTTCTGACGCCAGCGCGTCTTCTCCACCGAACCGGTCATGGTCTTGATCAGGTAGGCCGGCTCGAAGCGCAGGCGCACGCTATCACCCTCCACGCTGAGCGATGCAATCTGGCTGCCGACGAGTTCTATACTGGTGCTATCCACGATATTCTCCAAGGAGTATAAGAATGGGTGTCCGGCACAAGCCGGGTCAAGCCTGAATATCCAATTCCTTCAGCTTTCGCGTCAAGGTATTACGTCCCCAGCCGAGCAGCCGCGCGGCCTCTTGCTTGCGACCGCCGGTGAAGCCCAGCGCGACATCGATTGCCACGCGCTCGAAGGCTGGCAGGGCTTCGTCGAGCAGACCCCGGCGTCCATTGCGCAATTGCTGTTCCAGCCAGCAGCGTAGCGCATCGGTCCAACTGTCGCCGACGATGCCGCTTTCGGCCGCTTTGTCGAGCAGTTCCGGCGGCAGGTCGTCCAGATGGATACGTCGTCCAGAGGCCATCACCGCCAGCCAGCGCGCGGTGTTCTGCAACTGGCGCACATTGCCCGGCCATTGCAGTCGCATCAGGAACTCCATCGCGTCGTCGGCGAGAAACTGCTTTTCCACCTTCAGCTCGTCCGCCGCTTGACCGAGGAAATGCTCCATCAGCAGCGGGATGTCGGCCTTGCGCTCGCGCAGCGCCGGCAGATGAATGCGGATCACATTCAGGCGATGGAACAGATCCTCACGAAAGCGCCCGGCGCGCACCAGCTCTTCCAGGTTTTGGTGGGTCGCGGCGATGATGCGCACGTCGACGCGTATCGATTCACGCCCACCGACCGGATAGAACTCGCCCTCGGCCAGCACGCGTAGAAAACGGGTCTGTAGTTCCGCCGGCATGTCACCGATCTCATCTAGAAACAGGGTGCCGCCATCCGCCTGCTCGAACCGCCCGCGCCGCCGGTTGGTGGCGCCGGTAAACGCGCCTTTCTCATGCCCGAACAGCTCGGATTCGAGCAGCTCGGCGGGGATCGCGGCAGTGTTCAATGCGATGAACGGTCTGTCGGCACGCGGGCTGTGCTGGTGCAAGGCATGCGCGACCAGTTCCTTGCCGGTGCCCGATTCGCCGTTGATCAACACGGTGATGTTCGAGCGCGACAGCCGGCCAATGGCGCGAAATACCTCTTGCATGGCCGGCGCCTCGCCAATGATGTCGCTGTCACCGAGCGATTTGTCGCTCACCTGGGCGGCGGTCGTCTCGGCATGCCGGCGACATGCCTTGGTAACCTGATCGATGACTTCCTGGACATCGAAGGGCTTCGCCAGATACTCGAAGGCGCCGCCATGGAAGGCGTTCACCGCGCTGTCCAGATCGGAATGCGCGGTCATGATGATGACCGGCAGATCGGGATAGGTCTCGTTGATGTGCGACAGCAGGGTCAGCCCGTCCATGCCGGGCATGCGGATGTCGGAGATCACCGCGTCCGGCTCGTCGGCCTCGCGCAACGCGTCCAGCACCTCATCGGCATTGGTGAAGCAGCGCACCGCCATGCCGGCCTTGCGCAGCGCTTTTTCCAACACCCAGCGAATCGATCGGTCATCGTCGATCACCCAGACTGAATTTGTCATGTCGTTGTGTCGTCCAGCGGTAGATAGATACTGAAAATCGTGTGTCCGGGCACGCTGTCGCATTCGATCAATCCGCCGTGCTGGTTGATCAACGATTGCGCTATGGTCAGGCCCAGCCCCATGCCGTCCTCGCTTGCGGTGACCATGGGATAGAAGAGTTTTTCCCGAATGGATTCGTCGATGCCGGGACCGTTGTCGATGATCTGGATGCATGTGACCAGGCGATGCAGCTCACCACCGATGGTGAACTGGCGCAATATCCGGGTGCGTAACTCGATCACGCCGTCACCGTCGACCGCGCGCGAGGCATTCCGCGCGACATTCAGCAGCGCTTGCAGCAGTTGGTCCCGGTCACCGGTCAATTCCGGGATACTTGGATCGTAATCACGCTCGATACGCAGCCGACCGCCTTTCCGTTCGGCAAGAATCAACACACGCACGCGTTCCAGCACCTGATGGACATTGAGGCTTTCGCGCCTTGGCAATTGTCTCGGACCGAGCATGCTGTCGACCAGATTCTTCAACCGATCAGCCTCGGCGATGATGATGTCGGTGTATTCAGCCAAGTCCGGGGCCGGTAGCTCGGCGTTCAATAATTGCGCGGCGCCACGCAGGCCACCGAGCGGGTTCTTGATCTCGTGCGCGAGGCGGCGGAACAGATCCTGCACCGCTTCTTGCTGTTGAATCAGGTTCTGCTCGCGGCTGATGCGCAGACGTCGGTCGATGCAGTCCATCTCCAAGAGCAACACCGGTTCTTTGTCATCCGAGAACATTGGCTTCACCGTGCAGTCCACGGTGATCACACTCTCGTCCGCGCGTTTCAGCGACAGGGCACGTTGATTAACTGAATCGCCACTGCTCAGCGACTGCTTCATGATGCGCATGATCGCGCCTTTTGGATCGCGCAGCAGGTAGGCCGCCGGCGTGCCTTTGATCGCGCGCGCGCTGACCTGAAGCATCATCTCGGCGGCGGGGTTCATGAACAGCAGACGGGCATCCGTGCCAAACAGCAGCACGGCGGTGCTCAGGTTCTCCAGCGCTTCGCTGGAATAACGGCAGGTTTCGGATTGAGACGTGGGCATATCGCGGAAAGAAAGCAATAATCGCGCCAATACCGCCACAGCCAGCCAAATCCAGGCATCATTGCACGCGCCCTTTCGCCCCTGGCCGTGTTCCTCGTCGTAATGCGGTTTCCCACGACATCCACGCACGCACTATTTTGGTGCGAACGAACCGAATCCGAATCTGGGCAATGGAGCTTTCACCGGTAACGGCGGCCGGGGAACGCCTGTCGCTCACAAAGACTTTGGTCCAGGCGCTGGCGGATTTCTCTGGCGTCGGTTCGGAAACAGGATTGACTCGCGACGCAGGGTGAAGCTGACAGATGCGCTGGATATCCGCGTTTTTCCATTTTCGTCCTCGATCTTTGCGACCAGGGTATGCGTGCCGCGATCGACGTTCTTCAGCGCCAGCGAAGGCGATGTGATCTTCAAAGGCAACGTTTTGCCATCCATGACCAAGCGAATGACATCGCCTTGCCGCAGCCCGGGTTGAATCCGCAGGCTGACGGGCAGGGTGCCTTCGTTACTGCGCAATGTGCTGTCCTGGGTGGGGGACATAATCTCCACCTTCGTGTAGCCGGCGGCCTTTTCGTCTTTCTTTTCCAACGACTTGGCGTGGAAGGCCTTGTAGCGTTCCGGTATCGGCGGCGGGGTATAGACGGTGGACTCCGGCAGCTCGATGGCCTTGCCGCCATCGCTGGGTTGATCGGAATAATAGACCGACCCATCCGGCCCGATGCGCTTGTATACCGCGGCGCTCAGCAGGCCAGGAAGCATCAAGAGCAGAATAAAGAGCAGACGATTGGACATAAACGGCCCCCTTGCGAAGCACTGAACAAATCCTTCCCCGAGATTACCCCGCACCCCGGCCACTGCCAAGCCATATATCCCGAATCTTCCGCCTCACATCGCGTTTTCTCGGTGGAGGACACAAAAAAGCCCCACGACTCTCGTCGAGGGGCTTTCGAGACCGAGGATTCGTCACTTACAGCATGTACCGCAAAAGCCTATCCAGGGCTTTACGGCACACGGGAAGTAAAACGTGCGATTCTTTTTTCCTCGCGGATTCAAAGGCTTGGTCGTTGTTGAATCCGACGACGCCTCCTTGTGTCGCGCGGGGTGTCGTTTTACGAAGCCCGCTTATAGTGAGTAGTACATGTCGAATTCGACCGGATGGGTGGTCATGCGCAGGCGCGTGATCTCTTCCATCTTCAGTTCGATGAAGGCATCAATCAGGTCGTTGGTGAACACGCCACCGGCGGTCAGGAAGTCGCGATCCTTGTCCAGCTCTTCCAAGGCTTGGTCGAAGCTGTGGCAGACGGTGGGGATCTTCGCCGCTTCCTCGGCCGGTAGATCGTACAGATCCTTGTCGGCGGCATCGCCCGGGTGGATCTTGTTCTGGATGCCGTCGAGGCCGGCCATCAGCATCGCCGAGAAGGCCAGGTATGGGTTCGCGGTCGGATCCGGAAAGCGTACCTCGATGCGGCGGCCCTTCGGGCTTGAGACCCATGGAATCCGGATGGAAGCCGAGCGGTTACGCGCCGAGTAAGCCAGCATCACTGGCGCCTCGAACCCTGGCACCAGGCGCTTGTAGGAGTTGGTCGAAGCATTCGTGAAGGCATTCAGCGCGCGCGCGTGCTTGATG
>Ga0256841_1001969_pt1 | contig 16960 bp, 13 predicted proteins | sample 356308metaG_FD_185971 | JGI IMG/M metagenome (GOLD analysis project Ga0256841, IMG submission 185971) | Hydrothermal vent microbial communities from Mid Atlantic Ridge, Atlantic Ocean - 356-308 | ecosystem: Environmental > Aquatic > Marine > Hydrothermal vents | place: Atlantic Ocean: Mid... | reverse complement strand
TGTTAACTCGGAAGGCGAGCTTGCAGGGATCATTTCTTTTCGGGATCTAAGGTCAGTATTGAACGAAAACTCCTTGCGGAAGATCACAAAAGCAAAAGACCTTGCTACCAGGCAGGTAATAACGGTAAGTAAAAGCGAAAATTTGAAAAGGGCCCTCCAAAAAATGGGACAAAAAGGGGTGTCGCAATTGCCTGTGGTCGAGGAAGATAATCCCAGAAAGCTCGTTGGCGTGGTACATGAAAAGGACATTATTGCAGCATACAACCGTGAAACCCTTCGTTTTGAATGGTAATCTGTGTCCTTAATATTTTTTCCCGGATCTATCAGAAAGCTTTGGACGAAAACCATTTTCATGGCTTACAGAAGACTTTTTTCGCCGGTCGTATGATCCCGGTTTCTCCCAGAGACTCAAAAAGGGATTAAGTTTTTCTCCTCCGTATTCCCCAGCACGGTCAGTGCGAGTGCGCTTAAGCAATCTCTAAGGCAGCGAAGCCGCAACCAAAACTCAGGACAAAGATTGATGGTTTCGTAAAAAGTTCTAAAACCGGTCATTGCGATCCCGCACCTACTTCAAATATGACTATTTGCTATTGCTCCTACAATTCGCAGGAAGTGGGTGCGGGATCGCAATGACAAAACAGCAGATTTTTTGCGATACTGTCAGGACTAAGACACGCTAAAGCGTTACATGTTTATAGGGAAGTATTCTAATCCCTTGATATTCCGGGGAGATTGCTCCGCTTTGACGTCAAGCGCTATGAGAGTTTAAATTCGATCAAATGTTGCCCCTATGTATCTGTTGTTTTTATGAGATATTTGTATGAATAGAAAAATTTGTTTATAATGAACAGGTACGTAAATTCGGGAAACACCGATATTTTAAAATATGTAAATTTCAGGCATTTGAGAATACCTTTGACAGAAACGTAAAATCGGAATCCGTTTCGGTGTATGTTAATACCGGGTTAAAGGCTCTCTCGCCAGAGCCGGCATGATCTGAACGATTTTATTTCTGTGCGGTGTTAGGAGAGTTTTCCTTAGTTATCTCTTGACTTATTTTTCAATGGAATATAATAAAGGATTTTTCTTGAACGGTAAGTAGCTTTAGGTGCGCTTACCGTCTATTTTTGTATTTTGGAGGGTATAAAGATGTATGCTGTGCTGAAGACGGGCGGTAAGCAATATAGAGTGGAACCGGGGAAAATTTTCAGAGTTGAGAAACTTCCGGGAGAAGTCGGCAAAGAGGTGATACTAAAAGAAGTTTTGATGGTATCTGACGGAGAAAATATCGAAGTAGGTAATCCTCTTCTTGACAACTATTGGGTCAGGTGCCGGATAGTCGAACAGGGTAGAAACAGAAAGATTATCGTTTTCAAGTACAAGAGGCGCAAGGGCTACAAAAGAACGAGAGGTCACAGACAGCATTTTACGGCTCTCAAGGTTGAAGAAATTGGGCAGGGCGATTTTGAGCCGGAAACAGATACTTCAGCCCTGGAATCCGAGGAGTAATTTTCGGAGTTTCTATTTCTGAAAATATGTTAAAATGAGATCGATCGAGTTTTTACAGAGGAGTTTGTAAAATGGCACATAAAAAGGCAGGTGGAAGTTCTCGAAACGGTCGAGACAGCATAGGCCAGCGAAGGGGCGTAAAAAGGTTCGGAGGCCAGTATGTAAAGGCCGGTAACATTATCGTAAGACAACTCGGGACCAAATTCCATCCTGGTAGAAATGTAGGGGTAGGAAAGGATTATACTTTGTACGCCCTTATTGATGGTGTTGTGGCTTTTGAACGGAAAGATAAGAAAAGGAAACAGGTTAGCGTATATCCGTTACCTGCTGCCTAACTGAGCCAGGCACTTGCTAAACATTCAACGCATTACTGCTCTATATGCGCTTCGTAGACGAAGCTAAGATTAAAGTAATAGGGGGACACGGGGGTAACGGATGCGTAAGCTTTCGAAGGGAGAAATATATCCCTAGAGGTGGTCCCGACGGCGGTGATGGAGGCAGAGGAGGTAGCGTAATTTTTAGAGCCACTAACCGCAAGCAAACTCTTCTTGACTTCAAGTACCGACACCTATTCAAGGCAAAAAAAGGCCAACACGGTCGGGGAAAGGACCAACACGGGAAAAACGGCGAGGACCTGACTATCCTCGTTCCCGTGGGAACCGTGGTAAAAGATGCCGAAACCGGTGAAATTTTATTCGATTTTACCTGTGAAAACCAACAATGGGTGGCAGCGCGAGGAGGTCGAGGGGGCAGGGGAAACGCTAGGTTTGTTTCCTCTACCAGGCAGGCCCCAAGATATGCCGAAGAAGGAGAACCCGGTGAAGAACGCGAGCTGATTTTAGAGCTTAAGCTTATCGCCGACGTGGGATTGGTTGGTCTTCCAAATGCCGGGAAATCAACCCTGATTACCGCTATTTCATCCGCAACTCCCAAAATTGCCGATTACCCCTTTACCACTATCACTCCTTCCCTCGGTGTAGTGAAGTTTAAGAATGCTGAACCGTTTGTTGTTGCGGACATTCCTGGAATTATCGAGGGAGCCCACGAGGGAAAGGGACTGGGGATTCGCTTCTTGCGCCATATTGAGAGAACCAGGGTCCTTGTCTACGTTATTGATGTAAGTGAACTTGGCGAAAAGGATGCATCGGAAGTCCTTAACCGACTAAAACAAGAGCTTGGAGCTTACAACCCAGATTTGCCCAATCGTTCCAGCTTAATAGTGCTCAATAAAATAGACCTTGTGAATGATACTAAAAAAGTGGATAAAATAAAAAGCTATCTTGAATCCATCGGTCACAAGACTTTTCTTATATCGGCATTGAAAAGATGGGGGCTGGATTCCTTTCTTGAAAGGTTAACCATGCTTGTATCGAAAGAAAAACAAGAAGAACCAGAGCAAATAGGGGTTGAGCCTTATAGTCCGTTATGAAAATAGCCAAACTCCCCACAACAGAAAAAGTGACAGACAAATATTCTAGTTCCCTGAGAAAAAAAATAGTCAGTGATGCCAGGAGAATCGTGATCAAGATTGGGAGCGCTGTCCTGACGAGGGAAGATGGTCTGAATCTTGTTGCCATTGCCAGGACATGCGACCAGATAGCTCGCTTGCGCGAGGAGGGTCGTGAGTTTATAATTGTTTCCTCCGGGGCCATATCAGCGGGCATGAGAAAGCTGTCAATGTCCAGAAGACCCCGGAGCATAACGGAGAAACAGGCAGTGGCTGCCATCGGACAGAGTTCACTTATCCAGGCATGGGAAGACCAGTTCGATATCTATAGAATAAAGGCTGCACAAATACTTCTCACCGGGGATGATTTGAATAACAGACGTCGGTACCTTAACGCGAGAAACACTTTAAACAAGCTTCTTTCCTGGGGCGTTGTACCGGTGGTTAACGAAAACGATACTGTGGTGGTAGAAGAAATAAAATTTGGCGACAATGATAACCTTTCGGCATTGATAGCAGGGATGGTTAATGCCGACCTTCTCATAAATCTTACCGACATAGAAGGCCTTTTTGACAGGGATCCTCATGAAGATTCCGATGCATGCCTGTTGCCTGTTATTACCAAGATTGACTCTAAAATAAAAAAATGTGCCGGGAAAAGCTGCGGACTGCTTGGAACGGGCGGAATGTTGAGCAAGATACTGGCTGCCCAGAAATGCATGGCCATGGGTATCCCAATGATTATCGCTGGTGGAGAACTCAGGGATATCCTGACTAACATTTTTGCTGGCCATGAACTTGGAACTATTTTCCTTCCTCTGGATACTCACTATCACGGCAAGAAACAGTGGCTGGTACAACTTTCCAATCCGAAGGGTCGCTTGTACTTGGATGACGGGGCTGTCAAGGCAATTGTGGAACGCGGAAAGTCTCTTCTGCCCATAGGCATAGTTAAAGTAGAGGGCTCTTTTGGGGTCGGTGACCCCGTTGAATGCCTATCTAAGGAAGGAAGTTCCGTGGGAACGGGTCTTGTAAATTACAGGGCGAGTGAAATTGAGAAGATCAAGGGAAAGAAAAGCACTGAGATAGAAAAAATTCTCGGTTTTAAATATTCGGATGAAGTGATACATAGAGATAACTTTGCTTTATCACCTGAAGTGATGGACCTAAAAACATCAAATGCTTAGGGAGAGGGACAATCATGGACGTATCTGCTTTGATGCTTGAAATGGGCAAAAAAGGAAAAAATGCGGCAAACCTGATGGCAAATGCCGGTACGGACAAGAAAAACAAAGCTTTGAAGATAATGGCCGAGTTGCTTGAAGAAAAGCGCGAGTACATTCAGTCAGAAAACGAAAAGGATGTTTCTGCGGCAAGGGAAAGCGGGATGAGCAAAGCAAAGGTAGACAGGCTTACCCTCACTGACAAGGTTATTGATGAAATGGCAGCAGGATTGAGAGAAGTTAGCCAGTTACCTGATCCGGTGGGCGAGATTACTAAAATGTGGACCCGCCCAAACGGATTGAGGGTTGGCAAGATGCGCATCCCTCTTGGAGTAATAGGAATAATCTACGAATCAAGACCAAACGTTACCGTAGATGCAGCAGGGTTATGCATCAAGGCAGGAAATGCAGTAATTCTACGAGGCGGCTCGGAGGCTATCAATTCAAACACCTGCCTTTCGGGGATATTACAGGAGGCCCTCGGAGAGGTAGGACTACCAGGCGATGCCGTGCAAGTCGTTCCAACAACTGACAGGGAAGCAGTACTGGAGCTTCTTAAGCTCGAAGACTATGTCGATTTGATAATTCCCAGAGGCGGTGAAGGGTTAATTAGGTTTGTTGTAGAGCACGCTCGAATGCCTGTATTGAAGCATTACAAGGGTGTTTGTCACATATATATCGATGAAACTGCAGATTATGAAATGGCTGAGAAAATTTGCTTAAATGCCAAGGTCCAACGTCCCGGAGTATGTAATGCCATGGAAACACTTCTCATTCATAAAAATGCAGCTTCAGCGTTGCTTCCTCGCCTGGCAGGAAGCTTACGTGATGCTGGAGTAGAATTGAGAGGCTGTGAGGAGGCGAGAAAGATCGTGCCCGACATGAAAGCGGCAACAGAAGAAGACTGGTATGAGGAATATCTAGACCTGATTCTCGCAGTAAAGGTCGTGAATTCCATGGATGAGGCCATGTCACACATAGCCAAGTACGGTTCCGATCACACGGAAGCTATCATAACTACAGACTACGGTAGAGCACACCGTTTCCTATCGGAAGTCCAATCTTCGGTCGTTTTGGTGAACGCATCCACTCGATTTAACGACGGATTTCAACTGGGGCTTGGAGCAGAGATTGGAATAAGTACTTCCAAGTTGCATGCTTTCGGTCCCATGGGTGTTGAAGAACTGACCGGGAGTAAATTCATAGTTTTTGGTGATGGGCAAATCCGAAGCTAATTGTTGATGACGGTAGAAAAGAAAAGCAGAAAACAGTGTAACCTGTTAGATGCCAGGAAAAAGGATATTGGGGAGAAAACACCAGGCAGCTTAAAAATAGGAATCTTTGGTGGGACGTTCAACCCGGTTCACTTCGGGCATTTACGCACAGCAGAAGAGGTCTATGAAAGGTTAGGCCTCAGCAAAATCATATTTATTCCAGCCTCCAGGCCACCTCACAAGAACTCCTCAAAGATTGTTTCGTTTGTTCACAGGTGGAAAATGTTGGAGTTGGCAATCGGCGATAACCCTCACTTTTGCCTCTCCGACATTGAAAACAAACGACCAGGAAAATCTTACTCCGTGGATACTCTTCTGCAGCTAAAAAAAATTTACCCCAAGCCATCCTCGCTCTATTTCCTCCTGGGTATTGACGCCTTCCAGGAAATAACAAGTTGGAAAGAATACAAGAAACTTTTTGAACTGACCAGCTTCGTCATTTTGGCAAGACCGGGATATAATATATCTAAAACGTACGGTCTTCTACGGTCTGAGATTTCCGATGCTTATGAATACATCGAAGAGGATAAACTTTTTGCCCATCCAACGCTGGAAAATGTCTATTTTTGTGAAGTAACACTGCTGGATATATCTTCTACGCGCATTAGAGAACTGGTGTCCGGGAGACTTTCAATAAAGTACCTTGTTCCTGACCCTGTCAGGGATTACATAGAAAAGACCCACATCTACATCAACGATGAGGAGGGACTTAAATACTGTGGTTACCAAGACAAAGCAAGATCGCAGTAGTATGTTAGCAAGAGAAAAAGCGGAACTTTGTGCACTGATAGCCCTGGACCACAAGGCCGAAGACCTGATATTATTGAAAGTAACGGAACTCTCTACTATTACGGACTACTTTGTAATATGTACCGGTAAGTCTAGTCGCCATGTACTGGCGATAGCTGACCACATCGAGATAAATCTCGGCAAAAGGGGGTTCAAGCCCCTTGGTATTGAAGGCAGACAACAAGGGCACTGGGTTCTCCTCGACTATGACGATGTTGTAGTTCATGTATTTTACGAACCTGTTAGGCGATTCTATGACCTGGAAAGTTTGTGGTCGGATGCCGAAAAGATTCTGGTTAGAAAAGATATACCAGTAGAAAACGAACAAGGAAATGAAACTTCATCCGAACACTAGCAAATGTTTGACCACCTGCAATATTTGCCACTGGCGCTTTAAGCGGTTTGTTGCCATATTTGTGTTAACTGCTTTCTTTTCTTCTCTGCTCAGCTTCATTGCACCTGGATATTCCCATGCACTGATATCCAATGTTCAAGAAAAAAAGATGGGGGAGAAATTTATCAAGGTTGCCCGTAAGCGGTTTAACTTTATCGAAGATGACGAAATCGTCAAATACATAAACGATGTAGGGCACCACATAGTGAACTCTCTTCCCAACCCTCTACCGTACAATTTTCGCTTCTACGTTATTGATAATTCCATACCAAACGCATTTGCCGTACCCGGAGGATATATTTTCGTACATCGGGGAATTATCGAGATTATGGACAACGAAGGAGAGATTGCAAGCATACTGGCTCACGAAATTGGCCACATTCAGGCAAGACACATAGCAAAAAGGATTGAAAGGTCAAAATTTCTTAACATTGCGATGCTAGCCGGAATGCTGGCCGGTATGTTCCTTGGTGGTGGAGCAGCCTCACAGGCGCTCATTCGTGGTTCCATGGCGACTAACATGTCAATGCAACTGCAACATAGCAGGCAGGACGAACGCGAAGCTGATCACCGGGGCATGGAAAATCTTGTTCGAGCTGGATATGATCCGCAATGCATGTATGACGCTATGAAAAAAGTCTGGAATAACAAGTGGCAGAGCGGTGTTGATATCCCTGACTACTTATCCACACACCCTGGTCTCGGAGAACGTCTCGTTTACATACAGGGACTGGTACAAGTTAAGAAAAAGGTCGTCGGTCTCTACCGATCAAACAGGAGAAAAGGCCAGGAACTCTTTCCATTTATTAACGCTATTCTCTGGGGAAAATACCACGACATGCAGGCAGCAGAATACCATTTCAGGTCTTTGATTGCCAGAGGAGACGTAGACGGATCTGCGCACCTGGGCTTGGCGCTGGTTTTTGAGAGGGAGGGGAAGATAACAGAATCGATAACCTCCTTGGAAAAAGCCCTCCAGGAAAAACCGAATTCTCCACTTCTCCTCACATCTCTTGCTAGGTTGTACTTCAAGGCTAACAATACTGGAAAGTCACTGGAGTTACTTGGGAAAGCGATAAAGATTGATCACCATTTTCGCGAAGCATACTACCGGCTTGGTAGATGCTACGAGGAGCTTGGGCAGAACAGGCTTGCCCTTGAAAATTTCAAGAAAGCTCTCGGGATGGGTTACAAAACACCCCAGTTGAAATACCATATGGGCATCGTGTACGGAAGATTGAAACAGCTTGCCCCCGCCCACGAATACCTGGGGTTTTATTACGCAGACAAGGAAAGACCCAATACCAAGCTTGCGCTCTATCACCTTGAAAAAGCACTAAAGTTGTATGAAGGTAACCAGTCACACGTGGAAGTGATCGAAGATAAAATTAGAGAAATCAAGGGGGAGGAAAAGGAAAAAACCGGAAAGACCAAAAAGGGGTTTTACCTCCCGGGTTCTTCACGCTATCATTACTTTTAATTTTTCTCAAACGTGTTCAATATCCATGGTAAAATCTCGGGATACCTTCCCCGGAGGAGTAGGTATTAACATCAAGGTGTAACCCATGGTATTAATCGGTCCCGCATCCCACGTTTCTAACCGTGGGAAAAACATCAGAGTTTATCATGAACCGATTCCTCGGTTTCCCTCATAACCTTACTAGGCCAACAGGGGGAGTGATTTATCTATTTGTGTGTCGGAAGATCCCGCCAGAGAAAAATCACGCCGTGGGTGCGGACACCAACATCTAATGTAGGATTTTAGATATTTTTGGAAGCTCTGATAAATTTGGATTTCTAGAACTAGTGCTCAATTAACTAAATACGAGACTTCAATGCAAAATCCGTTATGCCGGCCGGAGCGAAGCTTAGAGCCGGAATCTACCACCCTCCGGCTAGGTGCCGAATTGAGCCTGCCCCTTCTAGATCAGGGGACCGGCATGACGTACATGAGGGCTCCTGTCTATCTAGAGTATTGATGAGGTTTTTTTTATTTGAATCCGGTCACCGCTGGTGTGACCGGATTCAAGCTACTTGTCTCCGTAAATTCTTGCCCTATAAAGTCGGTTTCTGTCTAATTACTCGGAATTGTTGTGGACTGGGCTCCGGAAACGCCAGTATGTAAGAAGTTGCTTTACCCCAGAGCAAACTACCTTTTACCAGGCCGCAGAATATCTCCTTGCCGTCTCCTCCTATACCCACCACAGGGCCACTTAGCTTCCCGGAAAACGGCCTTAGCATGTAACCTAGCGCTTCGACGGATACCATTGATATTCTACCGTACTCGTAGGTGGGAAATCCTTCCACGAGGTGATAAACAGTGGACTTGTTATCTGGAATTAGGAGTTCTTTTTTGCCGTCTTTATCCAGATCGATGGCAAAAGGAGGCGTCTCCACGGGAATATTCTGAGGGAAATTAATGTAATCAGTCCCCACGTCGATACTTACGTCCTGAACGCCGCCACCGACTCTCCTAGGAGACATCCATATCTTGCGGTCACCCCTATAGATAACAAGCTTGTGATGTTCATTGATAAAACTTATCTCATTCACCCCGTCACCATTTAGATCAGCAAAAGTGGAACCAATTAAATGAAAATCTCGCGGGACACGAATGTTAGGTCCGGGTTCAACCTTCTTTCCCACAATCCTCATCTTGAAAACTCTGGCACCAAAAAACCTCTCGGAATCGAAATCCTGGGCGAGCAGCGTCTCCCTTTTACCGTCATTATTGAGATCAACAAAAGCCAGTATAAAATTGAGGTCACTGACGATAGGTTCAAGCTGACCTTCTGAATACCTGAGAATCATGCTTCTCATCTGTTTATTTTCAATGTAAATATTGAGAGCTATGTATCCATTCTCCCCTCCGGAAACACTGACAAGCCTTCCAAATCCCCTGAACGAATGCCCCACCGTGTTGCCGGTTTCGCTAAGTTCCCTAATTTGCAAAGTTCCCTCGGTAATGTAAATTGCCTCGAGAATTCCGTCGTCATCAAGATCATACAAGTCAACACACAGTGCGACATCCGGAATTTCTATAACCTTGCGATACCTTGGCACCAGCGCTTTCTCCATTTCTGCCGAAGCTATGGGGTACTTAGCAGCTTGTTCCGGGGGAACCATGGGTTGAACAGCCGTTGGGGGGGCTCCGTAAGGGTACCTTGTTGGCGGGGCACCCGGAGCCGGTTGCATTGCTACAGCTTGAGGGTAAGGTCTCCAAGGCCAGAGCCTCAAAAGCCTTAGTTTCTGGTCGTACATTTTGATCGCATTGGGTTCCGCAACTATGGCAATAACAATACCGTTCTTTTCCAGTACCTCGGTGGTGAACTGTTCACCACCACCGGTAACGTCGGGGAGCCAGTTCAAATCTCCCAATCTTGTCTTCAAATATCCGTAAAGAACTTCTGCAGGAGGCTGTTTCACCCGATCGACAAAAATTGCGGGGATGTCTGAAAATCTCGTAACTTCCTGGCCCGGTTTTATTTTTTGCTTTGCTGAAAGAATAGTGCATATGGAAAACTTCGGTTTTACCTTGATTACTTCTATAACCGCAATCGGCTTGGTGGTTTTACCAAGAATTTTCTTGGTTATAGGATGACGAATGACTTTCTCAGTCACATATACCGTAAAAATATCACCAACCTTAGTGTCCTTATTGCTCCCAAGGTCTATAAGCACATTGCCATCCTGAAGCATCACCACTACGCCTGTGAGGGGAGAAAGATCTTTAACGACGTCCTTGGCGACCTGTTCCACCTGTGCTCGAACGGTAAGGGGGCAGAGCAGAGATACCAAACTTAACGCTACCAAGAAGATAAAAAGAAATCCTTTTTCTTTCCTGCCGCTCATCAATAACTCCTCGAACCTTGTGATATATATTTTGATTCCAGCATTTTTAATCGGCTTTTGAGATTTGCATACAATCGGCATTAAATCAAGAGAAATGTCATCTAGGCGGTTAAAAGTAAAAATACCATCATGGTTGTAAGCGAAGTACAGGATGGGGGTTGCGGGGTTGTTGGAGGATTAATTAAATTAATGTAATGAACTTTCCATACCTCTCGCTTAACAAGGTAGGAAGTCCCATCAACAGGTCAGATGAAAAGCTCCAGCGACTTTCTTCCCTTCGGAAAATAGCCGGTTGAACTCAACGTAGGCCTCTGCAGTTGGTTTTTCGATTAACTTTATCCCTTTTCCTGAAAGCTCTTTCTTCAGTCTCCCGGTCACTTTCATCATCCCGGGCTGTCCCTTACCCACCACCAGAATTTCAACATCCGAGGCCAGTATGTCAGCTACATCGTCGACATCTACCTCGTGTCCCGTTTTTCTCCACCAGTTAGAGACGACTTTTCCGTCAACTATCTTGATATCGGACGTGTAATTTTCCCCCGCTACTTTTATGTTGCCAAAACTATATGCTTCGATCATGTTTCCTTCCCACTGTTCTGCCCGTTAGCCAGTTCAGGACGGACCCTTTCTCTCCCCAAAACTGCCTGCAATTCAGACAGCAATTCACTCGTAGGATTTACCCTGTATTCCCCATTCAATCTTATTATAGTTTCGCTGTGCCTCGGAATCAAGACATGGATAAAGATTGGGCACTCTCCGGGAGCACTTTTCAGGATGTGTTTAATTCTTGTTGCCAGGGTTTCGTCAACCCTGCTGCTATTGAGGTAGAGTCTCAATGCTTTTATTGCTTCAGATTGAGCTTCTTTAAGAGACAATACCCTTGTGGCAATAATCTTCCCCCGGTTTTCATCCCGCTGATACTGCCCAATCAAAACGCTTGGTTCATCGTTCTCCAGCCTTGGAGAAATTTTCTCATAGACTTCCGGGAAGGCAACAACTTCTATTCTACCGTATTTATCCTCGAGGTTAATGAACCCCATCCGTTCCCCCTTCCTGGTTGTAATTTCCTTTATCAGGGTTAGGAGTCCACAAATTATAACCTGGCTGCCGTCCCTTTCCTCGGTAACTGTATCGGTGTTAACCGTACATATGCTGGATACTTCACTTTCAATGGAATCCATGGGGTGCCCCGAAACGTAGAAACCGAGCGCCTCCTTTTCAAATGCCAGTCGCTGGCTAGTATCCCAGGCAGCAACCTCTGGTAATTCTTCATCCGTATTTCTCTCTATTCCCATAAAACTAAAAAGGCTTAGTTGTCCCGTTTTCTGTTCTTTCTCAATCTCTTGCCCTCGAGCTATAGCGTCATCCAGAGCAGCATAAACCCTGCTTCTCTCCGGATGAATGCTGTCAAATGCTCCACATTTAATTAGATTTTCGATAACCCTTCTGTTAACCTGGTTAGAAGGAACCCGTTCACAGAAGTCATAGATTGACTTGAAGGCACCCTGGGCTTTCCTGGTGGAAATTATTGCTTTCACAGCTCCATGACCTACATTTTTAACAGCCGCAAGTCCGAATCGTATCTTGTTCCCCTTGACGGTAAAACCGTCATCACTCAAGTTCACATCAGGAGGTAGTACTTCTATATTATGCTCCCTGCACTCGTTTATTAACTTGAGTATGTTGTCGGTGTCACTCTGGACACTATTGAGGAGAGCCGCCATGAATTCCACGGGATAGTTGGCTTTCAAGTACGCAGTCTGGTAGGCGATCAAGGCATAAGCGGCGGAATGAGATTTATTAAACCCATACCCGGCGAATTTTTCCATCAAATCGAAAATACGAGACGCTTTTTGCGGATCAATGTTGTTTTCCTTTGCCCCTTTCATGAACCTTTCCCGTTGAGCCGCCATTACTTCAGGTTTCTTCTTTCCCATGGCACGTCTCAAGATGTCAGCTTCGCCGAGGCTGTAATTTGCGAGAACATTGGCTATTTTCATAACCTGTTCCTGGTATAGGATAATTCCGTAAGTGGGTTCCAGGATAGGGCGAAGTTCCTCAAGCTCGAAGGTCACTGGAATCTCGCCATGTTTTGCCTTGATAAAATTTTCTACCATGCCGCTTTCAAGGGGTCCCGGCCTGTAGAGAGCCACAAGGGCAATAATATCCTCGAAGTCTTCTGGTGCCAGGCGAACGAGAAGATCTCTCATGCCGGAACTTTCAAGCTGAAAAACCCCGAGGGTATCCCCCGACTTAAGAAGCTCGAAGGTCTTAGAGTCGTCCAGGGGAATCTTCCTGATATCAAAATCGGGATCGTGGTTTTCTCGAACAAGCTTAACTGCGTTGTCAATTACTGTTAGATTCCTCAAGCCCAGGAAATCAAACTTTATAAGCCCAACTTTTTCCACGTACTCCATGGCAAACTGGGTGACTACTTCCCCCTTGTTGCCGCGGTACAGTGGTATGTATTCAGTAAGAGGCTTATCAGCGATAACAACTCCCGCCGCATGGGTGGATGAATGCCGGGGAAGTCCTTCCAACGCCATGGCAATGTCAAATAATTCCCGTACTTCGGGATTCTTTTCTGCCATTTCATGTAGGGATGGTTCCATCTCAAGAGCATCTTTCAACGTGATTTTTTTACCGGTCGGAACCTGTTTTGCGATTTTATCCACTTCGTTGTAAGGCATCCCAAGGGCACGTCCGACATCCCTTATCACAGCCCTCGCCTGCAGGGTGCCGAAGGTGGTTATCTGGGCCACGTGGTCTTTTCCGTATTTTTGAGATACATACTGAAGCACGCGCTCTCTTCCGTTTATACAAAAATCGACGTCAATATCCGGCATGCTTATTCTCTCAAGATTTAAAAACCTCTCGAAAAGAAGACCGTATTTCATGGGGTCAATGTCGGTGATCTCCATGCAATATGCCACGAGACTCCCGGCAGCAGATCCCCTTCCCGGCCCAACGGGAATGTGTTTTCTTTTCGCGTACTTAACAAAATCTGCCACAATCAGGAAATAGGTGGCAAATCCCATTTTTATGATAACTTCTATTTCTTCTTCGAGCCTTTCTCGATATTCTTTTTCCCTTTGTTCATTGAAACCAGGGTCATTTCTCCTGATCTCTTCAATTCGGTGCTCCAGACCCTCGCGAGCCACTTTCGCAAAAGTCTCTTCTGCGGTTTCTCCCTTTTTTAAAGGGAAATAGGGAAAGATATGTTTTCCGTACGAAAACTCAACATTGCAGCGTTCTGCAATCATTCGAGTATTGGAAAGCGCTTCCGGTACGTGGGAAAACTCCGTTTCCATCTCTGCGGGAGACTTAAAGTAGAGTTCGTTCGTGGAGAATTTGAGTCTTTTCTGGTCTCCTACCGTTTTACCCGTCTGAACACAGAGGAGAACGTCATGTGCCCTGGAATCTTCTTTTCTCATGTAGTGGCAGTCATTGGAAGCAACGAGAGGTAACCCCAGTTCTTTCGATAATTCAATGAGCCCGTTATTTACTTTTTCCTGCTCAACTATGCCATTTGCCTGGATCTCAAGGAAAAAATTGTTTTCACCAAAAATTTGGGCGTACGTTTGGGCGACTTTACGCGCTTCTTCGTAATTGTCGTCAAGAAGGTGACGAGAGATCTCACCCTTAAGGCAAGCAGACATCCCGATCAGTCCGGTGCAGTATTCTCTTAGGATTTCCTTATCAATTCGGGGCTTATAATAAAATCCTTCAAGGTAGGCTGCAGTGACAAGTTTTATCAAATTTTTATAACCATCAATGTTTTTGGAAAGCAATATGAGGTGGTAATTATACTCTTTTTCACTTTTGTCCCTCGAAGCTTTATCGAACCTGCTTTTCGGAGCCACATACACTTCGCACCCCAGAATCGGTTTTACCCCGTTCTTGGAAGCTTTCTCATAGAACTCAAGAGCGCCATGAAGGTTACCATGATCGGTCATGGCAACGGCATCCATTCCGTAAGCTTTAACGGTTTCAAACAGATCTCCCAACCTAATTGCACCATCAAGAAGACTGTATTCAGTGTGCACATGCAAATGGACGAAACTCCCGCCCTTCATTTTTTCTCCTTCGTATAAACTCATCTAAGCTATTTGTCTGTCATAGTTAAACCTTGTTCTGGGTAAATCAGTACGCTCTCTCCTGTACCCGCTAACAACCCGTACTAACTCTTTCTTGTCGCAAAAAGAGTGTGAACAATCAATAACAAAATTTTTTATTCCGATTGATTTTATTTCTTCCAAGGTGTCGAAGAGATTTACAGGCCAGGTTGGAGTAATAACGCAGATGCCTTCCCGATTAATTACATTGAATGTGGATCTCTTGTCACCTTCCAGGCTGATTCTCGAACCCTTTACCGGGGGTATAACCCTGGATATAAATATCTGTGGGTAACCGTAAACTATAAAATAAACCGGCAGTGGTGGCCTGCTCTTTACAAGCTTGCTAATTTCGCTTCTGCTCATCTCCCAAGACAGTACTGCGGCTCTGCATCCAAGGCTCTTGTACGTCCACAGTTCTACATTATTGCTAACATTTAAACTTGAATCAGCAACAAGCTCTACTTCAGTATCTTCAAAGAATTTAAAGTGAGACCAGTTGTTTATCCACCATCGGGTAAATCCCTGTTCAATGTACCACGATATGGCCCTAAGATAATAATCGATATCCTTTTCCAGGATCACTGGGGGTAACGACCAGCCAAACCTTGCAAGCTGATCCCTGCTGAACCGCCTCCTGGCTAATTTCTCGAGGTTTTCCCTTGTTGCAACAAGTATCACGTAGTCAACGGGGGACTTGAACGATTCACTTAAGAGCGGCAGCCTGCCAATTTTGAGATAACTCCTTTCCGAGAGCCTCGTCCACCTGTGTTCTTCGTCTCTCAGATCCATGAGTATCTCATCTCTGTAGTTAGCTATATCTTCGTCAGGCTCGAAAAGTTTCTTGTCCACAGGAGTAAGTTTCTTTTTCAACTTCGCCTGGGAAGACCATCTATTTAGCGTTTTACTTCCAACTTTAAAAAGCTTGTCTCCCTGTTCGGTGTCAATCCCTGTTTTCAGAGTAACCGTATCTCCCGGGCTGGCACAGATTATCTTTCTCCCTGCTTTTTCCATCTCCCTTACAACAAATGCCTGTTTTTCTTTCCCCGCCTTTGATTCTGGTCTTAACCTGTCCCCGAGTTGTAAGCTCTTCCTAACTTTCACAGTGATCCTTCGGCCTTTCCTGTTCAACACAGAACCAACCCACAGACCGCTGGTGCCAGAACGATGAGGAGCAAGAATTTCGAGGCTTTTAACTCTCTTCTTGCTCTGGGTAAAATACCCCGTAGTCGGTTTTCTTCCGGGCGTTTCTTTCAATATTTCAAGCCCCCGAGCTATAGCCTCTTTTGACTGATCCGGCGCTGAATCTACCACAAGTCGATATGCTCTAACCACGTTGTAGACGTATTCGGCAGGTTTCATGCGGCCTTCAAGTTTGAAAGCATCAACTCCAATCTCCTTTAGCCGGGGGATGACTTCGAGGGCACTCAAATCGTTCGCCGACAAAAAATATCCCACTTCAGCCTTGCTTCTGAACAGCCTTCGGCAAGGCTGAACGCAGCTACCCCTGAGCCCGCTTTTCCCGCCCAAGAAACTGCTTGCTAAGCAAAGGCCCGAATACGAATAGCAAAGAGCCCCGTGAACAAAAACTTCCAGTTCAATGCTTACATTCTCTCTAATTTCCCTAATTTCCTCGATGCTCAGTTCCCGGGCCAGTACTATTCTCTTTACTCCAAGGTTCTCAAGTAGTTGTGCACCCATGTGGTTGTGAATCGTTGTCAATGTGCTTGCATGAATGCGTATCTCGGGGAAATATCTCGCTACGAGGTAGAAAAGAGAGGGATCCTGCACAATTAGGGCATCTGGGCCAATCCGTTTCAGGTATCCCAGGGTTTCGACCAACTCGGGAATTTCACTGGGAAAAATTAAGCTGTTTATGGCAACGTAAATTTTAATATCCTGGTCATGGGCATGCTTAACAACCCGGGCAAGTTCTTCAAGGGTAAAATTACGCGCCAGTTTCCTTGCACTGAATTTTTTGAGTCCAAGGTAAACGGCATCTGCACCCGCTTCGAGAGCGGCAAAAAATGATTCCAGGTTACCTGCCGGTGCAAGAAGCTCGGGTTTGAAAGGTTTCGAGAGGCTCACGGTGTTCATGTTGCCACATCAGAGGTGCTTTTATTGTTAAACTCTTCCACTTTTTTCACCATTTCAGTTACAAAATCCACCGCTTTTTCTAATAATCTTTTCCCCTTTTCCTCGGAAGCCCTGGAAGGATCTCCCCATACACCCCCTTGCCAGTATGATTTCTTGTCTTTTACGAGAATATATTTTGGAAACGATGGGTATTCCTCCGGGCTAGTACCCTTAACCCAGTTAGGTCTCAACAGCATCATAAGAGAGGTTTCAGATTCCCC
>Ga0256841_1001968_pt1 | contig 16965 bp, 14 predicted proteins | sample 356308metaG_FD_185971 | JGI IMG/M metagenome (GOLD analysis project Ga0256841, IMG submission 185971) | Hydrothermal vent microbial communities from Mid Atlantic Ridge, Atlantic Ocean - 356-308 | ecosystem: Environmental > Aquatic > Marine > Hydrothermal vents | place: Atlantic Ocean: Mid... | reverse complement strand
CCGTTGCTCATCCCTGTTATGAGACAGTGTAGCCCCTGGCCGCAGGAATACCTGTGTGGTAGGTAGTGTTCAGAATGCGTACTCTGCCACGTTTTGACCTCTCCCCTGCCCCGGAACAGAGGATGGCTTCTTTTGGGAAGATAATCGGAAGCTAGGAGGCACTTGGTCTTCAGCCGTCACCCGCGACCGCCGGGGAACAGGGACGGGCCACCATTGTCAGCGATCCACCCAAGGAGTCAGACCGTGTCCCGTCCCCGCCTGTTGCTGCTCGTCCTGATCGTCCTCGCCATCGCCGCCTTCTTCGTCTTCGACCTGGACCGCTTCCTGAGCGTGGATTTCTTTAAGGCCCGTCAGACCGCCGCGGAGGCCTGGCGCGATGCCCATCCCTGGCTCGCCACTGCGGCCTATTTTACGGCCTACGTGCTGGTGACCGGCCTGTCCCTCCCCGGAGCCGTGGTGATGACCCTCATCGGCGGCGCCCTCTTCGGCCTGGTGTGGGGCAGCCTGGTGATCTCCTTCGCCTCAAGCATCGGGGCGACCCTGGCCTTCCTCGTCGCCCGTTTTCTGCTCCGGGACTGGGTACAGAACCGTTTCGGCGAGCGTCTCCAGGCGGTGAACGAGGGTATCGCCAGAGAGGGGGGCTTCTACCTCTTCACCCTGCGCCTGGTCCCCTTGTTTCCCTTCTTCCTCATCAACCTGACCCTGGGCCTGACCCCCATCCGTGCCTGGACCTTCTACTGGGTGAGCCAGTTGGGCATGCTGCCGGGCACCCTGCTGTACGTGAATGCCGGCACCCGGCTGGCCCGGATCGATTCACTGCAGGGCATCCTCTCCCCTGGCCTGCTCCTGTCCTTCGCCCTGCTCGGGCTGTTCCCGCTGATCGCCCACAAGGCGGTGGCGCTGGCGAAGGCGCGCCGGGTCTATGCCGGCCACGCCCGGCCACGCCGTTTCGACCGCAACCTGGTGGTCATAGGTGCGGGGTCGGCCGGGTTGGTGGCGTCCTACATCGCCACCGCGGTGCGGGCACGGGTGACCCTGGTGGAGAAGGACCGCATGGGCGGCGACTGCCTGAACACCGGCTGCGTACCCTCCAAGGCCCTGATCCGCACCGCCAAGCTGCTCTCCCGTATGCGCCGCGCCGGAGAATTCGGGATCCGCAAGGTCCACGCCGATTTCGAATTCGCCGAGGTCATGGCGCGGGTACGGCGGGTGGTGGAGACCGTGGCGCCGCACGACTCGGAGGAACGCTACACCGCTCTGGGAGTGGACGTGATCCGGGGCGAGGCGCGCCTCCTGTCCCCTTGGGAGGTGGAAATCAGCCGTCCCGACGGCAGCCGGAAGGTCATCTCCACCCGCAGCATCGTCATCGCCACCGGGGCGCGGCCCTTCATACCCCCGATCCCCGGCATCGAGAAGGTGGACTGCCTCACCTCTGACAACCTCTGGGCGTTGCGCGAACTGCCCCGGCGATTGGTGGTCCTGGGCGGTGGTCCCATCGGCACGGAGCTGACCCAGGCCTTCGCCCGCCTCGGTGCGCGGGTCACCCAGGTAGAAAGGCTCCCACGCATCCTGATCCGCGAGGACCCGGAGGTGTCGGATCTGGTGACGGAGCGCTTCCGCGCCGAGGGCATCGAGGTCCTGGTGGGGCATCAGGCACGACGCTTCCTGATCGAGGACGGCGAGCGGATCCTGGTGGCCGAACACGAGGGCGAGGAACGCCGCATCCCCTTCGACGCGGTCCTGGTGGCGGTGGGCCGGACGGCCAATCTGCGGGGCTATGGCCTGGAGGAACTGGGCATCCCTGTGGACCGCACCATCGAGACCAATGCCTTCCTGCAGACCCTCTATCCCAACATCTATGCCGCCGGTGACGTGGCCGGCCCCTACCAGTTCACCCACACCGCCGCCCACCAGGCGTGGTATGCGGCGGTCAATGCCCTGTTCGCCCCCTTCAAGCGCTTCCGCGCCGACTATTCGCTGATCCCCTGGGCCACCTTCGTGGACCCCGAGGTGGCCCGGGTGGGGCTCAACGAACAGGAGGCCCGGGCGCGGGAGATCCCCTATGAAGTGACCCGCTACGATATCGACGACCTGGACCGCGCCATCGCCGACGGCGAGGCACAGGGCTTCGTCAAGGTCCTCACGGTGCCGGGCAAGGACCGCGTCCTCGGCGTCACCCTGGTGGGCGAACACGCCGGCGACCTGCTCGCGGAATGGGTGCTGGCCATGCGCCACGACATCGGCCTCAACCGGATCCTGGGCACCATCCACATCTACCCGACCCTGGCGGAGGCCAACAAGTACGTCGCCGGGCAATGGAAGAAGGCCCATGCCCCGGAAGGGCTGCTGCGCTGGCTGGAGCGCTTCCACCGCTGGCGCCGCGGGGGTGCTTGACGACGGGCCGCCACACCCCGCCATCGCGCGTCTCCCGGAACGCGACCCGGCCCAAGAAACTCATACCCGTGTGTTATCCTCTCCCCTCCCCCTGAACCCCATCGCGACCATGAAGGCCACTCACGAAATCGTCCAGGACTACTACGGCCGCAGGCTCCAGCATTCCGGAGACCTCAAGACCAGCGCCTGCTGCGATCCAGGGGAAACGCCCATCTGGTTGCGGCCGCTCCTGGCCCGCATCCACCCGGAGGTCCTGCGCCGCTACTACGGCTGCGGCCTCGTCTGCCCCCCGCTGTTGGAAGGCTGCCGGGTGCTCGATCTGGGCTCCGGCAGCGGCCGCGACGTCTATGCCCTGGCCCAACTCGTCGGCCCCACCGGCGAGGTGGTGGGGGTGGACATGACCGAGGAGCAGCTCGCGGTGGCGCGTGAGTATCTCGACCACCACCGCCGCGCCTTCGGCTACGCCAATGTCCGCTTCCTCCACGGCTACATCGAGCGCCTCGGCGACCTCGGTCTGGAGGAGCACGGCTTCGATGTCATCGTCTCCAACTGCGTGATCAACCTCTCTCCGGACAAGGACGCCGTACTGGAGGGCGTGCGCCGCCTCCTCAAACCCGGGGGGGAATTCTATTTCTCCGATGTCTATGCCGACCGGCGGGTACCCGCGGCGGTCGCCGACGACCCCGTCCTCTATGGGGAATGCCTGGGTGGGGCCCTGTATTGGAACGACTTTTTGCGCCTCGCCCGCAGCCACGGATTCATCGACCCGCGCCTGGTGGAAGACCGGCCCCTCGCCGTCACCGAACCCGAACTGGCCGCCCTCACCGGCCCCATCCGCTTCTATTCGGCCACCTACCGCCTGTTCCTGCTCGACGACCTGGAAGACGCCTGCGAGGACTATGGTCAGGCGGTGATCTATCGCGGCAGCGTCCCCGACCATCCCCATCGTCTGCTGCTGGACAAACATCACGCCATGGACACTGGGCGGGTCTTCCCCGTCTGCGGCAACACTTGGCGTATGCTCCACGAGACCCGTTTCCGGCCCCATTTCGACTTCATCGGCGACTTCGCGCGCCACTACGGCCTGTTCGCTGGTTGTGGCGGTGGCCTGCCGTTCGATGCCGACCGGGCCAGTGAGGCAAGCGCCTGTTGTGAGGTTTCCAGTGCCGTCTGAGTATGTTCCCAGAAGGCGCTATCCCCTGTTCCGGGCCGGGTAGCTAGAAAACCCCGTGGGCCAGGAATCGGGCCGGGCATCGGGAATACGGAACACATGCGAGCCGCCCGCGCTATCCTGGAAGTCGAAACGGGCGGCGCCTTTGCTTGGGGGCAAGGTTCCTCGTCGCTCCGGGGTGAGGGGGCCGGAGCACAGACAGACCATCCGCCTTTCACAGTGAAAGCTGGGGCTGTCCATGCGTGAGCATGGTTGGCACCTGGAGCGATCCTGCGCGCGCCGCGAATTCCCGGTGACTCCCTTCTGTTGCGGCACGTTTCGTGCTAGGCACAGGGCAGAGGCGTCGGGTTCCTGTCTTCAGGCCTTCCGACGTCGCCCACCGACGCAACCCGAGGGAACCCTGCGACATGAACGCCACTGCCATCCTCGAACGGGTGAAACCGCTTCACGTCCGGGGTCTGGGGACCCCACTGGTGCTCATGATGCTCCTGGCGATGATGGTGGTGCCACTCCCACCCTTCGCCCTGGACCTGTTTTTCAGTTTCAACATCGCCCTCTCCCTGGTGGTCTTGCTGGTCGTGGCCTATACGCGCAGGCCGCTGGATTTCGGGGTCTTTCCGAGTCTTCTGCTGATCGCGACCCTGCTCCGGCTGGCCCTCAACGTGGCCTCGACCCGGGTGATCCTGCTGCATGGACACGACGGCGGGGCGGCCGCGGGCAAGGTGATCCAGGCCTTCGGCGAATTCGTCATCGGTGGCAACTATGCCGTGGGTCTGGTGGTCTTTCTGATCCTCATGATCATCAACTTCGTGGTGGTCACCAAGGGGGCCGGGCGGGTCTCCGAGGTGAGCGCACGTTTCACCCTGGATGCCATGCCGGGCAAGCAGATGGCCATCGACGCCGATCTCAACGCCGGTCTCATCACGCAGGAGGAGGCGCGGGAGCGCCGCGAGGAGGTGGCCAGCGAGGCGGATTTCTATGGCGCCATGGATGGTTCCAGCAAGTTCGTGCGCGGCGACGCCATCGCAGGCATCCTGATCCTGTTCATCAATATCATCGGCGGGTTGGGCGTGGGTGTCGGTCAGCACGGCCTCTCCTTCTCCACCGCCCTGGACCACTATGTGCTGCTCACCATCGGTGACGGCCTGGTGGCGCAGATCCCGTCCCTGCTGTTGTCCACCGCCGCGGCCATCATCGTCACGCGGGTGGCCTCACGCGACGACGTGGGCACCCAGGTGGTCAGCCAGTTGCTTGCGGACCCCCGTGCCCTGGCGGTCACCAGTGGGGTGTTGGGGGTCATGGGGCTGATCCCGGGGATGCCCAATCTGGCCTTCCTGACTCTGGCCGGGGCGGCCGGCGGCGGCGCCTGGTGGGTGGCCCGGCGGCAACGGGAAGGAGCTGTCGAACCGGTCGCCGGCGGTACGGGCGCCGGCCTGCCTGTCCCCTCTGAGGGCGCGGCCCCGACCGAAGAGGCCAAGGAACTCACCTGGGACGACGTCCAGCCGGTGGACATCATCGGTCTGGAGGTGGGTTACCGCCTGATCCCCCTGGTGGATCGCAGTCAGGGCGGGGAACTCATGGCGCGGATCAAGGGGGTGCGGCGCAAGCTGTCCCAGGACCTGGGCTTCCTGATCCAGCCGGTGCATATTCGCGACAATCTGGATCTGGCGCCCAACGCCTACCGCATCACCCTGCACGGGGTGGTGGTGGGCGAGGCCGAGGTCCAGCCGGGGCGGGAGCTGGCCATCGACGCCGGACGGGTGTTCGGGGAGATCCCGGGCCAGCCCACCAAGGATCCCACCTTCGGCCTGGATGCGGTGTGGATCGACCCCGCCCTGCGCGATCAGGCCCAGGGCCAGGGGTATACGGTGGTGGATCCGGCCACCGTCGTGGCCACGCATCTGAGCGAGCTGCTCCAGTCCCATGCCCAGGAACTGCTGGGCCACGAGGAGGTGCAGAAGCTGCTCGACAACCTCGCCCGCTCGAACCCCAAGCTGGTGGAGCAGTTGACCCCCAAGGCCCTGCCCCTGGCCACCATTCTCAAGGTGTTGCGCAACCTCCTGGAGGAGCGCATTCCCATCCGCGACATTCGCGGCATCGCCGAGACTCTGGCGGAGCAGGCCGGTCGCAGCCAGGATCCTGACACACTCACCGCCGCCGTGCGGGTCGCCCTGGCACGGGGGATCATGCAGCAACTCGTTGGTTCCACGAAAGAAGTTCCTGTGGCGGTGTTGGATCCCGAGTTGGAACAGTTGTTGCAGCAAGGTCTGCAAGGCAACGCCGGGGGGGCCGTGGGATTCGAGCCCGGACTGGTGGAACGCCTCCAGCAAGGCCTGGCTCAGACCCAGGAGCAAATGGAGGCCCAGGGGTGGGAGGCCCTCCTGCTCGTACCGCAGCCCCTGCGCCTTTGGCTGGCGCGGTTTAGTCGCCAGGCGGCCCCGGGGCTCCATGTACTGGCCTACGACGAGGTCCCTTCGGACCGGCGCATCCAGGTGGTGGCCACCGTCGGTGGCGAGCAGCAGACGGAAAATTGACGACATCATGAAATCGACTGTTTATCGGCACAATGTGTTTCCCCCCGCCGCAGTGGCTCCTGTCTGCGAAGGGCATCCGGCCGGGGTATCCCGATACGGGCCTCCGGAGGCGGGCGTCGCCACACGCCCTCCCATGGGGAGGACGACTTGCGGAATCTGTCAGGCGTGACTTTCACGGTAATCGAGACTAGCGGTCATGAAGATCAAACGCTTCTTCGCCCCCGACATGCGGCAGGCCCTGCGCCAGGTACGTGAGACCTTTGGCGCCGATGCCGTGATCCTTTCCAACAAGTCGGTGGATGGGGGCGTGGAGCTGGTGGCGGCCATGGACTACGACGACGCTACGGCCACTGCCGAAACGGCCTCGTCAGCACCCGCACCCGGGCCGGCCCGTGGGCCTGAGCCGGAGATCACGACCGCATACTCCAAGGCGCGCACACCGGGGCAGGTCAGTTCCTTGGTGGAGAGGTTGCAGGCGCGTGGGGGGGAGGCCTCCCCGCCGCTCCCGCAGAGTCCGCCTGCGGCGGCCGACGCCGATGGCCTGGCGGCCATGCGCAAGGAACTCACGGCCCTGCGGCGGATGGTGGAGAACGGCCTCGCCGGGCTCGCCTGGCAGGACCTGGGTTACCATCGGGCCCATACGCAGGAGCTGTTGCGGCAGCTCATCGATCTGGATCTGCATCCGGGCTTGTGCGAGGAACTGGCCCGCGCCGAGGCCGCCACCGAGGACCCGGATCTGGCCCTGCGGCTGGCCCTGAAGCGCCTGGCCGAGGCCTTGCCGGTGGGCGGTACCGATTTTCTCGAAGAGGGCGGGGTGGTGGCCCTGGTGGGACCCACCGGCGTGGGCAAGACCACCACCCTGGCCAAACTGGCGGCACGCTTCGCCCTGCGTCGCGGCAGCCGCCAGTTGGCCCTGGTGACCACCGACAACTACCGCATCGGTGCCGAGGAGCAGTTGCACAGCTATGGCCGCCTGTTGGACGTGCCGGTGCGCACCGCCCTGGATGCCGAGGGGCTGGAACAGGCCCTGGAGTTGTTCTCCGATCGTCGCCTGGTGCTCATCGACACCGCCGGGATGAGCCAGCGCGACCTGCGTCTGAACGAGCAACTGGCGATGTTGCGCGGCCGCGGGCGACCGGTGCAGGTGCTCCTGGCCCTGTCGGCCACCACCGACGCGGCGACCCTGGAGCAGGCCCTGGAGGCCTTTTCCGGGGTGCGGCCCTCGGCCTGTGTGCTCACCAAGCTGGACGAGGCCTGTTCCCTGGGCGGGCTGCTCTCCAGCCTGGTGCGGCGGCGTCTGCCCATGGCCTTTACCACCGATGGTCAAAGGGTACCTGAGGACATCCACGTGGCCCGCCCTCACAGCCTGGTGAAACGGGCGGTGGAACTGGCGCGGGCACATCGGGAGACACCGGGCGAGGCCTGGCTCGCCATGCAACTGGGGGGAGTACACCAGCATGTGGGCATCTGAACCGAGGACCTTCGATCAAGCCACGGGGTTGCGCAGAATGATGAATCCGGAACCGATCCAGGTGATCGCCGTAACGGGCGGGAAAGGTGGGGTGGGCAAGACCAACGTCTCGGTCAACCTGGGCCTGTGCCTGGCCCAATTGGGGCGGCGGGTGATGTTGTTGGACGCCGATCTGGGGCTGGCCAACGTGGACGTGGTTCTGGGGCTGCATCCCCGCTATGACCTCTCGCACGTGTTGCGCGGTGAACGCAGCCTTTCCGAGATCCTGCTGGAGGGACCGCACGGGATGCAGATCGTCCCCGCCGCCTCGGGGCTCGCCGACATGGCGGGTCTGAGTCCGGCCGAACACGCCGGCCTGATTCGCGCCTTCAGCGACCTCGGCGGGGATCTGGATACCCTGGTGATCGATACCGCGGCGGGCATCTCGGACTCGGTGGTGAGCTTCAGCCGCGCCGCCCAGGAGGTGGTCGTGGTGGTCTGCGACGAGCCGGCCTCCATCACCGATGCCTACGCCATCATCAAGTTGTTGGCGCGCGACCATGGTCTGGAGGGTTTCCGTATCCTCGCCAACATGGTGCGCAGCGCCCGGGAGGGCAGGGATCTGTACGAAAAGCTCTACCGGGTCACCGAGCGCTATCTGGATGTGACCCTGGGTTTCCTCGGTGCCATCCCCTATGACGACGCCCTGCGCAAGGCCGTCAAGGCTCAGCGCCCGGTGGTGGACGCCTTCCCCCGGGCGCGGGTGACCCAGGCATTCAAGAACCTGGCCCATAAGGTCGATAACCTCCCCGTACCGGCGGGGGCGAGTGGCCATCTGCAATTTTTCGTCGAACGTCTGTTGGCGTATTCGACCTTCCATCAGGAGATGCCGGGATGAACGGTTTGGCCGCCTATTCCGCGGTACAGCAGCGGAACCCTTACGAAGATCTGGTGAATAGCCATGCGCCCCTGGTGAAGCGTATCGCCTATCACCTCATGAATCGCCTGCCGTCGAGCGTGCAGGTGGAGGATCTGATCCAGTCGGGCATGATCGGGCTGTTGGAAGCGAGCAAGAACTATGATCCGACTCAGGGTGCCAGCTTCGAGACCTACGCCGGGATTCGCATTCGCGGCGCCATGCTGGACGAGATCCGGCGCAGCGACTGGACCCCACGTTCGGTCCACCGCAAGGCTCGGGAGGTGGCCGAGGTCATGCGCGCCATCGAGAACGAGGAGGGCCGGGACGCCCGCGATTCAGAGGTCGCCGAGCGCCTCGGCATCAGCGTGGCGGAATACCACCGTATCCTCCACGATGCCTCGGGTAGCCGTATCTTCAGCCTGGACGAACTCCAGGCCGTGGGTGAACTCGCCCCTGAGTCCCATCGGGGCAGCCTCTCCGGACCCTACGACGGGGTCCGCCACGAGGCCTTTCGCAACGCCCTGGCCGAGGCCATCGCGGGCCTGCCCGAGCGTGAGCGCCTGGTGGTGGGCATGTATTACGACGAGGGCCTCAATCTGCGTGAGATCGGTCAGGTCCTCGGGGTCAGCGAATCCCGGGTCTGCCAGATCCACGGCCAGGCCGCCATGCGTCTGCGCGCGCGCCTCGCCGACTGGCTGGACCATCCTGGCGACGATCAGTTTTGAACCCTTCAGCAGCAGCGGCGGCTTGACGCACAGGAGGACGCCTTGAACAAGAACATGAAGATCCTCGTGGTGGACGACTTCTCCACTATGAGACGCATCATCAAGAACCTGCTTCGGGACTTGGGATTCAACAATACCCACGAGGCAGACGATGGGGCCACGGCCCTGCCGATACTCCAGTCCGGGCATTTCGATTTTCTGGTGACCGACTGGAACATGCCCGGTATGACCGGCATCGATCTCCTCAAAGCGGTGCGTGCCGATCCCAAGCTGCGTACCCTGCCGGTGCTCATGGTCACCGCCGAGTCCAAGCGCGATCAGATCATCGAGGCGGCCAAGGCAGGGGTGAATGGATATGTGGTGAAGCCCTTCACCGCCACCACCCTCGAAGAGAAGATCAATAAGATATTCGAACGTGTCCAAGCCGCCTGAGGGCGAGGGAGAAGCAGTCATGACCGATAACCAAGCCGGAGCGAATGCGCGTCTGGACAAGGCCCGCGCCTTGGTGGAGGCCCTGGAGGCCGGTGCAAAAGAGCGTAGTGAGGCCTTGTTGCAAGAACTCGGTGAGATGCATGAAAACGCCCTGTTCGAGGAACTCGGCCGGCTCACCCGAGAATTGCACGAGGCCATCAATGGATTCCTGCTCGATGAACGCATCCAGCGTATCGCCGATTTCGAGATCCCAGATGCCACCGAGCGCCTCAAGTATGTCATCCAGGTGACCGAGCGCGCCGCCCACACCACCCTCGAGGCGGTGGAACGGGGTATGCCCCTCGTCGGTGCCCTGGAGGCGGATGCCACCGATCTGACCGCGGATTGGCAGCGCTTCCGCGAACGCCGGCTCGATCTGGGGGAGTTTCGGGAACTGGCCCAGCGTCTCGATGCGTTCCTCGAACGCACCGCCCGCGACGGGAGCGAACTGCACCGCCTCCTCGGGGACGTTCTCATGGCCCAGGACTACCAGGATATCACCGGTCAGATCATCCGCAGGGTGATCGAACTGGTACATGACGTGGAACAACGTCTGGTGCAACTGGTGCGCCTCACCGGTGGCCGGCGCGAGTTGGAACGGCCACCGGAGGACGGTATCGCCGCCACCGGTCCCGCCATCCCCGGGACCCATCGGGCGAACGTGGTTCAAGATCAGGACGAAGTGGACGATCTGTTGTCCAGCCTCGGTTTCTGACCCCTACAGCGGAGAAGAGGGTATGGCCATCGACGTGAACGACGAAATCCTCCAGGACTTTCTGGTGGAGGCTGGCGAGATCCTCGAGTTACTCAGCGAGCAGCTGGTCGAACTCGAACAGACACCCGACGATCCCGACCTCCTGAACGCGGTCTTCCGCGGCTTCCACACGGTCAAGGGTGGGGCGGGGTTTCTCAATATCCACAACTTGGTGGAGATCTGTCACCGCGCCGAGGACGTATTCAATCTCTTGCGCCAGGGCCAGCGTCAGGTCACGCCCGATCTTATGGACGTGGTGCTGCGGGTGCTCGACGTGGTCAACGTGATGTTCGACGACGTGCGCAACGGCCAGGATCCGGCGCCGGCCGAGCGCGACCTCATCGCCCGCCTGGAGGCGCTGGCCGTGCCCGGGGGCGAGGCTGCCGCGGCCCCAGTGCAAAGCCCCCCCGCCGAGCCGCCGGCGGCCCCGCCGCAGGCCGCTGCCGCCGACAGCCGTGGAGACGTCGCCTCACCCCCGCCGGTCAGTCCCGGCGAGAGTGCGAGCCCCTCCCCCGAGGCCACCGAGGAGGTCCCCGACCCCGTCTCCGGGGAGTTGGACGCCCTCCTCAACGCCGCCCAGGAGAGCCTGGCCGATGGCGAGGCCCAGGTCGGCGACGACAGCATCACCGAAGAGGAATTCGACGCCCTGCTCGACGAACTCCACGGCCCCGGAAAGCACCAGGGGGTGCCCCCCCAGCCCGAGGAAGCCGGCACTGGCGGCGCCGACGACGAGATCACCGAAGAGGAATTCGACGCCCTCCTGGACCAACTGCATGGCCCGGGAAGGCACCAGGGCGTGCCTTCCCAGGTGGAGATTCCCGGTGGCGACGATGCACACAGCGAAGATGCATCTGGCGCCCAGTCCGCCGGATCCCAGGGCCCCGGTCCACAGACAGATCCTTCCACCACCCCCCCCGAGACCGCCCCTGCGGTGACCGAAGCCGCCCCCGAGCAGCCCAGCGCCCCCCCTCCTCAGGTCGCGGCAGCCGTCGCCGGTACCGGCGCGCCGGCCCCGGCGACCGCCCCCGAGACGGATCCCGCGGCAGCCCCCTCCAAGCCCTTCGCGCCGCCGCGTCCCAGGCCCACGGCCGAGACCACGGTGCGGGTGGATACCCAGCGTCTGGACGACATCATGAACATGGTGGGTGAACTGGTGCTGGTCCGCAACCGCCTGGCCACCCTCAAATCGGCCATGGCCGACGAGGAACTGGCCAACGCCGTCGGCAACCTGGACGTGGTCACCGCGGACCTGCAACTGGCGGTGATGAAGACCCGGATGCAGCCCATCCGCAAGATCTTCGGTCGTTTCCCGCGGGTGGTGCGTGACCTGGCCCGGAGCCTCGATCGGGAGGTGGAACTCGTCATGGAGGGCGAGGACACCGACCTCGACAAGAACCTGGTGGAGGCCCTGGCCGATCCCATGGTGCACCTGGTCCGCAACGCCGTCGATCATGGCATAGAGGCCCCGGACGTGCGCGAGGCCCGGGGCAAGCCCCGCCAGGGGCGGGTCCTGCTCTCGGCCTCCCAGGAAGGTGATCACATCCTGCTGTCCATCGAGGACGACGGCAAGGGCATGGACCCCGAGGTCCTGCGCCGTAAAGCGGTGGAGAAGGGGCTCATGGATCCCGAAGCGGCCGCCCGCCTGGACGACAAGGACGCCTTCAATCTCATCTTTCAGCCCGGTTTCTCCACCAAGACGGAGATCTCCGACGTCTCCGGCCGGGGCGTGGGCATGGACGTGGTGAAGACCCGCATCGCCCAGATGAACGGCAGTGTGGAGATCGATTCCATCCTCGGCCAGGGCACCAAGATCACAGTGAAACTGCCCCTCACCCTGGCCATCCTGCCCACCCTCATGGTGGTGCTCGCGAACCAGCCCTTCGCCCTCCCCCTGGCGTCAGTGGTGGAGATCTTCAACCTCGACCTTTCGCGCACCAACCTGGTTGACAACCAGCTTACCATCCGCGTGCGCAGCCGCGCCCTGCCCCTGTTCTATCTGCGCTCCTGGCTCTCCCAGGACCAGTACGGTACCCCCGAATACACCGAGGGTCAGGGTTACGTCGTGGTGGTGAACGTGGCCAACATCCAGGTGGGCCTGGTGGTGGATGACCTCATTGGTCAGGAAGAGGTGGTGATCAAGCCCTTGGGTGCCCTGTTACAGGGCCTGGAAGGCATGGCCGGGGCCACCATCACTGGCGACGGAAAGATCGCCTTGATCCTCGACGTGCCGAGCCTGATGCGCAAGTACGCGCGGCGTTTCTGAGGATCCCGGGGGGCGACGGCCATGGATGCACCCAAGACGCCCAAGCGGGTCACGGTGGCGCACGGCCGTTCCGGTGCGGTATCGTGGCGGACCGGCACCATCCGACTGCCGGCGGCACCACCCGGCGGCTGCGCCCTTTCCAGCCTTTGTTCCCAAGACGCCGCCTCCTGCCTCGTCGACGTCATGCCCCGGGTGATGAAGAAGGCGGGTCTCGTGGATCAGGTGCCGCCACTGGAGGCCATTGGCCCCGGTCTCACCCGGGTAGGGCAGCGAAGGGACTGAGGGCCATGCGTCCCGACTATCTGAGTGTCGCCGGGATCCTCCTGGGATTTCTCGCCATCACCGGCGGTAACTGGCTCGAAGGGGGCCATATCTCGGCCCTGATGAACGGCCCGGCCCTGGTCATCGTCCTCGGCGGCACTGTGGGGGCGAGCCTGTTGCAGGCCCCCCTGCCCCTGTTCACCCATGCCCTGCGGCTGGCGGTGCAGGTCTTCGCCGACAGCGGCCACGACCTCGAAAAGACGATTGCGCGCATGGTGCATTGGAGTCAGGTCGCCCGCCGTGACGGTCTCCTCGGCCTCGAACGGGAGACCGGCCGGGTGAGCGAACCCTTCTTGGAAAAGGGGCTGCAATTATTGGTGGACGGCAGCGAACCCGAGGAGATCCGCGACATGCTGGAGGTGGATCTGGATGCCCAGGAACACCGTGACCTCCAGGCCGCCGCCCTGTTCGAGGCCATGGGGGGGTATGCCCCCACCATCGGCATCCTGGGCGCGGTCATGGGCCTGATCCACGTGATGCAGAACCTCGCCGATCCCGCCAAACTGGGGCCGGGGATCGCCACCGCCTTCGTTGCCACCATCTACGGCGTGGGCCTGGCGAATCTGCTGCTGCTGCCCTTTGCGAGCAAGCTCAAGGCCCTGGCCCTGCAGCGTAGCCGTTATCGGGATCTGGTGATCGAGGGCCTGGTGGGCGTGGCCGAGGGCGAGAACCCACGCAATATCGAACTCAAGCTGAAGGGATTTCTGTGAAACCGGAGGCATGCCCCCCACTGCGGGATTGGGCGCCGGCGATGATCTGGCCCGCAAGTTGCTTGGATAATCCTGGAGAGGGACCGGTGACGGACCCCCGGCATTGGAGAGAGACTCAGATGCGCCGCAGACGCAGATCCGCACGGGGCGAAAAGGCCCCCAACCACGAGCGTTGGCTGGTCTCCTACGGAGACTTCATTACCCTGCTGTTCGCCTTCTTCGTGGTGATGTATTCGGTGTCTTCGGTCAACGAGGGCAAGTACCGGGTGCTTTCCAATACCCTCAACGAGGCCTTTCGGCTTCCGAGGCGGAGTATCAATCCCATTCAGATCGGCGAGCTGCAACAGGGTACCGGCGCCCTGCCGGGTGATGTCCTGTCCGAGGCCGCCACCGATTCCACCGGCAGCGCTGACCCGGGCGATGCCTGGGCGGAGGAGAAGCGTCTTGGTTATCTCGCCGCCAGCATCGAATCCAGCCTCGAACCCTATGTGGACTCGGGACAAGTGGCCATCACCAATCATGGCCTGTGGATGGAGGTGAGTATCAAGAGCCGCCTCCTGTTCGAGAGTGGCCGGGCCCGTCTCGGCCGCCACGCCAAACGGGTGCTTGGGGATCTCGCCCGTATCCTCAAGTCCGTACCCAATCCCATCCTGGTGGAGGGGCATACCGACGACCGTCCCATACACACCCGTGAGTTCCCCTCCAACTGGGAACTCTCCGCGGCCCGGGCAGCACGCGTGGTACGCCTGTTCACGCGCCTTGGGGTGGACCCCAAGCGCCTGGCTGCGGTGGGCTACGGCCCCAATCACCCGATCGCCGACAACCATACCGAGGCCGGACGCCGCCAGAATCGCCGGGTCACCCTGGTGATTCGCAGCGGCAAGGCCACAGAGGCGGTGGCGCGCATTGGTCTCGGGGCGGTGAGGGCCCATCGATGAAGGTCTGGACCGTAGCCAACCAGAAGGGTGGGGTGGGCAAGACCACCACCACCGTGAGCCTGGGTGGTCTGCTGGCCGGCTGGGGCTTGCGCACTCTGCTCGTGGACATGGACCCTCATGGCTCTCTCACCAGCTACTTCAAATACGATCCCGATACCCTGGAGGACAGCGCCTTCAGCCTGTTTCAGGCCGCCGCGCGCAAGCAGCGCCTGGCGCCCGGCCGGCTGATCTGTCCCACCGGCACCCCGGACCTCTCCCTGCTGCCCGCGGCCATGGCCCTGGCCACTCTCGATCGGATCGCCGGCAAGATGGAGGGCATGGGCTTGGTGCTCAAGCGGGCCTTGAGCCAGTTGCGTGATCAGTACGACTTCGTCTTGATCGACTGTCCGCCCATTCTGGGGATGCTCCTCATCAATGCCCTGGCGGCCTGCGAGCGCCTGGTGATTCCGGTACAGACCGAGTTCCTCGCCCTCAAGGGCCTCGAACGCATGCTCCATACCCTGGAGATGGTCCTCAAGTCCCGCCGCAGCCCCCTGCCCTATCACATCGTGCCGACCCTCTACGACCGGCGCACCCGCGCCGCCAAGGAGGCGCTGGAGGTGCTCCGTGAGACCTATGGCGAGCACCTGTGGGGCGAGGCGATCCCGGTGGACACCCGTTTCCGGGAGGCCAGCAAGGCCGGGCTGCCGCCCTCGCTGTATGACCCCAAGGCCCGGGGCGTGGCCGCCTACAGCGAATTGGCCAGGGTGCTCCTGGAGGCCGAAGGTGGCGAGGCAGCCGTTCCCGTCGGGCTCGAAACCACCTGAATTCTGGATCCCCATGGCAACCCCGGCAGCGCCACAGACGAACGACGCGGATACTCCGAGAACCCCATCAGCCCGGCCCCCTGCCTGCCGTTGGTGTGGCGCAGGCAGGTCCTCCGCTGGGAAAGGGGGATGAGGAAACGCGCCAGGCGCGACCTTCACACGAGCGAGGAATCTCATGAACGCAGCCCTCCCCGAACTGGAACCCCCCCAACTGGAAGCCCTGCCCGACGAAGACCTGCACGTGGACGAACCCCAGGTGCAGTTGGTGACCTTCCATCTCCACGATGAGACCTATGGAATCGACGTGATGCAGGTACAGGAGGTCCTGCGCGTGGGCGAGATCGCCCCGGTCCCCGGCGCCCCGGATTTCGTGCTGGGGATCATCAACCTGCGCGGTAACGTGGTCACCGTCATCGATACCCGCCGCCGCTTCGGCCTGCCCCCCAAGGATGCCGACGAACTCAGCCGTATCGTCATCATCGAGTGCGAAAAACAGGTGGTGGGCATTCTCGTGGATGCGGTGTCCGAAGTGGTCGAACTGGGTCAGTCGGAGATCGATTCGGCGCCCAATGCCGGGGGCGAGGAGACCTCCCGCTACATCCAGGGCGTGGTCACCCGTCCCGACGGCCTGCTCATCCTGGTGGACCTCGAACGCCTGCTCGACGAAGGCGGCGGCCAGGCGGCCCTGTTCTGAGGAGTGGGACATGGCGTCCGGGGAATCGCGCGGGGTGGGTCCGCTACAGAGACCACCGCCGGTGCGCAAGCCCGCTCCCCGCGGGCCCCGCCCCCTCCGTGAGCGGCGGCGCGATGGGGGTCGCCCCGGATCGCCGCGCCGCGGGCACCTGGACGAGTATGCCCGAGGGCCGTTCGAGCGCGAGGATCTCACGCACGATGGGGGCAACGTCCCGCGGTCGAAGAGGTGGGGTCGGGCGCCTGCTTGCCCATGTCGGTGAGGTGCGGGCAACCCCGGCGGAAACGGTTTGGCGTCCGCGCGGCCGCTTCTTCGCCGCAAATTCCGCTGGGCTCATGTTTGTGAGCCCCCAACAGGCCGGTTCTTGGCAGACAACCATCCCTCATCCCGTAGCGTTGATTGCAACGCGGGGTGTGCACCCACTCATTCCAGGCAGGAGAGGAATGTCGGGCGCGTGACAGGTCGTATCCGACAAGGGTGTACCCGACGGACGAGTGAGAACAGGCTTTTCTTGAACATGGCGGTGACCCCTCTATTTCGCATGGCGCCTCGCGGAGCGGCAGCCCCATGACCGCCTGCCGGTGGAGATCGCCGTGGTGCCGCGGGGGGTGGTGGATCCCTGGCTGCGGGAACTGCGCGAGGCCGGGGCCGGAGACTGCCCCGCCCCCAGGGCCGTGGACGAGATCCTGGTGCCGCAGGGCGACGTCCAGCAAGAGCGGCTCAACCTGGGCTCTCTGCTCTTCCAGACCCGCCGGACGGACCTGCCGGCCCTGCCCGATGGGGATCGGGCCGGCGGCCTCGAACCCGTTCTGGAACAC